>ERZ1027208.331-NODE-331-length-19523-cov-17.219899_pt1 | contig 19523 bp, 16 predicted proteins | sample MGYA00520867_ERZ1027208 | MGnify/ENA primary metagenome ERZ1027208 (study PRJEB33311, sample SAMEA4378413) | marine metagenome | biome: Marine biome; feature: Fjord; material: Water | collected 2014-07-20T08:00:00Z/2014-07-... | depth 75 m ...
AACTAGCCCCGGAAATGCATGCACAGATTTATGTAATCAGTGCAGCAGATCCGTGCAAAATTGGGTAATCGTTAATTCTAAATTAACTAGCCCCGGAAATGCATGCACAGATTTATGTAATCAGTGCAGCAGATCCGTGAGAAACTAGGTAATCGTTAATTTTTAATTAATGTGCTTAGTAGAAAAAACCCTCATCATTTTAATGGTGCGGGTTTTTTTATGTCTGATAAACAGTGTTTTTAGTGGATTGAATATTTGATTACTGTATTGGTAAAGAGCTGATAGTTAAATAGTTGAGAGCACTTACTATTAATTATTAACGACTTTATATCTAACGGAAAAAATTACTGATTACGTGTATTATTTAAAACCATAAATACTATTTTAAAACCCGAGCTAACCTTGCAAAGAATAAAACATACCTTATACATATTGCTCGCATTATGGGCCTTTGTAATTCTTCCTGATGTGATTTACGGACTGTTCAATCATAACTACCTTGCAGGATATGACTTTAAAAGCATCGCCATAACTTTAGTTTTAATGGTGTTCATGCTGTTTAGTCGAACGCCTAAGCTTAATAACGTAATTCTATTTGCTCTAGCGCTAATGCAAGCGACACAATTGATGTACTTCGCTTATTTTGGCGGATTTTATAGTGCGTTTGATATGGTGCTTATGATGGGTGAGATGCATGATGCACTCATTGGCTTTGCAGACGGTTTGAAGTTCATGCTACCAGCCTTTTTTCTTACAATGGCATTCTATGGGTTAGCGTACTTCACATATAACAAATTCCATAAAACCAGTATGAGCATTTCCTATTCATGGGTTTTGTTACTGCTAGTTTTAACCCTTCCATTTTTACAATCATTACGCTCAGAAGCCTCACAAAAATTTCAGCCAAATATTGCACACTCAGCTATTAAGAACGGTCTATATAGCGCTTCATTCTTTGCTGCGCGACAAATTAAGGTATTGATTGGTGTGCGTAAGGCGATGCCAAATTATCAGCCATATAAGGTGACTAAAACAGAACCAGTAGACGCAAATATTGTCGTTTTGATGGGGGAAAGTTTAAGCTATTTTAATATGGGGTTATTTGGATATGAACGAGATACAACACCTGATTTATTAAAATATAAAAATGACCCAAATTTCTTTTATATCCCCGCTATATCAAGTGCAGTTTCTACCCGAGTATCGTTATCACTATTTTTTAATACAATATATGAGCCTAATAATACTGCAAAAATAAGTAATATGGATACGGCGCTATATAAACTCGCTAAAAACCAAGGGTATGCGACACACTATATTACCACTCAAAAGAATGCCGGTGGATTAACTTATGCCTTTTCATTGGGTGATATAGATACTTGGAAAGAAAATAAACACCTAATGAATTATGACGGTGAATACGATGATCGATTACTGCTTGAGTTAAAGGCAATGGACCTCGACTACGATAAGCCGCAATTCATCACGCTTCATATGCGAAGCACGCATGCTCCCTACGTGGATAATTACCCTAAAAGCCAAGAGGTATTTCCAGTTGAAGGAATGCCATTACAAAAATATATGCTGAACAGTTACGATAATTCAGTGTTGTATACGCAAAAAGTCATTGCTGATATCTATGAGTTTTTTAAAGATTCAAACAAGCCGACATATATATATTTCACGCCTGATCACGGCGAATTAACAGGTCAAGATGGGCGTATAGGCCACAATGCAGTTGACCTGGATATGGCTCGTGTACCGTTTATGTTTTATGGTATTAACGTTCCGGACCTAGAAACTAAGCGTATAAAAAGCCAGTTAGGCTGTATGACGAATCATTATCTAATTAGTTTAGAGATTGCAAAAGTCCTTGGTTATGATATCGAAAACACTAATGAAGAGCTTGGAAATTATTTTTTAAACGGTACTGATGTGTTTGGTGAGGCTGGGTATTTGTCGTATAACTTGCAGAGCTTACAAGAAGAAACCTGTACCAAATAAATTCTAATTTGAATTAGGCGAATAGAATATTTAACTAAAACTCGCTATGACACTTAGAAGTCAAATTATTAATACAAGAGAGACGGCCAAGCGGATAATTAATACGCCGTCTATCTTTTTAAGAGACTTTGGTTTCTCCAAGCGCACAGGCGTAACGGCTAGGTAGGACTCTAGCCCTCTGGTAAACTAGAGCCAATACAAGATGAAAATTCGTAAGCCTGTCATCACTATCCATGCACTTAACAAATATGGATTATTTAAATCATTCGAGAATATATAGAAGGGGCTGGCGTAGCCTGCGATTAATTGAATGATTCCAAGAAGGGCGGATGGAATACCGATCATTAAAATTAAGGTGATCGATACCCGATTCGCATCAAGCTGAAGTAAAGGATTTGCAATGATTAATGGGCGCGCACGTTTTTGTACAAACCAAGCATTAGCGCCGCCAATGAAGATAATGCTAAACCAAAAATACTTAAGAAAGATATCCATTTTATAACCTTAGATATTGATTGGCATACAATGGCATACGAATCTAATTAATAGCCCCTCCCCTCCTTAGTGCTTAAAAAGGCTATACATTAAAAACACCTTTTAATAATGAGTTTAAAGAGCCCCCCACAAGGTATCGAACATCATCTGCTGAGTACCGGCTATAGCATCACTATCAATCACCACGACCACAGGGTAGTTATTATCAGCAAGACTGATCATGGCGACCTTTGGTGGGTAGATGGCAATGTAAGAAGCATCTCCCTGTCCTTTCATCCATTTACGTTCGGCTAGCTCGGCTTCGTCGCCACCATCACCAATGGCAATTACGCGTACATGAATGTTCTTTGCAACACGTTGTTTGGTGAAGGTAGGGAATGGCCGATATAAGTGATCTCTTAATGCCTGGGTGGAAATAACGCTGTATTGTTTTTTATCCGTTTTATCTACGCTGCTTAATATGTCTCGAAGCACCAATTCAACACCGTCATCCCCTTCATAGAAGCGAACATTGCCCGCCACCATGTCGGTTTTTAGGTGTTTTAGCCCCGGTATGATGTCGGTCTTTAATTCTAATAATGTATTTTCTAAGGATTGACGTTTTTCTTCAGCCAAGTCCAGCAGTCGATCAGGGTCTTCTGCTTGAAACACTCTTCGTTTACCTTTGGGTAAATAATTGACAATCCCCTTACTGACCAACACCTTTAAAGTCTCGTATGTAGAGCCTCGGTTTATGTTGGCTTTTTCAGCTAGATCCCGAATAGATGCGGGTCCTAGTGATAATAAAGCATGGTAAATGGTTATTTCTCGCTCAGTTAGGCCGAGTTGTGTCAGTGCGGATAAATTCATTGTTGTCATTTTATTTGTGACAAAGTGGATTGTAAATCCTAACAACTTGAATAGACTGTGCAACCTAAATTTTACTGTCAGCAGGATTTTGACAGAGAGATAATAAAAAGGACGGTTTTGGTCTCATCATCCATACGATGAAATCCTTAGAACACGGCCATAACCACGCATCGGAAGTGATACATACCCATGAATATCGAAGTTGTCGTACTAGCTGCGGGCCAAGGCTCGCGCATGAAATCTGATCTGCCTAAAGTGTTACACCCTATAGCGGGTAAGCCTATGCTTGCTCATGTGCTTGATGCAGCCCGAGTTGTTAATGCACAAGCTTTACATGTCGTGATTGGTCACGGTGCCGAAGTGGTTCAATCTACGTTTGCTGAAGCAGAAGATATTCGCTGGGCACTTCAAACCGAACAAAATGGCACAGGCCACGCGGTCAAAATGGCCCTTCCAAACCTAGAAGCCGATGGTGTAACCCTGATCCTTTATGGCGATGTACCGCTTATTCAAAGCAACACACTTCAATCTTTAGTGGATATTGCTAAGAACAATTTGACTGGTTTGCTAACCGTAAACATGGATGACCCTACTGGATACGGCCGAATCGTTCGTGATGCCGACCATAAAGTAAAAGCCATTGTAGAACACAAAGATGCCAACGAAGCCGAATTAGAAATTCAAGAATGCAACACAGGCATATTGTCAGTACCCACTGAAAAACTACACGAATGGCTACCTGCTTTATCCAACGATAACGCACAAGGTGAATACTATTTAACTGACGTAATTGAAATGTCAGTAAATGCAGGCATTGCAGTTGAAACCCTTCAGCCAGAATTTGCAGAAGAAACTTACGGCGTGAACAATCGTGCACAGCAAGCTGAATTAGAGCGCTGGTATCAAGCCCGTTTGGTTAATGACTTGATGGCACAGGGTGTAACCGTGTTAGATCCGGCTCGCTTAGATATTCGTGGCAATGTAACAGTAGGCCGTGATGTGGTGATTGACGCGAATGTCATTCTAGAAGGCGATGTTATTTTAGCCGACGGTGTTTCAATCGATGCTAACTGCATCATTAAAGACAGTATCATTGCTGCTGGAACACAGGTTAAAGCGTTCAGCCATATCGAAGATGCATTAATTAAAGAAGCCTGTGACATTGGCCCTTATGCTCGTCTGCGTCCTGGTGCACAGTTAGAGAACGGCGCAAAAGTGGGTAACTTTTGTGAAGTTAAAAAATCGGTTGTCGGTGAAGGCTCAAAGGTTAATCACCTTACCTATATTGGCGATACAGTCATTGGCAAAGGTGCCAACATTGGTGCCGGTACCATTACTTGTAACTATGACGGTGTGAATAAATTTAAAACTGAGATTGGCGACGGAGCCTTTATTGGTTCTAATTCATCTTTGGTTGCGCCAGTTAAAATTGGTAACGGAGCAACTGTGGCTGCAGGCTCTACGATTACCAAAGAAGTTGAAGATGACAAGCTAGCAGTAGGCCGTGGCAGACAAAGTAATTTGAACTGGACTCGCCCAGTTAAAAATAAATAGAACACTTATAAATTGATAATAGGTTAGATGTTTTTAATGTGGGAGGGCGCTTGCGCGCGATAAGCTTTGGTAGTGTAAATTATCCTTATCGCGCGCAAGCGCCCTCCCACAAAAACTCTCTCTCCTCTGGTAAAAGAATATAAATCGCCGGCATAGAAGTCAGCGTACCGAATAAAAAGGAATAGATGTATGTGTGGAATAGTTGGCGGTATCGCTCATCGTGATGTAAATGAAATTTTAGTCGAAGGCTTACGTCGCCTAGAATATCGTGGCTACGACAGTGCGGGTTTGGCTGTATTAGACGATGCTGGGATCATTCAGCGCTGCCGTCGTATGGGCAAAGTAAAAGAATTAGAAGCGGGAATAGAAGCGGCGCCTTTTTCTGGTAAAATCGGTATCGCGCATACTCGCTGGGCGACCCACGGTAAGCCATCACAAGAAAACTCACACCCACATATGTCGGGTGAGCGTTTGGTGATTGTGCATAACGGCATTATTGAAAACCATGAAGAATTACGTGAAGAGCTACAAGCGGCCGGCTATGTATTTAATTCTCAAACCGATACAGAAGTAATTGTTCATTTACTTCATCAAAACCTGCAAAAAATATCATCTTTAACAGACGCTGTTAAAGAAACCATTACACGTCTAGACGGCGCGTACGCATTAGGCGTGATCAGTGCTGATCATCCGGGTGTACTTGTCGCTGCACGCCAAGGTTCTCCTTTGGTCATTGGTGTGGGTTCAGGCGAACACTTTATCGCATCCGACCAGTTAGCATTGTTACAAGTGACCGACCGCTTTATCTTTTTAGATGAAGGTGACGTTGCCGAGCTAACCACAGACTACGTACATATCTGGGACGCTGATAATTCAGAAGTCGTGCATGACGTAAACGTATTTGAACATAAGATGGATGCAGCCGATAAAGGTGAGTTCCGTCATTACATGATGAAAGAAATCTACGAACAGCCAGACGTGGTTCGTAACTGCTTAGAAGGGCGCATTAATAAAACCCGCTTGTTAGAGCAAGCGTTCGGCATCAAAGCAAAAGAAGTATTTGATCAAACTCAAGCGGTTCAAATCATCGCCTGTGGTACTTCTTACCACTCGGGCATGGTAGCTAAATACTGGATCGAAAGCTTGGTAGGTATTCCTTGCCAGATCGAAGTGGCCAGTGAATACCGCTACCGTAAAACAGTCGCGCTGCCAAATAGCTTGTTTATTACTATTTCACAATCTGGTGAAACGGCAGACACATTAGCGGCTTTACGCAAAGCCAAAGAAATTGGCTTTAACGCCAGCTTAAGTATTTGTAACGTACCGGGTTCATCTTTAGTGCGTGAATCAGATTTAGCAATTATGACAAACGCCGGTCCAGAAATTGGCGTAGCGTCTACCAAGGCATTTACTTCTCAGCTAGTCACTTTGATGTTACTAACTATCGCCCTTGGCCGTCGCCACGGCATGGTTGAACAAGTAGAAGAGGAAATCATTGCTGACCTAGCCAAGATGCCTGCCTTAATTGAGCAAGCCATCGCCATGGATAGCGACATTGAAGTATTGGCACAAGATTTTGCTGAAAAACATAACGGATTATTTTTAGGCCGTGGAGCCATGTACCCAATTGCCATGGAAGGTGCATTAAAGCTTAAGGAAATTTCTTACATTCACGCCGAAGCGTATCCCGCAGGTGAACTGAAACATGGCCCATTAGCCCTTGTGGATAAAGACACGCCGATTATCACCGTTGCCCCGCATAATGACTTGTTAGATAAATTAAAATCGAACCTTGAAGAAGTACGGGCTCGCGGCGGTGAATTGTTTGTATTTGCAGACGAAAAAGCCAAGGTGAAAACGCAAGACAATCTTAAGGTATTAAACATGCCGTCTTGTAGTGATTTAATGGAACCGATTTTATACATCATTCCATTGCAGTTGCTTAGCTACCATGTTGCCGTACTGAAAGGCACGGATGTGGATCAGCCACGTAATCTGGCTAAGTCGGTTACAGTAGAGTAATTGAAAAGAAATACACTGGCGGTACAGTACTAATATTTTAGCCATTGCCAGTGTATTTTTTTTAAAGACACATAAATCAGAGTGTATGCTTAACCTGATTTTTGCCGTTTGATTTTGCTAAATATAAAGCGCTGTCAGCTTCGGAGATTATGGGTTCAAGAGAATTGTATTTTAGCCTCTGGCGATTAAAAATATTTGCAATAGTTCCCGCGACACCAAAGCTTGCTGTGATAGATATATACTTCCCTTGAATAGGAATACTGAGTGTTTCAATGGCTAAGCGTATACGCTCGGCTTGTTCCAACGCATGACTTTGGTCAGTTTCCGGTAGAAAAATAATAAACTCTTCGCCACCCCATCTTGCGCAGATATCACTCTTTCTGCAGGTATTAGAAATACATTGTGCAATAATTTTTAGTACTTTATCCCCTGCATCATGTCCGTGCTCATCATTGATTGCCTTAAAATAATCCACATCAATCAGTACTATGGATACATTACGTTGCTCTCGAATCATATGCTGCCAAATGGGGCCAGTGATATCTTGAAATCCTCTTCGATTATTTAATTGGGTAAGAATATCTGTACGTGCATATGACTCAGCAATGACTTTATCCAAGTGAGCCATTCGAAATTGTCGAGCCAATATAATAGAAAGAAAAACAGCTTCAATGGACATACCAATTTCAATCGCCTTGAACGTAAAATCGTTGTAAGGAACTAAAATACCTAATACAGCAAGAGTTGATATGGTGATGCAAAGGGCTGCGGAGACGGATGAAAACAAGAAAACATATGCAAACGGTTTATTAGCTTTAATGGCCTTAACACCCATCACTATGAATAACACAACAAAGCAGCTATTTAATAAAAATGACAAAATCATTGAAAACATTAGATTATCAATGATAAAACCGAACACCATACCAGTCGGAATGAATAGCGTTATGCCCACCACAAATCGATCAAGCTTTGGGGCGTAATCAAAGGTTTGTAGTAACGCCCGTGCAAAATGCAGCCCTGCAATGCTATATGTAATCATCAAGAATATATCCAGCCAATCTTGAAAATACGGGCCAAAGTCGTAAGTGATGATGGTATGTAATTGCCCTGTGTACGACAGACTATTTAGTAAAAATCCGATCAAATACAGGCTATAAAGACCGTATTGCCTTTGACGAATAAATACGAACAAAACCAGGTTATAAAGGGCCAGCGCCAGCATCAGCCCGTAAAGTAACCCATATTGATAAGCATTGCTGATTTCGTGTTTTACGGATTGCTCTAATGTACTGAACCGAATGGGAATGGCCATGGGCCCTTTGCTTTCAATGCGAATGAATAGGTCTGTGCTACCTGAGCTGTACGGAAATTCGAATGCATAAAAACGATATGGCAGGGGGCGTAAGTTAAAAGGTATGCCGTCTCCACCTGAGATCTGTTTAATGACCTGCGCGTCTTTCACTATCCAAGTATCAATGTAATCCAACCAAGGGGTTTCAACGGCCAATCGATATGTCTGTTCCAGTTTGGCAGAATTTATTATGCTAATTTTAATCCATACAGGATCTGCGCCTAAGCCCAATGCAATGGAATGGTTACTGCCGGTTTTAACATCTGATGTTTTAAAGTGTGCGCTAGCTTCTTCTAATGTGAGTCGTTTATCTGTTTCTTGAAAGTATTGAGCATGCTCACCTAAGGTGCCTTGTTGAAACTCTGGTATCAGTACCCTTTGAGAAGCTATAGATGCACTAAAGCCACTTTGGCTAAATAGACAAATAATGATGAATGAAAACATCTGTTTATGAATCTGGGGGACTGTTGCTTGAATTTTAAGCAGAATATTGAGTGCAAACATAGTATTAATATTAGCTTACTTGATGGCTGAAATAACAGATAAAGACTAAAACTTGAGCGAAGTTGGCAGGTATCGACATAAAACTGAATAGCCCTGTATTTTGGGATAGTGTTATTCAATTGGCCTTTATTGTTTCAATATATGCGTAAACGGTCTACATTAACCACACACTTTTTGTTAGTGCTAAGCATCTAAGGAATTATCATGTCAGATCCAACTTATACCCCACCCAAGGTGTGGAAATGGGAAGAAGGTAACGGTGGTAAGTTTGCGAATATTAATCGCCCAGTTTCAGGGGCTACCCATGACAAGGTATTAGCAAAAGGCGAGCACCCATTTCAATTACATTCGCTGGCCACACCCAATGGTGTAAAAGTCACTGTAATGCTTGAAGAGTTGGTTGAGCTAGGCATAAAAGAAGCGGAATATGATGCTTACCTAGTCAACATTATGGAAGGGGATCAGTTTGGTAATGAGTTTGTAGACATTAATCCAAACTCAAAAATACCCGCGCTATTAGATACAAGCACAACCCCTGCTACTCGTATTTTTGAATCAGGTGCGATACTGGTTTATCTAGCCGAAAAATTTAATGTGTTTTTACCAAAAGAGCCTGCACAGCGCGCTGAAGTCATGTCTTGGTTATTCTGGCAAATGGGTGCGACCCCAATGCTAGGCGGCGGCTTTGGTCACTTTTTTGCCTACGCCCCAGAAAAATATCAGTACCCGATCGATCGCTACACCATGGAAATTAAACGTCAGTTAGATGTTTTAGACAAACAATTAGCTGACAATAAATATATTGCGGGGGATGAATACTCCATTGCGGATATGGCCATCTGGCCTTGGTATGGAGCACTGGTGAATAACGAAGTATATGAAGCGGCCGAGTTTATTGAAGCGCACACATACACCAATGTATTACGTTGGGCAGATGATATCGCTCAGCGACCAGCGGTTCAGCGCGGACGAATAGTGAATAAAAGCTGGGGGGAAGAAAGCGAGCAATTGCCTGAACGTCATAGCGCTGAAGACTTTAAGCGCTAACAAAAATACCTAGTATCGAATAAAAAAGACAAATGAATGGCTTGTAATCTAAGCATTTCATTTGTCTTTTTTGTATTGGTCTATTTTATTTAAATAATTACAGTTTTGAACACTCCAGTTTATTTTGCCCTGGCACCACACCCACCATGGCAGTCTTTTGGTAATCACTGCCATTATAGGCTTGTTCAAATACAGCGGCTTGATAGCTGCATAACCCATCATCACGCTCCATTGTGATAACTCCATTAATCCGACGACCCGTCTGAATTCCTGTAAGCGGGTGTCTTAAAATGCTCCAGTCACGGCTGGTGATGTAGCTGTATTTTAAGGTCTCTTTCCAGCGGTATTGATTGGCCCAAGCTTGCGAGGCTATAAACGCATCTTGTTCTAGCTTGCCATTGCTTAACCCTTTTTTAGGCAGTTGGTTGTTGGCGGTGCGTTCTAGGTCTTGTTTTTTATATCGGGCATCAACCGCGTCTTTAGACTGTTGGGCATATTGTTTAAAGGTTTGATCGATAGAGCTTTGTATCGCTTTATCAATGGTCAGCTTCCGGGAATAGGTTTTATCTTGGGCCAACACATTAAAGTGACTGTTTTTCCCCCAGACTTCTTTACCAAGACTTGCATTGGTCCACCATAGAACGCCTGTCTCTTGTTCAATTATAAACCGGCCCATGTGCCCCATTTCATAAACATTTTTACCCGTGGCCTGACTCAGTTCAATTTGAAATTCAAATGTATCGGTGCTGCAGTTTCTGCAGTTCATACCGGTTAGAATAATTTTTTGCTTAGGGTAAATTAATACATCTATTTGATCGTATTGGCCGCTACCAATTGTTTGTCTAGCGGCTGGGTAGTAAGTGCCATTGCCACCGGTAACAGCCGTCTTGGCAATGCCTTCACCCGTCATTAATCGCTTTGACTCTGCCATAACAAATTGTTTACCTGCATCAAGAGAAATGCCTTGAGTACCTTGTTTGTTGTATACGTTTGCATATGCCAGTTTTTGCCATATTTTCTTGCCCAATGGCGCATCAGCCATGGCTGATACAAACGTCGTAGCATCGTAAGCGATCACGTAAATACCCATGGAGTTAAAAAACACTGGGCGACCCAATTCAGCCGTTTCGGTTTCCAATAAGCGGTAACCTGCAGGTGGACAACGTGGACAGCTGGCCGCGACCAACACGGTTTGACCATTCATCTCACCGTATTCCAATTGAAGTTTTTTAGTTTGCCCAGCGGCACTGCGCTCAGCTTGTGCCAATTGATAAATGCCATTTGTTTGCTCGGGGCTTAATTCAAATGCAAAAGAGAACGTCGTTAGGCAAACACTAACTGCCAATATTGTGAATTGTATAAGTGCGGTTAACGGGACTCGCATGGTGTCATCCTTGTTATGGGTCGCGGTAGGCGGGGTGCATGTGTGGCATGCAGGTATTGTTCTGTTCAGAATAGCTAAAAATATCAGCTATGTTGGTTGCTCGATATGACCCGTTACGTCATGTACATCCCCTTAGCCCTGCGATAACTTGATCATTACAGTATTTGTTCAACGTGATCTGTTGTCATTCAAAGGGTTAGAAATGAAAAATTTATTCGATGTCGCTGGGAAAGTAGCGGTTATCACAGGTGGTTCTCGTGGCATTGGCGCCATGATGGCACAAGGCCTAATCGAAAACGGGGCTCGAGTGTATATTACCGCTCGCAAAGAAGCCGAACTGAATGCTGCGCAACAAGCACTAGGAAAGCTGGGTGAATGCATTGCCATTCGATCAGATCTATCCAGTAACGAAGGCGTTATCGCATTCGCTGATGAAGTGAAAAAGCGTGAAGGTAAAATCGATATATTGATCAATAATGCGGGCGCGTCATGGGGCGCACCGTTTGAAGAGTTTAGCGAAGCCAACTGGGATAAGGTGATGGATCTTAATGTTAAATCCTTATTCTTTTTAACTCAGCAAATGGCCCCTGCTCTTAAGTTGGCCGCGACACATGAAAATCCGGCTCGTGTTATCAATATTGCATCAGTAAACGGGTTAACCCACCCAGGTATGCAAACCTATTCTTACTCAGCCAGTAAAGCGGCAGTGATTCATCTAACCAAGCACCTAGCGGTTGATTTAGCCCCAGATAACATCAATGTAAACGCCATTGCCCCAGGATTTTTCCCAAGCAATATGACGGCCTTTTTAGCTAATGATGAAAAGGTACATGATGAACTCACAGCGGGTTTACCTCGTGGACGCATGGGCGATGCAAAAGATGCCGCCGGTGCTGCAATTTACCTGTCATCAAGAGCCAGTGCTTGGATGACAGGCAATACCCTTGTGCTTGATGGCGGTCAGGTAGCTGCTGCGGGATCAAGTGATGTGCCGCATTAATCTGAAAACAGGCTAAAGCTCAATCAATGCGCCGCCCTTTGTCTGGGCGGCAGCCTATTTAGGTCGAACCTGCCCTGCTGAAACGCGACTGCTTTCAATCATTCAATGCATTAAGTGTGCGAATGAAACCCCGTGAAACTTATCCCCCTAACTTATCCCACTACAAACCCGTATCTTCAGTTATAATTTGGGTAAATAATGAATCGTTAGTGCTCCAATACTATGTCTGATCAAGTCGCCACAGCAAACAATCCCCCTTCGCATATCGCATTCTTCCGTTTATCAGCACTTGGGGATGTGGTGTTGGCCATCCCTATGATTCGCGCCTTACAAAAAGCATGGCCTAATTGCCGCATTACCTGGATCACCAGCTCGGCGGTTTATCCGTTATTAGAAGGACTAGAAGGCATTGAGTTTTTGGTGATTAAAAAGCCGCAAAAGATCAAAGACTACATGGCCCTTAGAAAGCTATTTAAGGAATATGAATTTGATATTTTAATTGCTGCGCAAGCCAGCTTTCGCACAAATTTGATTTACCCGCACATTAACGCCAAGCGTAAAATAGGCTTTGATAATGGCCGTGCCAAAGACCTGCATTCGTTCTTTGTGAAAGAGCAAATAGCCCCTGCTGATGAGCACCTAGCCGAAGGCTTTATGGGCTTTGCCAAGCACCTAGGTGTCGACACCCCTAAAGATGCCGCCGACTTTGATTGGAAGCTGCACGTTAACAAACAAGATAAGTCATGGGCCAAAAGCCAACAGAAGAATATGAGTGGAAAGTATGTAGCCATTAATGCGGCGGCCAGCAAAGCCGAGCGAACATGGAAAGCCGAACATTACGCCGAGCTAATTGATCAAGCGTCTAGCAAGTACGATATTGAATTTGTATTAACCGGTGGTCCTGCCACCAATGAAATTCAACTAGCACAAGACATTCAAGCGCTTGCGAAAACCCCAGTTGAAAACCTAGTGGGCAAAACCAAGCACAAACAATTTTGTGCTTTGTTAGGTGAAGTGGATTGCCTGATCGCACCGGATACCGGCCCAGCGCACATTGCAGTGGCCATGAACACACCGGTGATCGGTTTATACGCGGTGGCTCGCTCTGGATTGTCAGGGCCTTATCAAAACCCAGATTACACCGTGGATAAATACCCTGAAGCGGTGGAAAAATTTCTAGGGAAATCGTTTGAAAGCGCCGGCTGGCATGAACGAGTGCATCATGCCGATGCTATGGACTTGATTACGGTTGAGGATGTTTTGGGGCAGTTGGAAAAAATTTTTAATTAGAATAATAATGTTTAAGGAAGAACAGTGAATTTTAAGTATTTAGCATTGATCAGCGCAATCGCTATGACAGGGTGTGGATCAGAGGATAATGAGGGCTTTGTAAAAGGAGCTCGTTCTCAATCTTTTCTAGAAGGAGTTTGGGAAATAGATTGTATGATTAATGAAGATGGAGACTCTTCATCATCAGGGAGGTATGAATTTAGAGGCAATAGAATTTATCTAGATGCTCGATACTTTTCAGATACATCATGCTCATATCAACAAATTGGACTGGATATAGAAGCAACTTTTAGTTTAGGACGCGAAGTAATTCTTAACTCTGGAGAGGCAGCAATAAGATTGGTAAGCCAACCTATTAGTGCTCAATTGGCATATATAGAAAGTTCACATATATCAGCACTTAATGAGAGGAATATTTGTGGCTATTCAAATTGGAGTAGTGGTAATTATAAAGAAATTATCAATTGTGAATACTTCTCTGAATTGGTTGACGGGTTTGAGAAAGATATTATAAAAGTCGATGAAGATTCTTTATATTTTGGGGATAGCGATTTCTTAGACTCTAGCGGATATCCAACTCGTCTTGAAAGCATTTTTGCTACAAAAGTAGAATAGGGCTAAGGCTGGAAGATAAAGAACCGAATTAAACGTATATAAGCACCTGCGAGTGGGCATACCTGCTCACACAGTGAGTACACCTTCTACAGGTAAATAAATGAATCGGTTAATGCTTTGTCTTACTCGGCGGCATGGCATCAAAAATCTTAATGGCTTGTTCGCCATCATCCCGTAGTGGTTTGCCTTCAGGTGTCACACGAGTGGTGATCTGGGCGGCTTGAGCCGCATCTTCGGCCATTTCTTCTTCAGATTTCATCACGTCTTTATAGTCACACGCAATGCACTCACGTGTTTCGCGGTCGTCGTCATTTCTGTACATGACCAGCTTATCCATTTCAGAGCACTTTGGGCACACTGCACCGGCGATAAAACGTCTGTTGGTTTTGAACATGCTGACTACTCTGAAAAGCGTGAATGGTGGGATTATAGCGGTTTTGCGTGGGGATATATATCCGCTGTGCTTTAGCCCAAATTTAATGTGCTCCAACAAATCGGTCTAAAGACCGATTTACAAAAACCTACTATCGTAGGAGTCGCACTATGTGCGCGATGGAAAAGCCAAATTAATATCCCATTGTAACGATGGTGATTAACCTAAATAAGATCTTTCACCATCATTACAATGGGTATAAATAAGATCGCTGGAATCGCGCACAAAGTGCGACTCCTACGGGTGTTGTGTTTAGTTAGCGCTTACTTAATTCCGCTGTGTCTCAACAGCGCATCCACTTTAGGCTCACGGCCACGGAAGTTTTTAAACAAGTCCGCTGCGTCCAGCTCGCCGCCACGGCTTAGTATTTCATTAAAGAACGATTGGCCCGTTTCTTTATTAAAGATGCCTTCTTCTTCAAAGCGGCTAAAAGCGTCGGCGCTTAATACTTCGGCCCATTTATAGCTGTAATAACCGGCGCTGTAACCCCCTGCAAATATGTGGCTAAAGCTGTGCTGAAAACGGTTAAATTCTGGGGCTTGAACCACAGATACCTGCGCACGTACTTCATTCAATACGTCTTGAATGGCTTGTGGTTTTTCAGGGTTGTAGTTCAGGTGCATTTTAAAATCAAACAATGAAAACTCTAACTGTCTGGCCATCATCATGGCGGTTTGAAAGTGTTTTGCAGCTAACATTTTATCTAATAATTCTTTTGGCAATGGCTCGCCGGTTTCTACGTGACCACTGATAAAGGCCAGGGCTTCTGGTTCCCAACACCAGTTTTCTAAAAACTGACTTGGCAGTTCTACCGCATCCCATGCCACGCCGTTGATGCCACTCACCGCAGCGGTATTCACCTTGGTTAGCATATGATGAATGCCGTGACCAAACTCATGGAACAAGGTAGTCAGTTCGTTGTGATTCAATAAAGCAGGCTGATCCCCTACCGGTGCGGTGAAATTACATACTAGATAAGCAACAGGGACCTGCTGCTCGGGTTTATTGTTAGGGCCATTGGCCTTGGTGCGGCGTACACGGCATTCATCCATCCAAGCGCCGCCACGTTTTTTACCCCGTGCATACAAGTCTAAAAAGAACTGGGCAATTAGTTGGCCGTCTTTTTTGATGCTGAACAGTTTGACGTCTTCATGGTAAATATCGCCCGCTTCAACCGATGCACTGGTCACTTCTTCAATGGTCACATCAAATAAGCGATTGGCCACTTCAAATAAACCCGATAAAGCTTTATGAGTAGGAAAGTAAGGTTTGATCTCTTCTTGGCTAACGCTGTAGCGGTCTTGCTTTAGTTTTTCACCAATGTAGGTCACGTCCCATGCATTAAGTGAATCAACGCCATGTTCGTCTTTGGCGTAAGCCTGAAGCTCAGAATATTCTTGCTGCGCTTGTGGACGCGATTTCTCGGCTAGATCTTCTAAAAACTGAATCACTTGCGCTGGCGTATCGGCCATTTTACTGGCCAGTGAATAATGGGCATAGCTTTCAAAGCCCAATAGGTTGGCTAGTTCATGGCGCAGCTTTAAAATTTCAGCCATGTTTTCGCTGTTATCAAATTCTCCAGCATTTGGGCCTTGGTCTGATGCGCGGGTGGCAAACGCGGTGTACATCTCTTTACGCAGTTCAGCGCATTCGCAATACGTCATGACCGGTAAGTAGCACGGGAAATCCAATGTTAATAAGTAGCCTTCTTTATCATCGGCTTTTGCGGCTTGCTCAAAGCTGGCCAATGCAGAATCGGGAACCCCGGCTAAATCCGCTTTATCCGTGATCAGTTTTTGCCATTTGTTAGTGGCATCTAATACGTTTTCACCGTACTTACTGCCCAGGTCACTTAAGCGGGATTTGATTTCGCCATAACGCAGCTTTTTATCATCAGATAAATCCACGCCTGCTAGATGAAAATCGCGCAGCGAGTTATCAATGGCTTTTTGCTGTGCCGTATTCAATTGTTCAAATTCAGCGCTGTCCTTAATGGCTTGATAAGCTTGTTGTAAGTCTTTGTTCTGGCCTACTTCAGTGCTGTAAGCCGATAGCTTTGGTAGGCAAGCGTTGTACGCGTCTCGCAGCTCATCACTGTTGCAAACGCTGTTTAAGTGGCTCACAGGAGACCATGCTTTGCTTAATACATCGTCGTATTCTTCTAGCTTTGCAATTAAAGAATCCCAGCTTGGGTTGGCCTGCTGGCTTAAGGTTTTAATGGCGTTTAGGTTGTCATCTAGGTGTTTACTGATACTGGATTCAATATCTGGAATATTGATCTCATTAAAATTTGGCAGCGCCTGTGGGTCGTTTAACGTATTAGATGTAGCGGTAGCTGATGACATGGTTAAACCTAGAGACTTTTAAGTAGAAGATATATGGTTGGGGCAAAATGAAGAGTTTCAAGTTTTTGAAATTGATAGGGCGTAAATATGGCGAATTCGGTTAGAACCTTTAAAGGAATGGCACCAAAATTAGGTGACAAGGTATTTGTTGACCCCATGGCCACCATTATTGGTGATGTGACCCTAGGTGACGATTGCTCGGTTTGGCCAAACACCGTGATTCGCGGTGATATGCATACCATCAAAGTGGGTAAGCGCTGTAGCCTGCAAGACGGTTCTATTTTACATATTACTCACGCCAGTGACTTTAATCCGGGCGGCTATCCATTAACCCTAGGCGATGAAGTTACCGTGGGGCATTTAGTCATGCTGCATGGTTGTACCATAGGTTCCCGTGTATTGCTTGGCATGCAATCCATGGTGATGGATGGCGCGGTCATAGAAGACAATGTGGTGCTGGGTGCAGGCTCTTTGGTGCCGCCGGGCAAAACCTTAAAGAGTGGATTTTTATACGTAGGGCGACCTGCAAAACAGGTTAGGCCGCTAACAGAGAAAGAATTAAGCTATTTTTCTTACACAGCTGGGAACTACGTCAAATTAAAAGACGAACACATAGCCGAAGGATATGACAAAATAGATTAATGTTTAAACAGGCCGAGTGAAAATAATTGGTACTTATTGGGGATTTCAATCCCGCTGAATTTTGATAAAGTGCCGACCGTTTTAGGAATTGTACTCATTTTGTACAAGCCTGTTGTAATCGAATTTTCTTAATGTGTTCAAGGATGAACCATGCATAACGCATTTATTATCATTATATTAGCTGGCTGTTTATTACTGCCCAGCTGGTTATATGCAAAAGATGCGATTCCTAGCCTTGCCCTTGCCAAGCATTTTAAAAATGAAATGCAATCCTCCTTCTATTGGGTCAGTGAAAAACTTGATGGTATTCGCTGCTATTGGAACGGTGAAGAACTGCTCACTCGTAATGGCAACACCATCCATGCGCCAAAATGGTTTACTGACCCGTTACCTGATGTGGAATTAGACGGCGAGCTGTACATTGCTCGTGGCAGCTATCAATTACTCACCCGAATTGCCCTAGACAAAAAACCAAACCTGCAATTGTGGGAACAAGTGACCTTACAAGCCTTTGACTTGCCCGCTTCTAAAGCGCCGTTTGAAATGCGTCAAAATCAACTTAAAGACATTATCAAAAAATCACCTGCTCAGCATTTAAAGCTTGTTAAGCAAAAAAGAATGAACAGCCTGCCTAGCATTCAAACCTATCTTAAAAAGCTTGTGGATAACGGCGGTGAAGGTTTGATGCTACGAACCCCTGATAGTCCCTACCAAACAGGTCGAACCAATCATTTATTAAAAATGAAACTGCGCCGCGATGCCGAAGCCAGAGTGATTGCTTACCAAACAGGCCGCGGAAAGTTTGAAAACATGATGGGCGCCATCTGGGTTGAAATGGAAGACGGCACACTATTTAAAATAGGCACAGGATTTAATAACAACGAACGACAACATCCGCCGGCCATTGGTAGCGACATTACGTATTCGTATCAAGGTTTTACAGAGCGCGGTTTACCAAGATTTGCCAGCTTTGAACGAACTAAAAAAGCAGAATGATCTGCGTATAGTTCAGTCATTCAGTCGTATCTATTTTTATCCTTCAGCAATTCTTCTGCATAGCCTTCCGGCTAAATTCTAAGGCCACAACTCTAGACTCTATATCTTCGTATCTGTTCAGAATGTGAAATCAAAATAATGTATTTAAGAAGACTGTGAATAAATTTTATGAAAAATTAATGCATAAAAAAACCCGCCGAAGCGGGTTTTTTGTGAGAGTAGTAACGAGTTTTTATTTGGTCTATGCCAAACTATTCGATTCTTAGAATCTTGGGTGTGTGGTTAGCCTAGGGCCCACTGAATGCCACTGGCATTACTCATACAAGGCCAGTCTTGCCAAATCTTGGTAAGGTTTCCTTGTTCACTTTTAACATAATCTTTAAACGTTTTTGTTTCGTAGCTTGTTTCTGCCGACATCATCTTGGTGACAGTGCGAAGCACACGAGCATCCAACATGTTTGCAAGGTCTTCACCTACCAATTGATGGGCGACCACATTAGCAAGTGTCATATCCCATGGAATTAATGGAATGCCAACACGAGCAATATAGCGATCGTTCACTTCTTCAAACAACCTATGTGCCAAATACGCTTCATCCATTAAGGCCATTAAGCCCACGTGGTGATTCGGTAATGTGGGAGGGTTGGTAAAATAATCTTCGGCTACTTTTAAAAATGGATATACATGATTTTCAATGCCCGCTTTTTCTGACGCCAATTTTAGGGCATCTAAAAAATCAGGAACATGGTGAATGTATTCCATTGCGAATTTTTTTAACGAACGGAGTTCGTTATCTTTTTCGATTTTTAATCGATCCGGAAGATTGTCTATATGAAATTGTAAGTGCTTTTCTAGGCAGTGGGTTTTTTCCTCGTGGTAAAAAGCTTGGCTGATTTTGGAGCGTAATGTGCTGACCCGCATTTGAATCTCCTAAGAACGTTCATTGGAATCCTGATAAATAATATTAAGGGGCCAATGTCTGCTTAATT
>ERZ1027208.333-NODE-333-length-19505-cov-15.456298_pt1 | contig 19505 bp, 12 predicted proteins | sample MGYA00520867_ERZ1027208 | MGnify/ENA primary metagenome ERZ1027208 (study PRJEB33311, sample SAMEA4378413) | marine metagenome | biome: Marine biome; feature: Fjord; material: Water | collected 2014-07-20T08:00:00Z/2014-07-... | depth 75 m ...
TTCTTAAACCGATCACAGCCCAGAATCCATTCTTTATTAATAGGTGCATTAATTTCTGCAATATCCTTTTGCTGCATGCCCCCCTTAAACAAACTGCGATAAGTTAACAGCCTCGCTTTTTCAGTACGCCCCAAGGCCAAATATTCTTGATGCAGTGTGAGCAAACTAATAACCCTACCCACGCCATTTCATTGATAACTCGAGCAAGGGTCATCAGCAGCATGATGCCCCACACTCACCCTAACAGGGCTTAATTTAATATAACGATACACAGTAAACTGCAGCTTTTACCCGCTTTTAGTCGAGTCGTTTTGCTTGCTTTAGAATTCAACCTGTCAGGCCACGACCAGCATCAAACAAGCCTGCATGAAAAATCCAGCTCAGTCAGATTAATAGCCCCCAGCTTTAGCTCAAGCTCTTGATCCAGTTCATAAGCGGCCATGCTGGGCATTTTTACCTCGATGGCCAGCTCAGGCAGCATGACGATCCCTCGGTCTCCCCGCTTATCTACCACTACTCCGCGATAGACTGTGTCTGGATTTTGCTGCATGTGTAACAAGGTCCAGTGGCGATTACTAAGGCGTTCGGCCCGTGAGGTATTGCTGCCACCCTGTTCTGCTTCGGCCATGCGCGCTAACATATCGGCTTCACTGATTAACGGCGCGCCACTGATGAAGGCACGCAGTTGCTGATGTACCAATAGATCTGAATAGCGGCGCAATGGGCTGGTGGCCCGAGTATACGGCTCTAACCCCAGTCCCGAATGCATGCCCGGTTCTAGGTGCAGGCCAGATCGCTTGAACTTTTTGCGGTAGGCAAACATCTGCGACATGGTCTCTGGCGTGGCTTCTTCATCTGGTGGTGGCTGAGAGACAAACGGGGCTGGAATATCGTGTTCAATTAAATACCTGCCCACGGCTTCCCCTGCCATTAACATGGCATCGGTCACCATGTCTCGGCTTTGCAAGCTGGGCAAGTCCTTAATGTGTACCGTGCACTGGGTGGGCTTGTCCACACTCAGTTTTTGCGGGGCGCCCAGGTGATAGATGTCGCCATTAATGGTGGTATTAATTTTCACTTCTGGCAGGTTAATTTGCGCGGCCCCTTTAGCCAGACGGCGGGCTCTAAATAGATCGGTAAGCGCGTGTAATTGCTTGAACTCATGCAAACGCTCATTGGCTTCTGAGTAACTTAGTCGCTGCACACGAACCCAGCTGGGAACAATTTTTAAACAAGAAATCGAGCCGTCTTCACCCACCCCTATTTGAATCGAAAGCGCCGGGGATGTTTCACTCAGCCCCAGTCCCAAGACGGTGGTTACACCCTCGGGAAGCATATGAACAACCTGCTCTGGAATGTAAAGATTCGCACCACGGGATCTCGCCTCTTGATCAAGGGGCGAGTCCGGCGGTATCAAAGCCGCCGCATCGGCCACGTGAACCCAGATGGTTTTACCATCTAGGCTAATGGCATCGTCTGGGTCACTGCAATTTTCATCATCTATGGCAAATGTTTCTAGATAGGTTAAATCTTCACGGGTTTCTTCTGGCAACTGGGGCACGTCTAGATCGGGTTCTGTAGTGGCACAATCAAATCGTGCCGGATACGGGTTCACCGTCTCGGTCCACAGCCCTAACCTAAGCAGTTGCTTATGAGCCTGTTCCGGAACGGCTTCTAGATCAAGGGATTTTAGGGTGCGACTGACAGATGCCTTACCATAAGCCACACGCTCTACATCGCTTAATTGGCTAGCGTCTTCAGGTAGAATTTCATTATCTCGCACCCGTTGCAGGTAGTCTGACCAGCGAGCGGCCTCTTGTTCTTTTTCGCGTTGCTTTGACAGAATCCCGTCTACTTCTTCGGGCATTCGAGTGGTTACTTCATCGATTGAGCCGGTAAAATACGTGTTTTCATTCAGTACTAACCAAGCATACCAAACGGATGCCACCGTGGTTTCGCCATACATTAAGTCGGCCACATCACTCAAGCCAACCGTTTCGCCCTGCAGTAATTCCCAAGCGTCTTCTACACTGCCTTCAGGTGCTGCCTTTAATTGACTAAACGTTGTAAGGGGGCCGGCATGAAGAAATTGGATATCTTTTTCACGAACCTTAATCTTTTTACCATTCTCTAGATGAATGGAAATTTTATCCCCCAGCGCTTCGATTAAAGCGGGAGACTGTTTATAAAGTACCAAATTATTCTTCGCAAAATTCATGGCGAGTCCTGTTGACCAAGGAAGAGATAGCTGCGCGTTCACAATCATGAGTATACAGTATCAAGGCCTATCAAGGGGTCAGTCTACTTGATCCTTATTTAAGAAAGGCTAAATAGGCTTTGTAATCAGCCTCATCATAAAAACACGGTTCACGATTATTGCCCCGCTGAACAACATGATAAGAACAACCTGCTACAAAGATCCTAGGGAAGCGCGCCCCATAAGAAAGTCCTTTTTCTTAAAAAGGAAACAGGCTACAAAAAATGAAACGCTCGCTCAATAGTGTGAAAGACTGATACGTGAGGGCGGATCAAGTACTCTGCCCCCTTGAATTACGCGCGTACTGGACCTTTACCTTGCGCCGAGTGAAATTAATTTAAAGTATGATTAAAGTATGAGTGGTGCCTTCCATATCATCCGAAGCATCGTTTTTACAAAGCTCCTCAATAGGAAAGCTTTCATCAGGGTAGATATGACCCCATGTAGATTCGATAAATTCCTTGGTATAAAATATATCTGAATAGCTTGTGAATCCTGAATTAACTTCTTCAGAGTATTCGATACGACATTGGTAATCATATTCGCCAGGGCAAGCTCCTACTACTGTACCGTTGGTATCCACATAGTAATCAACTCCATTAACATGGGCTTGAGAGCAGGCTTCATAGATATTGTTTAATGGGTTAGCTCCTAGCGTAGTACCGGGATCAATTACCACTCCAGTATCATCTTTAGGATCGACATCATTGGTTGAGATTGCTAGGCTGTAATTACTAGAATCGCCTTCCAAAATATCAACTAAAACATACATAACCATATCTTCCGGAACTTGATAGATTATCTCTTCAGTGCAGTTTAATTCTATAGAAGACAATACAGTTCCATAATCTGAATCATGCAATGAAAGATCAATGTCTGCTACGTCCGAAAGACAAGTCAAATTAATTGAAAGTGTATCCCCTTGTTTCACATCAAAAGAAAAGTAATCTTCAGGATCAGATACCGTATTTACTGAACCAGTTATTAAAGAGTTTACAGTTACAGCTTGAGCTGACGAAAAATAATCATTACCAGCTACTGACTCACTAACAACAGAAAGATTTGATTTATTTTCTTTTTCATCAGAGTCTGACCCCCCTCCACAAGCAGCTAATAAAAAAGATAGCGCGATAGGTAAATACTTCTTCATTTTTATTCCCTTAAAAACTTATAGCGTCCTAATAGACACCACATTAATTTTGTTGGTTGGCACTAACATTTAGAATGCAACCAATACGTCCATAACTGTAGACACAGAGATTACAACAACCCAGCCTTTTTTCCGATGCTCATCAACTAAAAATACCACTATTTTATGACCATCAAAACAAGACGTATCAAGGGGGCAGAGTACTTGATCCTGATAAACCTCTGACTTTCTATCGCCACCATGCTGCAATCGCTTTCTGCCAGTGGCTTCTCTATCTTTTTCTTAAACCGATCACAGCCCAGAGTCCCATCCTTTATTAATAGATTCATTAATTTCTGTAATATCCTTTTACTGCATACACCCCTAAACAAACTGCGATAAGCTAACAGCCTTGCTTTCGCTGTACCTCCCAAGGCCAAACATTCTTGATGCGGTGTGATTAAACTAATAGCCCTACCCACGCCATTAAATTGATAACTCGAGCAAGGGTAATCAGCAGGAGGATCAAGTACTCTGATCTTCTCCCCAATAAAATGCCCCCCTTGAATTAGCTTTGCTCGGTGCACTGACTGTCTTGATTATTTACGTCTACTAAATCATTCGTAAATCTAAGCTGATCGGATCAAAAGCCAGATTGTCAGTGGTATTAATTTTGCAGATATGGGAGGATAATTTTGAATATGATTTCTGACGACTACTGTCAGAATATACACGGATGTTAATGTTCAAACTACTACTGGCTTCTTCGCTAGTAGGCCTGACTTCACCTTCGAGTTATTTTAATCAAAGATGCGCTGATACGTTATCGTATAATTATGTCTTTCATCCGGAAAACCGGTTGGATTTTTTTGTAATAAACAATCAATTACAGTATAAAAAGGTTTACCAATGAAGCAATTTCTTCTCATTATTTGTATTTTAATATCCAGTGGCTGTACCATTATTGGCTATGGAGATGAGAACTCCAAAAAAGTTAAACACTTCATGAATATGCCCACACTTTCCTATCTAAAAGAAAATAATACTCATATTATTGTCCATGGTGAATATCAAGAAAGGGTGCTATTACCATTTGGGAGTAATGATAGTTTATATGACGAATTGAAATCTAGTGCTTTTAAAGACAACAAAAGAAATATTCTCATAACTGAAACTTGGGAAAAGTATCTATCACCTAGTGATAACGGAGGATTTGGCGGCTCTTATCTTTTCGGTAAGGCGAAAGGAATTATATTCACTGAAAATACTAAAGAAACATTACTCAAGATAATGGAGTCTCCAGATAGATTTTCTGATATAGAAGTATCCTCTGCTATCATGTGGATAAAAGATAAATCTATTCGTGATGCTTCTACAATTTCTAAAAATAACCTATTCGAAGAAGGGCATAGTATAAAAACGCAAAAAATATTTTTAGATACGATTGATTTTTTTGAGAAATCAAAAGAAAATTCATTTTATTTGAAAAAGGCAAGTGAAGTTCAGATTGATATTGCAGTGCACGCTTTAAAAATATACAGAAAATATTCATCTAAAAAAGATATAAATGAAATCATAAATTTATTTCAAAACCATGGGAGTTCGACGATGCGTGTAATTGCGGCCTCGATCCTTTCCAAGCACAATAAAATAGCCATCATAAAGTCGGAATTATACAGAGAAGATAACAAAAACATTAAAAAAATATTAAAAAAGTTTCTTTGATAAAAGTACACCACCAAGCTTTATCTAAATTACTCTTAATTTTTAAACGTAATTTTTAGATAAAATAGTGATATATATTAAAAATACAATACTCTGTACACCCCAAGATACAGGACTCTTTGCAATTTTTAATATATACCACATCAAACAGTACGTACTAAGCCACTTAATATATAAGGAGCTAATAACACGTCCTTATATCCTCAATGTTTTTTTACAGAGTACGAACTCATAACTTAATTTTTCATGTATTTATCAAGGTTAGACTTATGAAGTATAAAACTTTAATTTCACTAATAATTTTGGCATTCAGCCTAGGTGCAAATTCTTCTGAATGGGTGGGGAAATCACAAATTAAAGAGGTTCGCTTTGTGAAAGACGGGGAAATTTGTGGGCCTAATGACGGCTCTTGTTTAGTATTGTATTTTGATAAGGGTTACAGTAAATGTGGCAGCCTTTCCATTTCCATGGAAGATGATAGATTTGAGTATGTTAAGTCTATAGCGTTAATATCACTTGCACATGATAAAAAATTTAAAGCATACACAAATTCGTCTAAGTGTAATGACAAAGCTTACGGCTTTAATGAGGTAGCTATTTACTAGATTTCAAGGGTCAGACTACTTAATCACAAAGTACACCTCCCTGTTTCGTTTTTTTTAGAACAAATAAAGCACCAGAACAAGGACACTCACCTTAAGTATACCCGCACACACTTTTCTCATGGGTCGTCTGCAAGTAGCATGCCCCGCGAGCTTACGAGTGTATTGGATACAGCCTCCTGCAGTGTTAAACCTAACCCCACCCACCCCTTGGCACACTAGCTGCAATCTCGACTGCTTAAGCTAATTTTATAAGCATGCCCTGTCGAGATGAGTCATGAACAATAATGCGCTGACAGCCTTAACGGGCGGCCTGACTAGGCCCCATGCCCCTCATATTACACAACCTACGCGGTCAACCTCGAGGGCGCAGTCTTCGCAATCGGCACAATCAATTCATTCAACACGGGCCATCAGTGAAAATCGCGGCCAAGCCTTGCCCCATGGGCAAGCTGTTGCCACCCCTGCGCCTTCGGTTAAGGTGTCGTTAAGTGATGACGTGACCGGTGAGTATTCTAGGGGCCAGCGGATTACTGAAAAGTTTGAACAAACCAGCCGTGCCTTGTTTGCATCACCGCAGGCTGCTGTGAATCAGGGTGTGGATAGTCAGCCTGAGCATGAAAATACAGCGCCTGACGGTGCTGAATCCCATGTGTTCAATCTGGCGCCTTTATCTTTGCCTACCAAGGCCGACGTGGAATCGTTTGAAAAACTGTTTGCGCAAGAACTGGTCAAGGCCGGTGTGGATACCAGCATGCCGATTAAACTGACTAACGATGGTGAAGGCGGTGTTTTGGTGTCTAACGATCACCCCGATAAAGACAAAATTGAAGCCCTGTTTAATGACAACCCCGATTTACAGCAAGGCTTTGTAAAAACAGAAATTTACACAACCCTGCAAAAAATTTATGAATTGCATCAGCAGTGGATGGAAAAAATTGAAGGGGGCATGGACGAAGAAGCCGCAGGCGAATGGCTAGTGAATGCCAGCAAAAATGCCGTGGCCAATTCTGAAATCACGTTTAACAACGGCAAGGTACAAGTTTCTAAAATTTATTGAGTGGCTTATACACACTAAGTACAGACATAAAAAAAGCGAATCTCAACTAGATTCGCTTTTTTTATGTTCGCTATCGCAATACTGATCACCATTTTTATAACCGCCGTTATGGGGCGGTTAAACTATGGCGACTTAGTTATTGTTATCAACCCGCAATTAATTAACGGCCACTTCTTCTTGTTGCGACTGTGCAAGCTTAAGCAATATGGCGTCGATGATTGAGTCTACCGGCATCTCAACTTCATTGATGGTTAGCTTACCTGCATTTAGGTAAGCAGCTGTGGTTAGGTTGGTATTGTCTAGCGTGATAAAACCTTGCTGCAACAAGCCATCAAGCATTGGGGCCAATGGGGTTCTTAATAACGCTGCATTATCAGCGGTTATCACTAATGTTGCGGCGATGCCTTGTACGGCGACTTTAGGGTCTTTCATGGCGGCCAGTTCAACGCCTTCGATGCCTGTGTATTCAACATCAAGGTCGGCTACCCAATCACCACCAAACGCATTGGCTTTTAGTTCTTGGTTTATTTGTAAGCCTGGTTGAAGCGTGGCACTTATTAGTTGATTAAAGAATTGGTCAGCCGATTCTGGATTGGCTTCCATTTCATTTAGGTGTTTCTGTAGGTCTTGTACAAGTTGAGCCGACGCCACTGACAAGCCATTAAAATCAACATGGTAGCTAGCCGAGCTAACCGGTAAAGGCGCCACAATGCTTTCTACGTTGTAATGTACATTGGTATCAATTTTGTCACCTACAAGGTCACTGACGGCTGATAACGTAATGTTTTTAATTTCGGCGCCGCCCATGGCAGATACAACGGATACTTGTGCCACTTCCATTAGGGTTTTGCCCAGTTCAACACCGCTGGTATCGGTATAGCGATCCCCAATGGCTGTGACACTGGCCACGTTCACACTGAATTCGGTGCCCTTGATGGTGGTGCTTGGTAGCTTCACATCAAAATCGGTTTCTGATCCATCTAGCTGTCCACTGGTGTTGATGACCATTGAATCCATTAGAATATTAAAGTCTCCTGCTTCGCTGCTAAAATCTAACGCAGGAGAGGAAAGCACGCTATCAAAACTGCCCAGAACATTGGCACGCGAGTAACCGGTTAAAAAGTACCCTTGCATGTTGTCATTGATAAACGCTATGAAATCTTCTGGGCCTTGTGTTAATGAAAGGCGGTCTTGTGAATTAATTTCAAGTGCTGATAAACCAAACTCGCTCATGCTGATCGGTGCGTGTTGCAGGTCTGATTCGATTAAAATAGATACCGCAGGAAGGTCTGTGCTTGGGTCTTCGATTGTCATCACAAAGCTGGCTTCAGACTGGGCATAACCACGGTTAAATTGTACGTCTGAAATACTGGCTTTGCCGGCAGTTTGTTCAGCAGACATTTGTTCTAATTGCGTTGTAAATTGGTTTTCGGCTACTAGACCCATTAATAACGGGCTTGCGATACCGGCAGCGGTGAATAGTACAGCGGGGATGATGATTGACTTGCGCATTTTAAATTCCATTTATTTTTAGCAAGCCGCATTTTAGGGAATATGGCGTGTATGTAAAGAATTTAATAACGAGGTGTTTAATTGTGACAAATAAATTGGGAAATTGTGTGTTTTTAACATTCGAACGATACAATTATTAATCAGCTCCTGCCTAGACCCATGCTTTTAAAAGTAGGTGCTACTGATTTTTACTCAATGTCGTAATCAGATTTTTTCTTTTAAATGCATGTATTCATAAATTTTTATATTTTTCTTTTTATATGCTGCTTTATATTGCTCTCTAAATGGTTGCAAACTAACTCATCCGTAAACGGGTCTTGTACATATACAATTATATGTACAAGACCCGTAGTTAAATAGCTTAGTTAAATTAAAACGATATTAAAAGTTCATTACAAACCGTTTATTAATTTACGCCTGATGCATGTATTTAATTTTTGAGCCTTTACAATCGAGTATGCGATTAATCTCGATTACATAAAACCAATGACTGTATCCATCAATAATAACTATGTGAGACATATAGGATTGTGAGGTGATCGCGTCCAATAAGAATATGCCGTTGAATGTGTCCGACTAACTAGGTGAATGCTGTTTGTGTTTGATGGGCCGAGTATTGGCTTATAAAAGCGGAACATTCCTAAAACCTTTATTAATGCAAGGTTATAGGCACTATCAATGCCTGTTAAAGGTCTTTTGGATAATGTGTTCCCTACCCTTTCATGGTACTTAAGACTGGGTATAATACGCACAACATCCATAATTAGGCATGACTATATGCGATTCAGCTGGTCAAAAATAGCAGTATTGAGCACGATTGTAGTACTTTCGGCTTGTGGTAGCGGCAGCAACAATAACAGCAAGCCATTACTAGATAGTGGGCCCGTGGATGTACTATTTCCGCTGGGACATAGTGGTACAACGTCAGATTCCGTTAGGGTTAAAGGTTCCATCACTGCAGGTGTTGAATCGTTAACGGTAAACAATATTAGCGCTGATTTCAGCTTAAGTGATCAGTATTGGTTTGCGGATGTTCCTGTTAATGCTGAAGGCGAGACCAGCCTTTCTTTGCAATATGAAGACGCCAATGGCATTTATGATGTCTCAACAGGCATCACTTTAGAAAAAATGGGCATCTATTTACGATATATATCTGAACAGCGCGCCATTGAATTTGGAAATAAACTGTATGTAGTCGATGCATCAACAGATCAGCTGTACTCTTTGAATACCGACGGCAGCAACATAGAAGTGCTGTGGGACTATTCTGACTATAATTTTGAAGGAATCTCTCGGTTTAGCATTGAAGATTCATTGGCCATCTCTGAAGATGGCTTAACTTTATTCATGGTAATTGATGGAAGTGACAGCGCATCAGGAGAAGATAGCTCTCTTGTGGCCTCTATAAATACTGAATCAGGGGAAGTGACAACACTTTATGGCCCTACTACCTCAGGGTATCGTAATTTTAATACTGGCCACCTTATATACATGCAATCACTCGGAGAGTCTGGCCAACTGGTTATGAGCAGTGCTGGCACCAATGCCGTCCCTGCTGTTTTTGATATCGCAACCAATACAGTGTCGGAAATCAATATAGATGCACTTAATGATTTAACAGGTGGATTGGTTTATACAAGAATTTTTAGTATGTCCAAAAAATCTGATGGTGTACTGCGTTTAATTGGTAATACCCGCCCTAACAATACTTATAATTTTTGGAGTGCCGAACTGGATTTAACGGCCTGTGATGGTGAAGATGCAACATGCCGCCTACAGTCTTCTACTTTAAAAACACAAGTGGACTTCACTGGTTGTGATTCGCCATTAAATGGCACGCGCTTTAGAGACGGCACTTTTCATTCGGCAAGTGACCGCTGGATTTATAGCAGCGACTATCAAACACTGTGTGCTTTAAATTTAGACGATTACACACTTTCAACTGCGACCTTATCAACCGACAATGATGGGTATCGAAATATTCTTAGTTTTACTGATAATTCTGTATTCCTAAGCTTAAGCGCTGGTTTTATTCAGTCAGCTTCTTTACCGGCTGTTATTGATAACGCAACGATTCAATTTTCAGATTTTAATTCATACCCTGTTATTGGTGATGCAACTCTAACACCTCAGGTTCCTCGAGAGATTCAAGTAAATGATTCAACCAATAAAGCCTACTGGTTAGACAGAGACTTGGGGGCAGTTCACCAACTTGATTTGTCTACTTGGTCGTGGACCACTATTTTTGAGCTTGAAGATGAAGTATTGATCGACGATCAAGTTGCTACGCGACCTGAGTTTCGTCCAGAAGAATCTGCAATAGATGAAAGCACGAATACTTTATACGTTGTAAGTGACAACAACGAGAGTGTATTTGCTATTGATTTGAATACGAGTGAATACCAGATTGTCATTGAATACGATGCGTCTGCTGATGATCAATTTGATCTTTATGATATTGAAGCCATTGCCATAGATAATACAAATAACGTGTTATACCTAGCTAATCAGCGTACTTCTGATGCCACCGTTGATGGCACCACTAAATTTACCTTACTGGCATACGATATTGAAAGCGGCGAGCTTTCAGAAGTGTCTGCTCCAGCTTTAATAACATCAAACTCTCTTCAAGAAAACTTGAAAGCCAGTTACGACATGGTGTTTGATTCTATTAATGATCGTGTTTTATTTTATTACTCAGATTCTATTGATCCTATTTGGTCTGTGAATATTAATAACGGTGATCGTGAAATCGTCAGCTTTGATTATGAGAGCGACTGGACCAGCCAAGAGTGCCTAGACGAAGCCGATGCTGATTTATGTAGCAAAACAGATCTAATTGATCAGCCAAGTCTTTCTAACGCTCGTGGCCATGCAATCGATATCGCTAATAATCGTCTATTAATTTCGTCTCAAAATTCTGAAGCGGTATTGGAAATGGATCTGACTAGCGGCCTAGTAAAAAATATCAGCCCAGAAAACTACAGCCATGGCCCTATATTAGTTAGCCCTAAGGGCATTGATTTAATTGGTGATTCAAATGTGGTCCTTGTAAGTGACGAAAGCATGGACGCATTGTTTTTAGTGGATACAGACAGCGGTCAGCGCGTATTACTTCAACATCAATAATACGAATACAAGAACGCGTGAGCGTTCTTGTATTCTGCAATTCTAATCATTATCTATTGATACAAAATCAAAAAATTTAAAACTGGGCATTATTATGTATAAAAAATTTATTCTTCTGACACTGTCAGCCTGCATAACCTCGACAGCCTTTGCAGGCGCCGCTATTTCATTAAACATTCCTGAAGCATTGGTTCCGACTACTGATAGTGAAGTACGTAACCCTGTCACACTAGAAGCCACGGCTTTTAGCGCACTTGAACAGGCAAGCGGTGAGATCACTTACGCTGGACAGTAATGGTAAGTAGGCGACTCGTGAAGTATTAACATTCACATACGAAAGCATGGATGGAACAAAATCAAGCAGCACTTACAGTGACTGGAGCGAAATCAATCAGTTTAAGATTGTGACTGCTGAATGGTCAGGTTCTTCCAATTTACTAGGCTCTTTACCTTATATATTTTTACTGTACTTAAATCTAATCTGCCTGTATTAATATACCTAGTACTAGTTGTTATTCTTGAGGGATAAATGAAAAAGCTTAAAGACGAAAAAGAACTGGTTAAAAAAGGTATTTTACTGGGCATGTCTTACGCCGAAAAACGTGGAGCGGCGAAGTTTGAAGCCACTGACTCGGCCTCTGAGAAGGTTGAATATGTGTACCGCTTGTTCGTTCACGACAAGATTATTCAAGCCCTGCCTGAAGATCAGGTCACGCAAAAGTCTATGCAGCATAAAATAGCTATATGGGCTTCTAAACAAGTTAAAAAATAGATCTAACAATTCACAGGTGTTTTTATGATTACGTATTTATATTGGCTTGCGGTTGTGGCCACTGCTGGGCTCGCTCTTTATATTGCAGGGGCTAAACTTAAAAACTGGAAGTTTGCCAGCATTGCAGCTATCAGTATTGTGATTACCGGTTCACTGATGTATTTCTTTCACTTTCAGCAAGTGTTTGTAAAAAACTGGGGGGGCGTTATGACCATTACCGTTCCTGAAGGTCAACTGCACATGATGGCTACTTGGAAGAATGATAATTTGTGGATAGAGAACTACGATCCTAAATCGAATACTTGTCACTTTAGAGAATATTCAAAAGGGGCGGTATTAGAAGGTAAAGTTTTAATTAAAAACTGCAATCCTTTAATGGCTAAGTAATATATTTTGTAAGATATATACGGGCAGCACGCATCAGTTCTGCCCAAGTACTTCAATTGAAATAGCGGCCTGATTCCCATCTTGATCCAGTACTAAAATTTCGTGTTTTCCTGCCAATGGCGCCATTTCCATTTGATGAATTTCAGATGTTACGCCCAAATATTCATTGTCGATATACCAGTATAATCGTGTGGTTGTATGGTTATGCGCAACCTCACTAATAATAACGGATCTTTTTCCATCTAATTTTTTAGGTATGTAGACTTTTGTGTTTGGCCTTGGATAAATGAATGATATAGGTGATTTAACCGACAGTAAGTTTAAACAATCTTGTCGCCATTTAGGTTTGGTTAAATAGTCACTATTTGTTTTTTGATAGTAATGCGCTAAATGTGGTGGCAGCGAAAACCAATTACTGGATTTGATGTTTTTAAGTGATTCACACGCAGTGGATACTTGGTAATTGAATAATAGGTCTGTATGTATGCGTTCGTGGTACGGCGTTAATCTGCTGTAATTTGAGTTCGCGGGAATTTCAGTCTGTTCGTGCTCACAGTATCTATTTGCAAGAAAGCCATCTTGTCGACATGTGAGTATTTTCTTCAAATCAAAGCCTGGCTTTTGATACCAGCCTGTACTTGGCAGTGTATTAAATATATCGAACATTAGTGGCGCTGCCGCTCGAGTGCCCACTAAACTTGCTGCCCCCTTACCTTCTGCGTTTCCTACCCAAACCCCAACTGTGTATTTAGGCGTGGTCCCAATTGCCCATGCGTCTCGAAATCCATAGCTTGTACCGGTTTTCCAGGCGACCTTTCGACTGCTGCTGTATTTTTTCCAATTGCCCTGACTACCAGGCCGATTCACTTCAAGCAGTGCTGTTAGAGTCAGCCAGGCTGAACCCGAACTTAATTTTAATCCCTTAATTTTATTGGGTGTGATGCCTTTTAATATTTGAATGGCTTTAGGTTCTGTATTTTGAGCTATTTGAGATAACTGGGAATATAGCTGTGTCATTTCCCACAAGTTGCCTTCTGCCCCACCTAAAATAAGTGGTAATCCATATGCTTCTGCTTGCCTAAAGAATGAGGTAACGCCTGCATCTTCTAAAAAATCGTAAAACAAAGATATGCCATATTCTTGCAACATATTAACGGCTGGAATATTTAAAGATTGTGCAAGGGCCTGCTTGGCAGGAACGACCCCTCTGTATGCTAGGTCATAATTCTCTGGTCTATAACCATCATAATTAACGGGAATATCAGGCACGAGTTGCTTCGGAGTAATTAATCCTTCTTCTAACATGGCCCCGTATAAAAAGGGTTTTAAAATACTGCCCGTGCTTCTTGGCCTGTGAATTAAATCCATTGCATAACCAGAGCCTTGCTGAAAATCAAAATTTGAATTTCCTACATACGCAACCACCTGCCCAGATTCATTATCGACAACTAAAGCAGCTAAATGGTTGATATGTGAAGCTTTGAGTTTATTCCAATGTTTATGCTTTATGGTTTCAATTTGCCCCTGAATTCGGCTATTAAGTGTTGAGTTTAATAAGCCCTTTTTAGATGGGTTGATTCGAAACTTTTCTGGCTGATAAGAGAGTGATTCTAAAAGATGTGGCGCCAATTTTGGAAAGGTTAGCGCTTTTTCGGGTAAGGGTTCGACTACGGCCAATTGAAAGTCTAGTTCTGAAATTTTATGACTGGCGTGTAATTTTTTTAAGAGCCTATTACGCTTAGCTTTAAGATATTTTTGATGGTATCCAGGGCGAATATTAGCCGGGTTATTTGGCAGCACCGCTAACAATGCACTTTCAGCCCATGACAGCTGAGCAGGGGAACGACCAAAATAGCGCCAACTTGCCGCGGTAAGCCCAACAATGTTTCCGCCAAATGGCGCATGCGAGGCATACAAGTTTAATATTTCTTTTTTAGTGTATTTTGTTTCAAGTCTTAGGGCTTGAAACACTTCAATCAATTTTTGTGTATAGGTTCGATTAGGATTGCCATTGGCCATACGTACAAGCTGCATGGTAATTGTGCTTCCGCCACTTACTATATGACCTGATGATAGGTTTTGAACAAGAGCACGCATCAAAGCCGTAAGATCGATTCCCATATGACTTTGGAATTTGCGGTCTTCAAACTCAATTAATGCAGATATGTAGTTTTCAGGTAATTCACTAATCGGCGGAAATCGCCATTGCTCATCTGTCGCCAGTCTTGCTTCTAACAATCGGTCATTTCGATCAAACAATACTTTTGAATATGGCGTTGAAAATAATGGTTGAGGTATGCAACCCCACCACCAATTTGCACATAAAATGAAGAAAAATCCAGCGAGTATACTCAACTGGATTTTTTTAGTAGAAAACTTAGCGAACAATTTCAATCCAGTAACCTAGGTTTTTTGCTCCTCGGCTTGCTTCATACATGTCTTCGATCAGAACCGCTGGTTGATAGTAGCGGCCTTGATACGATGCATTTAATTCGTATTCGAAGGTTTTACTTTCTTCTTTTTTAAGTTCGAAGTAAGTGAAAATACGATCGTCTCGTACATCTTGATATTCGATGTCTTGATTTGTAACGCCATCTTCTGCCGTTGTTCGAATCTCAAACCCTGAAGCCACAGGGTATGTTAAAGACATATGCGGCAGGTCGAATACAGATTCATTGGTCACGGTAAGCACTGCTCGTACATCTTGCCCCTGCCCAATCTGGCTCAGCTCGATTTCTTTATCCGTGCTATCGAAATAGCGAACGGTTAATCCCACTTCATTTTCGAATGCGATTTCTTTGCCTTTTTCAGGAATACCACTGGTTACAGCTGTGATATACAAAGGATACTGAGAGTCTGATGTTAACTTAAGTTCGGCAGCGTCATTTTTAACCGACAGTTCAAATAAGTTGATTATGCTGGTTAATTCAATCTCTTTGTTTTCACCCTGCCAATCAGCCATCACTTTTTGTGCCGTTAGTGGAAGTGTTTTTCCGTATTGAGCCATGGCAAGCAAGGTGAACGCGGTTGTTTGAGTGCTATAGCGCTTAGATTGATCTCGAATAGCCAGACTGATTTTTTCAATCAAGGGTTGAATGCGTGTTTCATCTTTCAAGATGATTAAGCTCATAAGGCTTATGGCTTCGTCTCTTAATTTCGAACCAAAGGTTGTGTCCGCTATATCATACTCTTGAATGTCTAAATCAATTTCTGATACAAGATCTTCAGATGCTGCAACCTGACCTGCCATTTGATATGACGCTGCAAGTAGCAGTTTAGATGTATCATCCATTTTAGTATTTTGTCTTAGGCGGTTCATGGCACCTAGTTCATGGCTACCACTTAATGCCAATACAAATAGGCGATAAGCTTGAGTTTTTTCATTACCTGATGTCCAAGATCGAGCACCTTGTTTCTGATTTACAGTCCACGCATTGTACATTTCTTGGGGCACATCAAATCCGCGTTCTTTCGCCAATATCAATAAGTGACCCGCATAGCTACTTGCCCAATCATGGTAGCTACTCATTCCTGGCCAATAGCTAAATCCACCGTCTGACATTTGGTAACGCTGTAGCTTATCGATTGCAGCGGCCACATGGTTTTGCGTTTCTTGTAGATTTTCATCTGAAAGATTTACTAACTCTGGCAACAGTACTTGAGGCAACGCTCTTGATGTTGTTTGTTCAACACAGCCATGTGGGTATTGAACCAAGTATTCCAGATTTGATTTTAAGTTTAACGGTGGCATGGCCGTTAATTCAATCGATGCCTTTTGTGTTGTATCCACACCAATTAATGGCATGTCTATTACGGTGTCTTCATTTGGCAGTAATTCATGAATACTGGATTTACGCTGTTCTTGAACTTGATACTGAACAGGAATATTGATGACTTGCTGTGCACTGTAATTGCCAGATTGTGCCGTTACAGTGATTTTAGCGTTACCTGGTTTTTTAGCTCTTAAAGCAACAAAAAGCATTTTTTCTTTTTGTGAGTCAAACGATACTGTTTGGTTGGCGTTAAGTACTTCTAAATGATCATTAGCCGTTACCTTAATAGTGACGTCTTTAACGTCATCTTGAGTAGAGAACAATGCCACTGGCATTTGCAGTGTTTCATCTTGTCCAAGTACTCGCGGTAAGGTTGCCATTACATTCAATGGTTTTCTCACATAGACTTCTGAATCTTCGCTGCCGTATGCACCTTCATACCCAGCAACGACCATCACTCTTACAGCGCCTAGATACTGCGGAATTTTAATGGTATGACTTTGTGTTTGTTGAGCATCTAAATGGAACGGTCCAATAAACTTAACCACAGGAGGAAAACGTCGGTCTTCACTTTCATCATCTTTATTCTTCTCGCTTCCATCACCACCAATGGCCAGTAGTTTTCCTAAAGAGGCGCCGTAAGCTCCTACAACACGATCATAAAGATCCCAAGTGCTTACGCCTAATGCTTCTTTTTTATAGAATTTTTTATGTAAGTTAGGCGTTTTATATTGTGTTAACCCTAGTAAGCCTTCATCAACCACCGCTACGGTATAGGTCATTGGCTTGCCATTTGTTTCAGCCACAGTGAAGGTTAAATCTGATTCAGGCTGAACCTCTTTCACTATTTCCATTTTAGGCTGAAGGTGTGTTTCGGGATTTTTCACATAAATTGGGATGATTCCCATTAATCTGATGGCTTCGTCATTCGTTTTATTTGCATGGGGCTGTATCACCGATACTGATACATACACATTAGGTGTCATGGACTCTTCAATGGGGACTTGAAGTTGTGTACCCTGTTCACTCAATTCTACCCAGTAGTGCTTTAAAATTCGGCTGCCATTTTCAATTGTAACCAATGCTTTACCTGTTGTTGCTTCAGGTAATGTCACTACCGAATTATCACCCACTAGGTATTCTGCTTTATCAGAGCTCATTGAAAGCGTGCTGGCGCCTAAGCCTTTTTTCTTCTGGCCTCTGCCTGCCCAGCCAGGCCAATCCATGTAAAAAACTTTACCAACACAGTGGTAGCCGTTCTTATCGCATACACGCATCATATAACGGCCCCAAGCAGGGTATTTAACTTCAAAGTCCCACGTGCCTTGCCCATCATTAATTTCGATGCTTTCTTCAATTAACGGTTTCTTAGAATATCGGCTTGTGTAGCTGGCAAGATTGTCGCTTGAAGAATCCCACCACCACTTCCAGCTCAGTTTGTATAAGCTCACATCTAGTTCTTGCTTCCCAATTACTGGGTTACCCTTTGTATCAACAACGACTAATTCAATTTTTTGTTTTTCATCTGTTAATAACATCCCTCTGGCGGCATCGCCTTTTGGCATAGAAAGGCCCACGTATTGCTTGTACGGATGTATATCAATACTTTGCTTGGCAATACTAAAGTCTCCACTTGGTTCAAACACTCTTGATGTTAATGTGCCCTTTAATTTACCAGCAGCAAGCGATGAAATTTCGAAAGGTGCATTGATAAGAAACTTTCCTTCTTTATCAAGTTTAAACTCTGTCAAATTTTGCTCGCGACCACTGTAAGATCGAATAGGGTCGTCAAACGAAAAACCGGTATAACGATCGAATCGAGTTCTTTGCGAGCGCATTTTAAGTTTAATATCGGCTTTTAACCCAGCTGCTTTACCGCCATGTAACCATTGTGAATAGAATTCACCTTGTAAGATTGCTTTGCTCTTATGTTTTTTAACTTCAAAAGATGTAACTTCATCTTCGTTTAACGTCACATTTACTTTTAAATGATTAGGCTTAACGGTTTCAATTGGAATATTCGCTGTGAATTTCAAGTTTCCTAAGCTGGCGACGGCTTTCCATGCACCCGTCATATCTTCTTCATCTGTTTTTAATGTAAACGTATAAAATCCATTAAGTGGATTACTGTTAACTTGAACACTTACTCGTTGATTTTTTGGATTAAATAATTCCAGCGTTAACGGATGGTTATCTGGTACTGCATTATTTTTATCTTCGATGACAACTGTTAAGAATATCTCGTCACCTGGTCGCCACACTCCACGCTCTAGATATATGCTTCCTTTAATGCCATTTTCTGACTTGTTTCCACCAACATCAAAGTGACTGGTTGATAATGCAAGTGCTTTGTTTACCTTAAGGTAACCCACATCATCTGAGTGTTTTGCAGTAATAAGGAAAGGTGATGAGGTTAGCTCTATCGTTGAAAATCCATTGCTGTCTGTTTTTTGGCTTGCGATTACTTGACCCTGAAAATTTGTTACATTGATTTCAGCACCCGATAACACTTCGCCTGTGCTTAACTTAGTTACAGCCACAAGCATTTGATTGTTTTCACCCGATTTGGCAATTAGCCCAATGTCACTACCAATAAAGTTACGAGCGCCTTTTACATCACGGCTATTCTGATAGTACGCATCTTTGCATGGATTTTTTCTATCTTTCCAGTTTCGGCTCTGATGATTATAGTAGGTTTCTATGCCGTCCCACCCACTATTTTCAACTGTGTTGTTGTCTTCATAGTTACCAAATGGACGCTCTTTAATCACTTCAATGCTTGTATCATCAGCAGAGCAAGGGAAGATTGAGTTGGATCGATTGATAGAAAGTTCAAATCGAAACAAGCTACCAGGATTATTCTGTACTAAATCTTTTACATCTAAATTATAACGATTCCATTTATCTTGAACCGGAGCATTCAGTTGGATTGTTTTTCTCCAAAGGTAACGCCCAACTCTTTTAATATTACTAGTATCTTCTAGTGTATTACTTTGAAAGAATTGCCCCATATTATTTTCATATACTTTAAAAGCCGTTACCTGAACTGAGTCAACATTCACCGACTCAAATGGTATGGTTAACTGATCGGTAACCGGTAAAATATTGCCCTTACCTAAAAATTTAACAGCTGGTTTTTTACTTAAGAAATTAAGTGTT
>ERZ1027208.335-NODE-335-length-19407-cov-15.094719_pt1 | contig 19407 bp, 12 predicted proteins | sample MGYA00520867_ERZ1027208 | MGnify/ENA primary metagenome ERZ1027208 (study PRJEB33311, sample SAMEA4378413) | marine metagenome | biome: Marine biome; feature: Fjord; material: Water | collected 2014-07-20T08:00:00Z/2014-07-... | depth 75 m ...
GAGTTCCCTCGTAAACACCTTTGAAAGAAACATTATTTAAATCGTTAACAGGGCTTTTACCTGCTTTAATTGCTAGTTTTCTAACCCAAGACTGCTTTCTTTCATTAGCATTCAACATCTGACTATGAACAATGAACGCTTCTACCATTTGACAAGAAATCACATATGCATCAATGGTACTAAGGTGTGGCTTTAATTCTTTTGAGGTTTCTTTCTTGGACCAATCAGTAGGATAGCCAATTGATATTTCTGCGGTAATTTGATTAATACTTGGGTCAACATTAACATTTCTAATCTCATGGCTAACATGCTTATAGCCATTTCCAAAATAACGTGTTTTGCTTGACCCAAGAACTTCATCAATATGAATTGGAGATTTCATTGTGCGTACTCTAGCGGTTAATGTTGTCGCTAGACTACTATTCTCTTATTTCATATTCGACTACACGAAAAGGTAGTTTTACATGTTCACTAACTTTAATTTTGACGCCACTGAAATCGCATGGCACCGCTTATGAACATTCAGCTTTTTGCAAATATTGGTAACATGAAATTTAATAGTGTTTTCAGATACATTAAGTATTGACGCCACTTCCCAATTAGATTTACCCATTGCGATCCATTTAAGCACTTGCAACTGGCGTTCACTTAAATTAGTTGAATTATTAGGAATGTATCGTGAAATGGCTGAATCAATATGCGGTAACACATAGTCAACTATTTGATTTTGAATTGAAAAGTCAGTGCTTTGTTTATTCATAAGTATCACTGCGGTGGCGGTATTATTTTCAGTATTGCTGATTCCTGATATTAGGCTATTTCCTGAACAGGAGATTTGACATTTTTTCTTGAATGTTTTTTGTTCTGAAAGAGTGGTAGTCAGAGTATTCAGAAGATTACTCGACTTAATAAGATCTGTATCACATGCGTGTGCTTCATCAGTTCCAAAGTATGGCACCATACTTGTGATAGTTGGATTTTTTGAATCTCCAAGCTTCACATTGAGTATGAGTGCAGAGTCAAAATCAATGATTTTATTTAGCCATGGCAATGACGATTTAACATCATCTTCAGACCGCACACAAAGATATTGCTCGGTAAACCTTAAAGTCTCACGAAGTTGCTCTGAACTTGCACTCATACTATTTCCAATTAAAGTCATAAGTAGTTGGATAGGCATTATTCAAAATAAATAATGCCTTATCCTAACCATATTCAAATGTACTATTAATAAAGTATGATAATTTTTAATGCGATTTCATTAGTTCGCATTAATACAATGCAACCGAGGTCACATTAATATCTAAACATATATTTTAATTTTTGAATTTTTGATGTTTCCAACCTATTTTTATGGTGCCTTGCATCTTTTTCAAGTATATCTAGGCCTTCTTGCACTCGTTGCTCTGCGATTTTAATGGCTTCTTTCATGTCCATTTTTACTGGCAAGTCCAAAATTTCAACGATTTTTTCTACTCGATCAAGAACTGTACCACCAACAACATGGTAAGGGATTTTCATTTCCTTTAATGTATCGATTAGAATCTTGTCAGAAAGCTCTCTAAACGGTTCGGATACTGGGCGGTGATCATCTGCAACAAACTCAAATTCAACAGGCAAGTGGATATATACATCATAAACTCGCTTAGCTCTTGATTTAACCACTTTTCCATAGGCACTCATGTAAGCCTTATAAAAAGGTTTAATAGGTAGACCTACTAATTCATTAAGAAAGCGGTGTAAGATATTAGCAGAAGGGTTAATACCGGCCTGCATTCTGGCTTCTCCGTATACCCATTCATGTATAACCGAGCCATCACTAATAAATGAACCCGGTTCTGCCGCTTCATGATGAATTCGTTCTTCCAGACGCCTTAACCCTAAAGCGATAAGCTCTCCAGCAGAAAGCTCTTCCACTCGCTTTCCTGGAATCAAATCCATTAAAATTTCTCTTGAGGTTAATGCGTGAGTACGAGGTATACCTGTAATTAAAGAAAGCGCCTCTGTTGTGGTCGATTTACCAGTTGAGTATGTTCCAGAAACCGCAATTTTTATTGGATCTTTCATCTTTATAATGCCCTTGTGTTTTTTCACAAGTTACCGTCAGATAGCAAAAATATCGACTACACAAAAAGGTAGTATGCTTATGACTATTCTTAAGATACTTAAGTATGACAATGCACTGGTGGTCTTGAAAGGAATTCGTTAAGATCACTATTATTTCGACGACAATCAACGCCTATCTGTCGTTTAAATATATATGTAACATTTTTTTACTACATCCACCCAACGTTATCATCCAACACTTTGGAATGCTGAATACAATATGGCCAGTATTGGAACCCACTACATCCTCACTGCCATAGGCGGCGCAAAAGCCAAAGGCATTGATACTAAAGCCCTGCTTAAAAAATTCCGTATCCCTGAAAAACCGCTTAAAGACCCTAAAGCCCGCTTTGGTGTTGATTTAGTGGCGCGCTTGTATTCTGGTGTGGCCGAAGAACTCAACGATGAGTTTATGGGCTTTACCGAAAAACCCATCAAACTCGGTACCTTTGCGTTAATGGCTGACTACGTGAGCCATTCCAGTACCCTGGAAGAACTGCTTCAAAAAGCCATTCGCTTTTACAATCAAATTACCGATGAAGTGCAAATCTCATTAGAGATAGAAGACGATCATGTGTATTTCACCAGTGAATTTCGCCGCCCTGAACTAGACTTCGAGCATTTTTACATCGAGTACTGGCATGTAATCTGGCATCGCTTTGCCAGCTGGTACATTGGCAAACCCATTAAATTATTGGGCTGCTATATCAATTACACCCCGCTAGACGCTGAAGAGTTTGAGGTTTTATATCGCTGCCCCACTCACTTAAAAAGTAAATACAATCGCCTGGTGTTTCATAAAAAGTATTTGCAAGAACCCTTGGTAAGATCCCACGGTGACCTTCAAGTATTTTTAAAACGCGCCCCCATTGATATGCTGACCATTCCCGGTGAAGACACCAGCTTAACCGCCCGCATTAAACAGATGCTCGACCCTAAGCCGTTTAAAGAAAATGATATTTTGCTATTGCCTTCATCCGACAAATTGGCCAAACAGCTGGAAATGAGCGAGCAAACCTTACGCAGAAAACTCAGCGCTGAAGGTATTAGCTACCAGCAAATTAAAGATAATTTACGCCAAGAACTGGCCAATAAATTATTAAGCAATCGCGCGCTGAACATTGCCACTATTTCTAAGCAGTTAAATTTTAGCGAACCCCGAGCTTTTACTCGTGCATATAAACAATGGACCAAGCTAACGCCTAAAGAATATCGCCAACAAAAACAGGCAAGAGCGAAAACCTAGTCCGATGTATTTCCTCTAAAACTGCCAGCGCTAAGCTATTCATTAACCCCTCTGTTGTTTTCTCCTTAAATAATCCTGGGGAATTCATTCCCTTTGAAAGCTCAAAAATAAAGACTATATTTGAAGACTAACAACACCCTTTTTGGGACTAAGATGAAATATAGTAAGATGATTAAAGGCCTTCTCTGGGGGCTGCTATTGGCTTGTAACCCTTATACTCAGGCGTTTGCGCAAGACCTAGACATTGAGTTTATTACCGAAAGCTGGGCACCATATAATTATAGTGAAAACGGTGTAATTAAGGGCTTTTCGGTAGAAATCGTGCAAGCCATGATGGCTGAATTAGAAGAATCTCATAAAATAACCCTTTATCCCGGTGCTAGGGGGGAAGCCATGTTAAAGACAAAGGACAATATATTCAGCTTTTCATTATTTCGCACTCCTGAACGAGAGAGCCAATACAAGTGGATTGGGCCTATATCTAAGGAAGCTCTTTATTTTTACAAACGCCAAAATGACCCCCGTATATTTAACAGCCTAGAAGATATTAAGAAAGTTAAAAAGATATCGGCTCCCCATAAAGGATTGGTATTAACCGCATTAGAAGATCTCGGCCTGAGCAACATTCATAAGATGCACAGCCTAGACGCCCAATTTCAACACGGGATTATGGGACGGTCAGATTTAGTGGTAAACGTCCCCACTTTGGGTCTCACATATTATTTAAAAAAACTTAATGAACCCTCACACGCCCTGGTTAAAACCCAGGTTAAATTATTAGAGTTTTCACTGTATATCGCTTGTTCAAAAAAAGTCCCTGATTCCATTATTGAAAAATGGCAGACGGCTCTAGATAAAGTAAAAGCATCGGGTCAATACACTAAAATCTATAATAAATATTTATAACAAATCATTGCCATGAATTTGAACTTAAACCTAAACCTAAACTAAACCTAAGCACTGTAATCCCCACTCAAATTAGGCAGGCATGTAAATATATAAAGATACGTGCTGCCCCCCCCCTTTTGGGATGGGAGTTTTTCAGCGCCTCTTTCTTTTACATGTTACTTTTTAGAGGTGTAAAAATAGTAATTAATAAGCTTAATATTTCCATAAATAGAAAAATAAAGAATAAAGCACCAGATCACAAAATAACTTGTATCGGCACTTAGCTGCCAAAGATAATAAAACAACCAAGACACCCCACCCAGAGGCATACTGAGTACAATCCCTAGATACATTGCAAGTCGATAATAATAGCTTTCACCTACCAACATAGAGCAATAAATAATCAACAGGCAAATAATAAATGCCAGCAGCAGCATGGCTGCTTCTAATAATATATGTTTAAATTTTATATTCATTTAGCGCTCAGCCTTTGAAAATACTATTTTCACATAAAAAGTATCATTAAGGTTTTTCCCAAGAGACATTACCCCGTCGTTACGCACGGCTATATCATTAACAATAGATAAACCTAAACCATGTTCTTTATCTGACGTAATGCATTCTTCCCAATTTATATCCTCATATTTATAATCCCCAACCATAGACCCTATGCCCTTACCATGATCGAGAACACTGATACTTAACTCATCATCATCAGAGCTTACATGCAATTTAATTGGGGATTTACCGTGCTTCATTCCATTGTCTAATAAATTCTCAATAATACGTTTCATTCCAATGGGCTGACAAAACCAAGTAATTGACTGATCATACATTTGAAAATCAATGTCTCGGTGTTTCAGTGCATCGTATATTACTTCAATTATTTTGATTTCTTTTTTTAGTTCACTTTTTCCAGTACGAGAATAAACAATGAACTGTGAAAGTAATTCATTAATTTCATCAATATCTTCGACTATGCTTTCAACTACTTCCGTTTCAACCACTTCCGCTTCACCTTCTGCAATCAGACCGATTGCAAGCCTAATGCGAAACAAGGGGGTGCGTATGTCATGGGATACTCCTCTTAATAACTCTTCTTTGGCTTGCGTTCTTTCACTTAATATTTGTGATGACTGAGTAAATGTTTTGGCAAGCATTCTAAGTTCCTTGGGCCAAAGCCGAGTATCGAACCTAGGAATTGAGCCCACCGACAACGCTTCTGCCCCTTTAACCAATGACCGTATGTATATATTAATAATGTATGAAAAAAACCAAGCCGAAAAAAATATAAATACGATGCCAATAAACATGTAGCTAGAGGTAAATTTTTCAAAACCCTTCCTCAAAGGCGCTACTGGCAAGCCAACCCAGGTTGCATCTGCATCTTTATCTTTAATCCAAACCATTACCTGATCTAACTTGGTAAACCTAACTTGCAATCTACCCTCATATCTTGCTTCAATAATCTTTTTTATTAATGTATTATAAGGAATATTATCGACAACTTCACCGATTGGCTGGACTAACACTTTCTCGTTAAATTCAAGATGGTACTCTTGATCTTTACCCTCTTTATAACGTACCAAAACATAAGTACCCAGCAAGTTGTCCACCCGCTGAACGGACAAATCCTGGCTAAAAGTCTGATTCCAAACTTCCCACATACTTATAAATAAAAACGAAAAAATCGAGACAAAAAGTATTACTAGCCACAAAAATGCAGAGTCAAACTTTAACTTCATAATTCAATCCAAGTTGGGTATAAAAGAATATCCAACACCCCATACTGTACGAATAAATTTTGGATCTGTAGGGTCGTCTTCGATTAATTTTCTTAATCTTGATATTTGAATATCAATTCGGCGTTCAAACGCATGGTGGGGATTTCCATGAATCATTTCCACCAGTTTATCCCTGCTCATGGGCATTTTCGGATTACGAACAAATATTGAAAGCAATGAAAACATTCCAGTTGTCAGGGGAAAAACTTTTCCATTTTTTACCAGGGTATGGGCCGACAGGTCAAATTCAAAGTCACCAAAATTGTATATGTTATTTCCAGTATCATCTAACCTATAGACATAATTGTTTCCATTTCGCCTTAAAATGGTTTTAATTCTGGCCACCAACTCTCTGGGATTACATGGTTTTGGCATATAATCATCTGCACCGATTTCGAGCCCAATAATTTTATCAACGTCGTCACCCTTTGCCGTTAACATGATAATTGGCACATCATTTTTATTCAGCCGTAAATTTCGACACAAGCTCAGGCCATCCTCTCCGGGCAACATAAGATCCAGCACCACAAGATGAATATGCTTTCTCAATAATTGCTGGTGCATACTGGGGCCATCATCTGCTTCGTACACCTGAAAGCCAAAAGAATGCAATGTTTTAGATAACAATGTTCTTAACTTAAGATCGTCATCTACAATTAATATTCGATGATTCATTACGCTATTTATATTTCCTAAACTAAAAAAGGGCCTACACCAAGTGTAGACCCAAAGGGCGGTCTTATGAAAACCTGCTACTTATAACATATTAATAAATTTAACTAATTGAGTCTTATCGCCCGAAGTACGTAAAACCCCTTGTTCATACATTGCGCTTAAAGATGACAAACTACTCACAACTTGTCTTAGTTGAAGCCTATTTAGGGTAATCGTTGATGTACCTTTTGGCACTTTTTCAACCTTTGTTCTTAGTACACCATTTTGCACTGTCAATAGATATGTTTTTTCATCCCCATCTATTTTCACGGCTATTTCACCGCTGAAGTTATAATCACGCTCAGCCTTATATTGATACTTCAAAAAGTGTAACAGCCGCTCATTATCCATATCTTTTTGATTATTAAAGGTACTTTTCTGCAGGAATTTATCCCAAGGAATTTTACCCTTTAATGTACTTATTTCTGTTAAAGAAAAATTACGTTCATTAGCACTATTGGTAATATTAGCAATACCACGATAGGCCGAAATCAATAATTGAATCGCTTCTTTATTCTCAGGCTCAGCTGTCCAAACATAGTCTGCCAACTGCGCGGCCCAACGGTAATCTTTATCTTTTATGGCTTTTTCTGCCGCGGTTAGAATGGTTTTTTTGCCACCTATTAGTTTAATTAATCGCGACGTTTGCTCGCTTTCAGATAATTTCACTAACGACAAGGTATCATCTACCCAGCCCGCTCGCTTCACATATAGACCACGAATCAACCAAGCTAATGTATGGTAATGGGGCTGAAGATCTTTATGATTTTTCAAGTATGGAGGCAGTTTTAACTCATCAACAATGGTCTCGACTGTGTACCCTTTCGCTATATAACGAGTTATCTGATCAATTAAATATTCCGTTACATCACGGTTTGCAGTTATCACGTTTTTGATTTCGTCACGGCCCAATAATGGTCGACCGTGTCCCGGCACTAATGACTTTGCATCATATTCTAAAATTCGGTTTAAGCCTGATACAAACAGCTCTGCTTTTCTGTCAGCTTCAAATCGTGCCGTGGCGATATAGGGCAAGGTGCCACCAATTAAGTCGCCACTTATTAGTACTTTTTCTTTTGGAACCCATACCATCATGTGGCTTTCTATATCTCCTGGTAAAGGGATAAACTCCAATTCAACCCCTGATATAGTCATTTTTGTTTTTTCAAAAATCGTTTTGTTTGGTTTTACAAATAAAGAGGCTCCATTAATGTGAGTAATGGGACCAATACCCGCTCCTACTGTGCCTTCAACTCCATCTTCCAACAGCATGCCAAATTGGGATAATGCACGCTTTACCACCATGGGCCGCAATTCAGACACATCGTACTCGTGACGCTCTTCCCACCCCGCAGGTGCAATGACAGGAATATCTCCTTTTGCTTCTGCTAAAAATATAGGTGAACCTCCTCGGTGATCACTGTGTACATGGGTATATATAATTGCCGTTACAGGCTTTTTAACTAATTTTTGATAATCTGCAAGAGCGCGTTTTGCATTGTTTGTGTAAAAACCTGTATCTACGACAACAACTCCATCATCGCCTTCTATTAGTGTGAAATTGGCATAGTCATAGCTAAAAGCCATAGTGACACGATCACTCATTTTTTGCAGTGTCGGCGTACCAAAGGTTTCTTGTTGAAACGATAACAACTGTGAATTAACATCCGCTGGTACGGTTACCGCTGCCACAGAAGGTAATGATGCTAGAATTAATGGCAAGCTAAACATCATACTGCTCATGACTTTAATTTTTAATAATAATGATTTACGACTGAGTAACATTTAACACCTATAAATTGATTATTTAAAGTGTGAACAGCATTAGCTGTTCACTTAATTAAATTAGCGAGTGCCGGCACGCCTTAGTGATGACGCGGTATAATCACTGTGTTTACGCTTTATATTAAACTTAAAGGCTTCTTTTTCTTCATTATTTAACTCAAGCATTCCTTGACCACTTAACAAATCGTAGTTCGCCATTGCTACGTACCAAGGCACATTTGTATTCGTAAACTGTAGCATGTGACCTTCAGCAACACGCCACAGAAGTCCACGACTGTCGAAGTGATCTGCAATGGCAATTTGCCAAGTGTCTTCATCTACAAAGAACGTACGCTTGCCGTAAATATGACGTTCACCTGCTTTTAACGTTGCTTCAACTTTCCACACGCGGTGAAGTTCATAGCGAGTTAGTTCAGGATTAATATGTCCCGGCTGAACAACCTCTTCATAGCTTTTGCTTTTATCAGCTAACTTATAAGAGTTATAAGGAATATACAGCTCAGTTTTACCTACAAGTTTCCAATCATATTTATCCGGTGCACCGTTAAACATATCAACTTGGTCTGTGGTCATAAGGCCATCTGAACCCTGTGCAGGAGCGTCATAGGAAACTTGAGGTGCACGACGTACACGCCTCTGCCCTGCGTTGTAAACCCACGCTTTTCTTGGTTGTCTTACTTGATTAATGGTTTCATGTACCAGCGTGACATTTCCCGATAAACGGGTGGGTGCCTTAATTTTTGAGTCAAAGTAAAACAACACATTCCCATCACTTTTTTTATCGTAACCATCTAATAAATATTGAGGATAAACCTGAGTTGCTGTTACATGAACCGAGTTAAAGCTTCCGTCTTCTTGTACCGGTATCAATGCTCGGTTTCGCTCAACCGAACCACCACGGAAACGGCTAACGTGATTCCACACTACTTCGATACCTGATTGTGGTATTGCAAACGGTATGGTTTCGTCAAAATTAAGTAAGCCATTCCCTCCTCCAACTAGAGTAGTTTTAGTTGCATTTTTAACTGCTTTTTTCTGAATGGTGTCAGGATAAACCGCGGTACGATGGGTTTTGTAAATAGGCATTTTATAAGTATCAGGATACTTAGTAAACATGGCTATTTGACCGTCAGAGAGATTCGCTTTGTACTGATCAACATTTTTACTGGTGATAATAAATAAAGGCTTTTCTGCGCTAAAAGGACTGGCCAAAGGATCAATACTTTTATCACGGCTTAGGCCACCAGTATAATCTGGAATAGTACCGTCTTTGTTTCCGGCAACTTCTGCCCCGACACTTGTTAGTGTGGCGCCTAGTTTACTTGCATCTTGTATTGACACCGCTGACCAGGCTGCTGTAGTGGCAAACATAGCCATTACAAGAGCGGGTAGTTTCATATTCATATTCATATTCATATTCATTTTTTTAACCATTTTTATTATTAATTATGCAATCAGTTAGAAGCTTGCACTCAGGCTAAGCGATACAAAGTCTTTATCATTATTTGTGCTGTAGTCATCACCCGATAAGTTTTGATAGGCAACCATTAGACCATAGTCTTGGTTGTAAATGGCTTTAAGTGACACTCCCAATTTTTTAGCACCCTCAGAAAATGATCCACCCGGTTGAGCCGCATAACCAGATACATCTTGAGACCAACTAATTGACGGTGTTAAACCTAAACGAGGCAATACGTTGCTGTAGGTACCAATGATGCGAGCACGGTAGCCCCAAGACGTTTCGGTAACAAAACCTTCATCCGTGCCATCAAATTTGGCTTGGCCAAAAATAGACGAACGGCCATAACGTAAAACATCATCAAAATCATGAATAACCGAAACACCCGCTTCACCGACAATGGCAATACGGCTGGCACCCAATACCTGGAAAATAGTGCTCACAGCGGATACTTGTAACTGTGTAATATCAAATTTACGATATCCTTGTAGATCACCACCGGTTCCGTCATTAACATTATCACCCATAACTTCATCATATGCCGCTTGCGCTGCTATCGAAGCATCACCTGTATATAAAGCGCCAGACACGCCATTAGTTAAGGCGGTACGGGTTGTTAACGGCCCGTTAACTTGTAGGGGTACATCTTTTTTATGGCTAACTTCACCCGATACTGCAAGGCCAGCTACGTTAGTCGCAAAGCTCATGCCGAATAGCTGAATGTCTTCAGGGTATTCATTGAAGTAACGAGATGAACCGATACGGGCTGCACCAATTGCTTGAGCGACTGCTCCTGGAGCAGTCGCACCAACACCAGCACCGATAGTAGCTGCCGCATCGGCTGCCGCTACATCACCATCCGCTACTTGCTGCATCACACTCGCCGTCACAGCATCCGTAACACCTTGTACAACAGCACCCTGTAAAGCAGCTTCATCTAACGTATCCAGTGTTATGCCAAATAACGGCACCTGGCTATGAGTATTCATTGCATATAGACCAAATTCGGTATCTAGGTCTGCTGCAAAGTAACGTAACGCCACACCAAACTGTCCATCATCACTGGCTTTACGTAGGCCATTGGTCTCGTCGCGGGCCACTGACAAGTTATTAGAGTCGTGAATCGTGGTGAAGTTACACCCTTCAGCAGTGTTATCTGAGGTTGAGAAGAACGTACCACAGCCATCAATATTGGTTTCTTGGAATTCTAATAAGTAGAATGCTTCTAGGCTTAGGTCATCGGTTAGGCCAACATTGGTATACAGCATGTTGGAAGGCAATAACGCTTCTTTTACTTCTACCCCTGGGCGACGTATTGCAGAAGCATCAAAGGCGTTAATTGCATTAACACCGCCACGAATGAATACACTCTCGCCCCAGCTTACAACCTGACGACCTAAGCGCACGCTGATTGGCATATCCGCCACCTCAAAGTCGCCATAAACAAAGGCATCCATTAACGTAGCGCCCTTGCCTTTTGCTAAATCAGAATAGTTAGAATCATCAAGCTTACCTGGCTGGTAAACAACAACCTCATAAGGGCGCCCTGCTGCTGCACCATCAACTACCATCGCTGATGATACATGGCCATGCTCAACTGAGTTATTCTCTATGGCAGAGTCATACCAGTATTTACCACGAATAAACGCACCGTAGTTGCCGTGTTTAATTTGCAGGTCGTGTGAACCTTTAAAAATCTGCGAGAAGGCATCGCCTTTATCGTAGTTGCGGTTACCATCATCAGATGTGGATTCTGTGCCGTTGCCGTCGAAATCTAACAGGCTTTCATCGCGGGCTTCTACTCGCCAGCTTGAACCCACAGAGACCTGTGAATCTAAAATAATTTCGGTGTTCCCAAATTCAAAATTGACAGCCATTACCTGCGACCCGCCCAACATGGCTGTGGCCGCCAAAATTGGTGAGACATACTTGGTGCATCTGTTTTTCATAGAAAACGTTTCCTGTTTTTATATTTATTGTTTGTATCTACGCTCGAGGTTAAATTAATAACTAGAATCGATAGTCTATAATCAGCTATTGCCCCCCTAAAATCCTCCGTTCGTGCCAGTCATTTGTAACAAAGTGTTTCACAGAATGGATTTGATACAATCAATTTACATTCACAATTTATGGCGTTAAATTTTATTGATTCGCTCATAAACGCGCACACCACCTAGCCAGGTGCTCACGATACAGGGGTCTTTTAATGCGGCCTGGCTTGATAGTGGATTTTTTTCAAGTACAACAAAATCAGCCAGCTTGCCTTGCTCAAGTGAACCTCGATCATTTTCTATAAACTGCTGCCAAGCCGCGTCAATGGTGATTGATCGCAAAGCGGTTTGTGCATCAATTCTCTCGTGTGCACCCAGTACCTCCCCTTGGTAGGTGGTTCTTGTCACCGCGTTCCAAGCGTTCAACCATGGGGTCATTGGCACCACAGGTGAATCACTATGAAGGCTAAAAGGAATGCCTAGCTTTTGTGTACTTTTCATGGGACTAATTGCCTCGGCCCGTGTTTCACCTAAAAACAGGATTTTATGGCGCTCGCCCCAGTAATACACATGGGCATTAAAATAAGATGGCGTTATGCTTAATTTTTTAAACTGATTCAACTGGTCTTGGCGCACCATTTGTGAATGAACCAGCACAGTTCTGGTGTCTTTTTTAGGGTATTTAGACTGGGCTTGGGCCACCGCTTCGATTACATCATCTATGGCGGCATCCCCATTAGCATGAATGGCCAACTGAAACCCTCTCTCATAAAAATAAGCCACGTCTTCAATTAGCTTCTGCTTACTTTTTAACGGAAAGCCTCGGTAATCCTCAGAGAGTTCATTTGGATGAGTATGGTATGGATGAGATAAGTAACCTGTATAGCCCTGAATGGATCCGTCTGCGACCAACTTAACCGCCCCCATTTTAAACCATGTGTCATCTAGCTTGCTTGCCGCCAGCTCACCACTGATAATTTGCTTTTGTGTATTAGCCGAAGGCCAAAGCACTAAGCGAATGTCATATAGGCCCAGTTTTGCTAGCCATGACATGATGTTGTAATGGCTAGATTCTAATAATCCATTTTGTGCGGTGGTGACTCCCTGCTTTAAATAAGAATCTGTGGCTTTTTGCACTATGCTCCATGATTGCAATGGCGCAAATTTAAACGCCAGTTTTTTAGCCCCGTAGTGGGCCGTTTCAATTAATAAGCCGGATAAATTACCCCTGGTATCTTTATGGTACTCCCCCCCTTCAGGGGCAATACTGGATTCAGATATCCCTAACATAGACAATGCAAAACTGTTTACCACCGCCATATGGCCACTAATATGAAAGATAAAGATGGGATGCTCATTGGATACTTCATCCAGTTCTTGGCGAGTTATGTGGCGCTTTTCAAATATCATGGTGTCATCAAAACCAAACCCTCGAATCCATTCTCCTTTTTTGGTTTCTAAAACGGATGCTTTTAAGCCTTGAATAATATCTGTGATGGCCTTTATTTTACCAATAGGGGGGCTATTCAAATCTAAGGCTACCGCCCCTAACCCTTCTCCAGGAAAATGCCCATGGGCATCTATGATACCTGGAACCAGGGTTTGTCCTTTTAGGTCTATTTTTTGGGTGTTGGCAGGTACATCTGCAGCGTTTATTTCCCCGCTCCAAATTTTATGTATTCGATTGTTTTTGATTAACATGGATGAAGCCACAGCATTCTGAGCATTCATTGTTAAAATAGTGCCGCCAAATAGCAGTGTGTTGCGATCTATTGATAGATAGGCTGTCCGGCCTATGACCATGAGTAAAATTATTAAAACCAAAGGCATCAAAAAATATTTTTTGAATCCTGATGCATTCTTTAGCCTATTCGCTATACCTGAATCACTGTTTAATATACGCACGTATCACCCGTTTCAGACCTGTGAAGCAGCCCCATGCTTATCTTTATAAATCAATAAGGGCATACCGCTTAATTCTCTTTAGAAATATTTGTATTTCCATTCCATCAAAAGAGTAACAACAAACTGACATGCATTTGTATATTCTTTGTAACAAAGTATTTCACCTATAAAAATCACATGAGAAAATCGCCCCAAGCTTAATAGTGCTAACTATCTACAACGCTCTGAGGCATAATCTAGCCATTATCGATTTTGATTTAAACCGTGTTTAGAGTGGTACATATGACGTTAATGCAAATGGTGTTCTGGGTAGTGGCACTACTGGGTAATGCACTGGCAGCCACTTGGCTTTATTTTGAACAATCTACCGCGCAATTTGTTTTTGTGGCCATTACGCTGGTTTACACAATTGTGGGCGCTTACGATTTATGGTTTAGCCCACACAGCTTAAATCGCTTATATCCGGTTGCAGCGTACATTCGTTATTTTCTTGAATCGTTTCGCAAAGAGATTCACCAATATTTTATCGCCAGCGATACCGACGAATTACCGTTTAACCGTGAACAACGTACCCTAGTTTATGAACGGGCAAAAAACATTCGCGACACCATTGCCTTCGGCAGCCAGCGCGACCTACTGGCCGAAAACTATCTAAGCCTGTGGCACAGCATGGCACCAAAACACGTTAGTCCTGAATCTCAACGCATTACCATTGGTGGTAAAGACTGCAAACAACCTTATAGCGCCGCTTATTTAAATGTATCAGCCATGAGCTTTGGCGCACTTAGCAGCCAAGCCATCGAAGCATTAAACCTTGGGGCAAAAACGGGCAACTTTTATCACAACACCGGTGAAGGCAGTGTTAGCCAGTATCACTTAAAGCACGGCGGAGACATTGTTTGGCAGATAGGTTCGGGCTTGTTTGGTTGCCGTACCCCTGAGGGTGAATTTGACGGGGATCGTTTTTCTAACATGGCCAACAAAGATCAAATTAAAATGATCGAAATTAAACTATCCCAAGGTGCTAAACCCGGACATGGTGGTGTGTTACCTAAGGCTAAGATCACAGAAGAGATTGCGGCTATTCGTGTGATATCAACCGATCAAGATTGCATATCACCCGCTTCTCACCCTGAATGCCAAACCCCCATTATGCTGCTTAGCTTTGTTAAAAAATTACGGACATTGAGTAACGGTAAACCTGTGGGCTTTAAGTTGTGTTTGGGCAATCCGGCTGAATTTTTAGGCATTTGCAAAGCCATGTTAGAAACTGAAATTTACCCTGACTTTATCACCGTAGACGGTGCTGAAGGCGGTACAGGCGCAGCGCCGGTAGAGTTCTCTAACCGACTGGGCATAACCTGTTTAGACGCCGTGTACTTGGTTAACAGCATGTTGATTGCTTGTGGTTTACGTAAACACATTAAAATTATTGCAGCGGGTAAAACCGCATCAAGCTTTGATCTATTAAGTAAAATTGCAGTGGGGGCCGATACTGTCAACACTGCCCGCACCATGATGATGGCGTTGGGGTGCGTACAAAGCCAAAGCTGTAATAGCAATGAATGCCCAACAGGCATTGCTACTCAAGACCCTGTTCGCGGCAAAGCCATTAACGTGCCAAGCAAGGGTCAACGAGTGGCGAATTACCAGCGCAATACACTCAAATCATTTTTTGAATTAGTGGGCAGCATGGGCTTAGAAAGTCCAACTCAACTATCTCCCAACATGCTTAAGCGCCGTGCGGCCAATGGCTTAACCATTTCGTGGGGGGGCATGGCTCCGTTATTACCAGAAAACGCATTGATTGATGAATGCGCGACAAAGCACCTAGATGGCCAATGGCAAAACTGGTGGGCCAGTGCCAGCAGTAATGCGTTTTACATTCCTGATGTTGAAGCATTGCACTACCCTGCTACTCGAATTTGTTAGAGGCACACATTCTAGCAGCAGGGCAAAAAGGTTAATCGCACCAACCTTAGAGAGAAATTAAGGGTTCACTAAGGCCGCAGCTGTAGCCAAATGTATAAATGCACGATATGAATGATAATCTTGCATGAAATCATTTCGAAAAGTTAGTTGCCTCGCTATATGTAATAACGCTGGATTGGCGATATCTAATACGCCTTCATCCCATGTCCATACCCATTCATCCCACTCCTCAGGCACAGCCTGAAAAGACTCCAATGCAATAACAGCGGAGTCTTCTTGCGATTCACTGTGTCCATTATGCTGAAGAACCTTTTCAACTAGATTGTAATACGGTTGACCGTCACGACTGTAATCACTCGCAATGGTGGCTGCATAAGTGAGACTGTTTAAGTAATACCAAACACTCCCGTCCACTCCGTTACTGCCAACACCCCATTTATCATCATTGGTTCCGGTTGTGATGATGTCTGCTGCATCAAGAATTAACTCGGCTGCCCGTGCATCTTGTGTTAGCTCATGATGGTAAGCCAACCCTGCCGAGCCACGTACAAAGTAACCAAAGGCTCCGCCTAAAGAACTGTCGCTTAATTCTTTCTGGACAGCATTAGGTGAGCCACTTACCGCATAATCTAATAGTACTTCTAGGCGATCATTGAATTTATCAAAATGACTTGTCTGGTCATAAAACACCGCACTGGCACGACTAAGCGTATCAATACCGTTCACAAACGCAGTATCACCAGGACTGCCTTCTGAGTAGCGGGCAATAAACGAAGCAGCCTCATATATTGTTTCTTTTGCTCGGAGATCGCCGGTTAAATAGTAATAGGTTTCGATCCCTGCTATGTGGGAATACTCTGGCGTTTGCGCATAACCAGACCAGGCTTGCTTGCCGTGACGGTGTAACGATCCCACAGAAAATTCTCGATTACGCCCACCAGCGATGGTTTCGTCAGAAAATTTAGTGGCGTCACCGTAATGTACCATTTGCATGTCTTGTGTATGACGAGCTAATGCTGCAGCGTCAGTAAACACTTCTCGCGATGGCTTGCGTAAAAACTGCGTCCAAAGTTGATTACTTGGTTCACCTGAATTCCCAGACCAACCATATCGACCCGCTTCAGACCAGGTGCAATCATCAGTATCTGATGGGCAGCCACCAGAGAAATACCCACGTATGTCGCCATAATTAAGCATACCAAACCAATCGAACTGCTCACGCTGATTAAACCGCATAAAGTCAGCAATGATGTTTAACACCTTATCTGTTCGATAATGTAACTCCGATTGCTCAAGTGACGTATCAAACACAAAGTCACCAACACCCATCACTTTTGCATCTGAATACCAATCGGGTTGCGCCAAAGCTAATAAGGGTCCTACATTTTCGGCATCACTCATTTCTTTCGTTTTAACTAAGTCATTTATTCCTGTATTCAGCGTCACAAAAAAAGTGTCTGTTTTAGCGATCCCCTGAGCAGCCCTATTTTTGACATCGCCTCCCTCACCATTTGCGGTATCAATACTGGTTGAATAACGGGTTAGGTTTAATGGAGCAGAGTCAACTGGGTATAACTGAACATCTAAACCCGCTTCTGTTGCTAGTAGCGCTTTAGGATAATTCTCGGCCATGCCTTTAAGAGAAATAGCGATATTGCTTTCATCATTTTCTCTTACGAGGTAACCACTGGCCTGCCCCAAGACAGTATTACCATCTACGTCATAAGACCCGTATGAATTATGAATAACGGATCCAGTATCGCTTTCAACCCCTTCGATAATAGTACGAGCCCCCACATAAGGGAGTTTAATGCCGTAACCTGTTATTTGATTATTACCGTTACCTGTAAATACTAAGGTGTGATCAAGTTTTAAAGTTGTCTTACCCTTGTAGGCGTGTATACGAGTAATGAATGATGAAAAACCCAATCCATCACCATTAAGGTGTGCACCTGATACTCTAATGACACTGTGAAGGGGTCCTTGCTCTTCGACCTCTACAGATAAATCCCAGTGATCAAATAGGTTAAACTGTTCCCCTTGCTCAGCTAAGTACTGTTTATATTGTTTGAATGGGTCTGTATTTAAAGGAACTGAATCTACCTTGAGCAGGCTGCCATAAAATGTATCACTTGCCTGTGAAATCCATGGGCCCCTATCTGTATCATCACCTGATGGGGCCGCTATAACTGTAATACCATTTACTAGAGCTCTATGAATGATACCGCCATTATTCTTGGGCACTTCAAATTGCAGCGGACCAGTATTTACAGTGATCAATTCGTCAGATTCTGTAATGGTTATTGGGTCACTTATGTCCGAACCACCTGCGCTTTGTTTTATTTCAATTTCTTTAGTTTCATTTTCATTTATTGAAATTTGAGTATCTAATAATAGCCAGCGAACGGAGCCGTCATCCCAAACCGATAATGGCTTGCTTTGTAATGGAAGCTCATTTCCATCAAAGGTTAATGAAAGCTTATCATCAGGATTAATAAGTCCCTTAGGAAAAGGTACTCCTGTTCGTACATTTTTAGTATCTCGTTCAATTCCTGCTGGCTCTTCGATATTCAACGTGACAATTGCATCATTGATGCCCGCGATAGAAAAATTCACTTCGTATCCAGTCAGGTTTTCATTTTCTTTACTGTCGGAACACCGAATATAATAAGTGTAACTGGTATCGCTCTCTAAATTAGATAAAGTCGCCTCATGAATATTGTTGCTAGACGCCATCTGGCCAGTCAAACTACCAAACTCAGCATCCGTGTTTGCTTGAAACTTACAACTTGCTTGTTCATCCGTTCTAACACTTAGAGTCACTGCATCAACCGAAGCAGACAACTTACCACTTGGGCTGCCTTGACTTAGGCTAGGTGGAACCGTGTCCTCACCGTATACAATAATCAACTGCGGATATTTGTCTGAATTTCCTGCGTCGTATGCATATAGATTATGACGAACACCTCCATCTGAGCCTGAAGCATTTTGGATCATAAACCCCATTGCCATACCACTTTCCCAATCGGGGTCATTCACAATAGATTGAATGATTGAAGATAGGTCAGCCGTTTCGGTTCCCGAGCTGGATTTGGCCCAGGATACACTTCCACTTAAAACTTCACGGTCTTGCGCCATATTATTGGGTGAAAATGTAGCTTGAGAACTGGGGTCTAACCCATGAATACTTAAATCTAAAGTACCACTTTCATTTTGAAAATCCTGTTCAGAAAATTTAATGCTGGCGCTTAGTATGTTTTTACCAGGTAAAATATCAACGCTGCGAAACATAAGTGAACTGACATATTCTCGGTCTTGGTTGCCCGCACCACCAAATCGAATATTTTCTAAATCGAGTTCATGATTATTCCAACTACTGCCAGATTTCTCCCAGCTATAACCATCATCTGATCCTTGTGAAATAGAAATTGGGCCAACTGTAACCAACTCGCCTGGGGCTGGGGCTGGATCTGGATCTGGATCTGGATCTGGATCTGGATCTGGATCTGGATCTGGATCTGGATCTGGATCTGGATCTGGATCTGGATCTGGATCTGGATCTGGATCTGGATCTGGATCTGGATCTGGATCTGGATC
>ERZ1027208.336-NODE-336-length-19371-cov-17.105094_pt1 | contig 19371 bp, 17 predicted proteins | sample MGYA00520867_ERZ1027208 | MGnify/ENA primary metagenome ERZ1027208 (study PRJEB33311, sample SAMEA4378413) | marine metagenome | biome: Marine biome; feature: Fjord; material: Water | collected 2014-07-20T08:00:00Z/2014-07-... | depth 75 m ...
CATGCGCAAAACCACGCGGTACAAACAGTTGTTTTTTATTTTCTGCGGTCAGCTCGACCGCCACATGCTGGCCATAACTTGCGCTGCCACGGCGAATATCCACCGCCACATCGAGCACTCGCCCGTCTATCACCCGTACCAGTTTACTTTGTGCGTGCGGTGCTAATTGAAAATGTAACCCACGCAATACGCCCTTGGAGGATTTTGACTCATTATCCTGAACAAAATTAACTGAATGCCCAATGGCCGCTTCAAATAAATCATGGCGAAATGTTTCAACAAAATAACCACGTTGATCACCGTGTACCTGTGGCTCAACCACCACCACATCGGCTATTTTTTGAGGGGTAAATTCCATATCTTAAATACCCTCTTCAGCACGTTTTAATAAATATTGTCCGTATTGGTTCTTAGCCAAGGGTTTAGCTAAGTCAATGAGCTGTTCTTTTGATATATACCCTTGCTCAAAAGCTATTTCTTCTAAACACGCTACCTTTAAGCCTTGGCGTTTTTCAATCGTTTCGATAAATTGAGCCGCTTCAAGCAAACTTTCATGGGTACCGGTATCCAACCATGCGTAACCACGGCCCATCAGTTCAACCTTTAAGCGCTGCTGGGTTAAATAGGCTTGATTCACACTGGTGATTTCAAGTTCACCACGTTCTGATGGTACGACTTGTTTGGCTTTTTGAATCACATCATTGGGGTAAAAATACAGCCCTGTGACCGCATAATTACTTTTTGGCTGGCTGGGTTTTTCTTCAAGGCTAATCACCACACCCTTATCATCAAACTCAGCCACCCCATAGCGTTCTGGATCTGCCACACGGTAACCGAAAACCGTTGCCTTATCTTGCTCACTCACATTCGCAGCGGCGCGAGCCAACATATTGGTTAAATCATGCCCGTGATAAATATTATCCCCTAGCACTAAACAAACATCATCATCGCCAATAAACGTTTCACCCAAAATAAAGGCTTGCGCCAAACCATCTGGAGACGGCTGAATCACATATTCAAACCGAACACCAAGCTCACTGCCATCACCCAATAAACGTTGAAAACTGGCTTGGTCTTCGGCAGTAGTAATCAACAAAATCTCTTTAACACCCGCCAGCATTAATACTGAAATAGGGTAATAAATCATCGGCTTATCGTACAAGGGTACGAGCTGTTTAGACACACCACGTGTAATGGGGTACAAACGTGTACCGCTCCCACCTGCTAATATAATTCCTTTCACCGTATGCTCCATATTATTATAATATGGCCGCTATTTTATAGTAGCTGACATTAATACTGAAACTTTTCGCCCTTATATCAAGCTTTTTATATCACCGCCATCTCTTATCTAAACCCATGAACAGGTTATACTGAGGCTTTTTATTAAGGAATGAATAAATGATTTTAGTCACTGGCGGTGCTGGGTATATTGCATCACATACCTGTGTTGAATTATTACAAGCTGGCTACGAGGTATTGGCCATTGATAATTTATCAAATGCCTGTGAAGAGTCATTAAATCGCGTTCAACAAATCACCGGGAAAAAACTAAGCTTAATTAAAGGTGATGTCCGCGATACCGCGCTAATGAAGGGTATATTTGAACAACACAATATTGCCGCTGTTATTCATTTTGCAGGCCTTAAAGCCGTTGGCGAGTCTTGCGCCATGCCTCTTGAGTATTACGACAATAACCTTAATAGTACCTTGGTATTAGCCCAAGTGATGCAAGCAGCACAGTGCAAAAAGCTGGTATTTAGTTCATCAGCCACCGTTTATGGTAACCCAAGCACACTGCCACTGACCGAAGACATGCCCTTATCGGCCACTAACCCTTATGGGCGCTCAAAGCTAATGATTGAACAAATGCTCGGCGACCTGCCCGCTGCCGATGCCATTAATAAAACTGAACCTTGGTCCATTGCCTTGCTACGTTATTTCAACCCTGTTGGCGCACACCCATCGGGCATGATCGGCGAAGACCCTAATGACACACCCAACAACCTAATGCCATTTATTACCCAAACCGCCATTGGCCGCCGTAAAAAACTGGCCATTTTCGGGGGCGATTACAACACCCCTGATGGCACCGGTGTTCGCGATTATATCCATGTGGTTGATCTTGCCAAAGGCCACCTTAAAGCGGTAGAAAAGTTATTATCTAACGAGGGAATAAAGGGCGTGCAAGCCTATAACCTAGGAACAGGCAACGGTATTAGCGTACTAGATATGGTAAAAGCCTTTAGCAAGGTTAATAACGTAGATGTTCCGTATGAAATTGTCCCTCGTCGTGCTGGTGATGTAGCCGCCTGCTACGCCGATGTTAGCCGAGCCAAAAACGAGCTTAATTGGCAAGCAACACAGCAGCTAGAGGATATGGTTAAAGATAGTTGGCACTGGCAAAGCCTAAATCCGCAGGGTTATAAAAGCTAAATCAAAACGTATCGAATCGTTAGTTTAACCCTTGTTTGTTGGGCTTCCTGCGTCAGCGCCAACCTACCTTTTGGCCATCATATTAATGGAATATTGTCGTAGGTTGGGCTGCGTTTTTTAAGCCCAACGCTCACACCTCATAAACCCATTGGTGAATTTAACCTTTGCTTGTTGGGCTTCCTGCGTCAGCGCCAACCTACCTTCTGGCCATCATATTAATGGAATATTCTCGCAGGTTGGGCTGCGCCTTTTAAGCCCAACGATCTCAACCCATAAACCCATTGGTGAATTTAACCTTTGCTTGTTGGGCTTCCTGCGTCAGCACCAACCTACCTTTTGGCTATCATATTAATGGAATATTGTCGTAGGTTGGGTTGGGCTGCGCTTTTTAAGCCCAACAACCCAACCTCTACTCAACTAGCAATAATAACCTTTGCCTCAAACTGCTGTTCAAATTCATTTTTTAAGGCTTTTTTCGCGCCATCATCTCCATGCACAAGCCTAATAATTTGAGGCTTGTACCGCATGCGCTTAATAAAATTGATTAAATCTTTCTGGTCTGCGTGAGCACTATAACCGCCTAATGTATGCACGCCTGCCTTAATATCCACTCGAACACCATCGTCAAAAACAACATAACCACCATTCGGCCCATATTGTTGAATATCACGCCCTGGTGTTCCCACGGCCTGATAGCCCACAAACACCACATCTGTTCGTTTATCTCCCAGCAACGCTTGTAAATAATGTTGCATTCGCCCACCAGCGCACATACCACTAGCTGCAATTACTATAGATGGCTGCCCCGTTTGTTTTAAACGTGCCAATAAGGCTTCATGCTCAGTATGTGAATTAACAGTCAAAAGTTGCTCAAACGATAAGGGGTGACGCCCCGCCGATAATTTTCGTTGCGCTTCTTTATCCCACAAATCTTTTAACTGCCGGTAGTGTGTCGTAAAACTAGCTGCCAGTGGCGAATCCACAATAACATCCACCTTTTTCCAATCGCCACCTTGCGTATGAATAATATGTTCAATTTCATACAATAACTCTTGGGTACGGCCAATTGAAAAGGCTGGGATAAGCACCGTGCCAGCGTTAGCCAAACACCGCTCAATGGTATGTTGTAACATTGTTCGACGTTTCGTACGGCTTTCGTGTCGGCGATCACCATAAGTGCTTTCAATTACCAATTCATCACAACGGTAAGGGGCTTTTGGCGCTGCTAGTAAGGGTGAATACGGTGCCCCTAAATCACCCGAAAACACCACACGTTTAGAGACTTTCTTATTGCTCTTATGTTGCTGAGACACATCAAACTCAATATACGCAGAGCCTAAAATATGCCCTGCCACCTTAAACTTGGCCTTTAAATTATCGGCCAGGCTAAACCATTGCCCATAATCAACCCCCACTAACTGCTTGGTTAAGCGCGCCATTACCGATCGTATAATAGACGCATTACGCGTTACTCCAACTTTTAATGCATCTTCAATAACCAAGGGTAATAATAAAGCCGTGGCCTTTGTTGCAAAAATAGGCCCGTTAAACCCCGCTGCTAATAAATAAGGCAGACGACCCACATGATCAATATGACAATGCGTTAACAATACCGCTCGAACATCATCAATGGGGAAATTCACCTGCTTTTTAGTCAGCTGATCTTGCTCGGCTTCAGCGCCTTGAAATAAACCACAATCAATAAGCACAGAAAAAGCAGCATCCGTATCACTCGCATTAATTGATAAACGGTGGCAAGAACCCGTTACCCCCGTCACCGCTCCGTGGTGAGAAATTTTGTACATCATGTACTCCTAAGTAAACACAATAAATTTATGACTCACAACCATTCGGTAAGGGTTTATTTTCTGCTTACCATCTAAGCACCATAAACCACATCACACATAAAATAATAGTCGCTAAAACATATTGAGGCTCAACCTAATTTGAATTAATTAACAGATTAATGTTTCAACTCACCCTATAAGCGCCCATCAACACATTCGGAAGGCAACAGGTACTTGATATCATATAAAACATGATTTTCTTTACCAAAGGCCTTAACACCTTCAACCCCCATTTCTTTGAATTGATCATGCGAGACAGCAATAATAACAGCATCATAATGCCCTACCTCAGGTTGATCTATTAAGTTCAGCTTATAAGCAGCCTCCGCTTCTTGCTTATCCACCCAGGGGTCAAATACATCGACCTTTGCGTTATAGATATTGGTTAGTTCACCAATCATTTCTACAACACGTGTATTTCTTAAATCTGGGCAATTTTCTTTAAAGGTTAGGCCTAGCATTAAAATTTTTGCATCAACGATATTTACTTTTTTACTGGCCATCAGCTTTACCACTTCGCTAACAACAAAATGCCCCATATTGTTGTTGATACGACGGCCTGCAGAAATAAGCTGCGGATGATAACCCAGCGTTTCTGCCTTATGCACAAGATAATACGGATCCACCCCAATACAATGGCCGCCCACTAAACCCGGTCGAAAGGGTAAAAAGTTCCACTTTGTACCTGCCGCTTCCAGTACTTCCTCAGTATCAATACCCACACGATTAAAAATTAATGCCAGCTCATTGATCAAGGCAATGTTTACATCTCGCTGAGTATTCTCAATAACCTTAGCTGCCTCAGCTACTTTAATGCTACTAGCTTTATACGTTCCAGCTGTAATAATACATTGGTATAACTCGTCTATCACAGAAGCAATCTGGGGCGTTGAACCTGATGTAATCTTTAAAATATTGGCTAAACGGCGCGCCTTATCACCTGGGTTAATCCGTTCGGGGCTATAACCACAGTAAAAATCAACATTAAAACGCAAGCCAGACACCTGCTCAAGAATGGGCACACACACCTCTTCTGTCGCACCGGGGTAGACGGTTGATTCATAAATAACGATATCACCTTTTGTTAAATATTCACCCACTAAATGGCTCACCGATTTAATGGCGGTTAAGTCAGGCAGCTTAGCTGAATCAATTGGCGTAGGCACGGTGATAATATAAGTGGTTGCACCAGCCAACTTGTTCGCTTGATAGGTAAAACTAAGCTGACCAGCCGCTGCAATATCTTGCTCCGAGATTTCTCGAATTTTATCAAAGCCGGTCTTTAACGCCGCGATACGATCTTGGTTAATATCAAAGCCAATTGTTTCAAACTGCTTACCAAATGCCACCGCTAGCGGTAGCCCTACGTAACCCAGGCCAATAACGGCAATTTTATGGTGCATGGCTTCACTCCATTCCTTCTTTTTTTAAACAGGGTAAATGATATTGCTTCGCACTATTTATCAGCACCATTCCTGCGAACCAAGCAATAGCCACCGTCGGCTAACGATGTCTTTAATACGCATTTTTAGAAACAAAGCCCTTGAAAATCGTTAAAAATATAATCTTTATATCTAACAAAATAGACCAATTACTGATATACCAGTGATCACACTCAATGCGTTTTTCCATTTTTTCCAAGGTGTCTGTTTCACCACGCCAACCATTAATTTGTGCCCAGCCAGTAATACCGGGTTTTACGGCATGCCTCAACATATAACCGCGAATCCTTGACCTGTACAACTCATTATGTGCAGCCGCATGAGGACGTGGCCCGACCACCGACATATCACCGAATAAAACATTAAAAAACTGTGGCAACTCATCTAACGATGTCCGCCTAAGAAATCCTCCAAGTGGTGTAATGCGACAATCATTTCTTGTTGCTTGTCTCACCAAATCACCATCATCCTCACAAGTCATGGATCTAAACTTCCAAACGTAAATATCCTCACCAGAAATACCATAACGTCGCTGTTTAAAAAACACAGGGCCGGGTGAAGTTGCTTTTACAGCCGCCGCTATAACGAGTAACAAAGGAGAAATAAACATCAAAATAAGCAGCGATAGAATCACATCCTGTGATCGTTTTAGAAAAGCATCTATCCCATTAAAAGGTGTTTCGAACACACTAACAACCGGATGACCGCCTAAATTGCTCCATTGCCCATTAAATAATTGATAAGTATACAAGTCAGGGATGAGATAAACCGACGCAGTTGTGTCCGACAGGTCTAAAATCAGTTGTTTAATCCGTTGATCCGCCTTCATTGGGAGCGTTATATAAACAATATCAACGTCACCTGATTTGACTTTATCCACTAAAGATCTCGTGTCACCAATAATAAGATCGGCCGCATGATCATCACGATTAATGGTTCGATCGTCATAAAGCCCTTCAATACGCATCCCCAAAAATGGCTTCGATTGAATGTGTTTAATTATTTGCGACGACAACTCATTAGCCCCAACGATAGAGACTTGCCGAGAGTTATAACCTTGACTTCTAAAATATTTGAGCACTAGGAAAAGCAAAGCACGCAAACTCAACAATACAATAGGGGTTACTAAAAACCAAGCTAACAAGATAAGTCTAGAAAAATCCGATGTTACCCTAAGGGTATAGCCCAATATCAACAAGCACAGTGTAACAACAAACCACACAAAACATAGGCGACGTACGAGTAAAATAAAATCAACGCCGCGCCAAGATTGATACAACCTAGCTATCTCAGCCGCAAAACCAAAAACCAGAACGGCTACCAATGCCAGCAAGTTATACTGTGGAACCCAGTTAACATTCCCAAAAAAACTCACTAGAAAGTAGAGCGAGAAGTAAATAACACTAACATCGAAAACTTTAAACAAAAGGGATAAATGGTGCAAATCCCTAATCATGCCTCTTTTACTACCATCCATAGCCTACCCTCACACTACTCAACTAAACTGCGACCAAAGACCATACGTTTGACGCTCTTCCCTATACACTTGTATTTTAATCTAAATTTAAGACCGTTTCTATTGTACCAAAGTACTAAAATCAGCGCCTTCACAGAACTGGTATTAAAATAATTTGTTTAAGCATCCAACGCTAATATCAGCAAAGAACAATACACCACCGTGTTTATCAAAAATAATGGGAGGATGAACAAATATACCCGTTATGAATGACAAGACTTTTTGAAAGCGCTTAATTTGCAGAGCAGAATGAGCCATCGAGGTCATTGCTATGATAATGCGGCGGCTGAGATCTTCTTTCATCGGTTAAAACGCAAACGTATCAAACGAAAATATATGCAACTCGTGATTTAGCCACGCAGGATATTTTTGATTATATTGAGATGTTTTATAATCGAGTTCGGAAGCATCGCAACAACGATATATTGTCGCCAGCTGAGTATGAAAAAAGGCACTTTAGGGAGCAAATGAGTATCTAGTAATCCCAAGGCGGTTCATTATTTCTATAAACTTAGGCTATTAGGGAGAAAGCTAATACCATTTTCTCCTGCCAATTCTATTCGCCACCGTACCTCTTCCAAATATTATCACCGAGCATCAAACACACATCACCGAGCATCAAACACACATCACCGGCACCAATAAAACCCTTACCCAAGATAAACGCCTACGCCAGGCCATCGGGTGAAGGCTGCACAACATATTCAAAATGGACACCTTATTCAGACCATCGCCTAATAATCGTTGAAAACTCGCTTGGTCTTCCAGCGTGGTAATAATCAGAATTTCTGTAATACCCTCTAGCATCAAAACTGACACTGGGTAATAAATCATCGGTTTATCGTACAGAGGCACTAATTATTTCGATACACCTCGAGTAATGGGATACAGTCGAGTACTACTACCTCCTGCTAAAATTATTCATTTCACACTATTTTCTTTTATTTTTTCGATTAGGAAATCAAGTTCTTGTTTTACGCTTATACGTTACATTTCTTGATTCAAGCTAGTCTTACATAAAGTTAATTTATTTCGGTAACCATGCCTCAATTAACTGTTCATAATCAGCTAAAATCTTATCCCAAGTAAAATGGCTCTGATAGCGCTGCAGAATACCTGTTTTCATTTCTAACAACATATCTGGTCGCTCGAATAACCCATTCAAAATATCAGAAAATGCTTCAGCACCATTAAAATAACGAGCCCCTTCACCTGCAACCCATCGATTAAACGGGTTGTCATGTGCAATGATTGGATTTCCAGCCCCCATCGCCTCTACTAAAGAGGGATTAGTCCCGCCAACTTGATGACCATGAACATAAATAGCACTATGAAAACGCAAAGCCTGAACGATCGATTTGTCGTATATAGCACCGACAAATTTCACCTCATCACTAGCAGCAGACTTAACGGCATTATGGTAAGCATTATCTTGTTGATAATTACCAAGTACAACGAGTTGATAACCACGCGGCTTGCTCGAAAAACCCTGAACTATTTCTAATATTGAGTTTTCTGGCTCAGCCCGTGCAATCACCGTTAAGAATTGTCCAGGAACTAGACCCAGCTTATAAATAGCTTGCTCATCGGCAGCTGTAACCCAATCAGCGCCATAAGGAATCGTAGTCACTTTGTCGCCATTGACTCGCGTTTGCAAATGTTTTTTAATCTGTGGATGATCAGCCACCAAATGATTACCTAACCAGCAGCCAGCCCAATCATTGATCCAAAACCAAAGTTTGGCTACAGCGCCCCACTTCTGCCGTTTCCATTCAACCCCATCCATATTTATTAAATTTGGTACACCTTTCACGAGAAGCAGTGCACAGAATATCGCCGTGTTGTAACCCAGCGTCAAACACAAATCGCCACACTTGGATGCATGTACAGTCACTTTCCAATCAAAAATAATAGTGCCCTTTGGCCCCTCCTGCTCAACGGGTATATGCACACGTTCAACGCCTTGCCATGAGTCTTCAAATACCGGACCACTCCCCTCATCTTGGCAATACACCACAACCCGCCAACCCTGCTTCACTAAATATAACGCTAAATGTTCAGCAAAGGTTTCAAAACCACCGTGTGCAGCTGGCACACCACGTGTACCAAGAATTCTTAATGTATTCATAAACTAGACCCTAACTCCCAAATCTCTGTAAAGGGCCAACATCGAATCAACATATCGCTGGCGACTGAATGTCTTATCAACATAATCCCGCCCTGATTTACCAATTTCAATCAACACGGATTTATCTAAATACCTAACTTTTTCCAAACAAGCAGCTAATTCATCAATATTTTTACTTTCAAATATCCAACCCGTTTCTTCTTCAACAATCATTTCAGGAATGCCACCAATTCGTGCACCAATCACCGGTTTACCCAGCGCATAACTTTCAAGCAAACTCATCGGCGCGTTCTCGTACCATTCAGACGGCAGCACAACGGCTCGCGCACCACGTACAAAATCATGCAGCTCAATACCTGAGCGATAGCCTAAAAATTCAATATCACCACCAACTCGTTCTGCAAAACTTTTCAATTCAGCCTCAATCGGCCCAGTACCCGCAATTTTTAGTGGCACACCTGATTTAGCTGATGCCTCGATCAAGGTTGCAACACCTTTTTCTGGTGCCAAGCGCCCAAAGTAAAAGAAATAGTTTCCTGGCGTAAATAACGGCTCAAACTTAGTTACATCAGCATAGTTTGGTACATAAACCAATTTCTCTCGGGGCCAACCCCATTCAACAAGCTTTTCGAGAAAAAACTTACTGGGTACTGCTACCCTATCCAAATGCTTGCGGTAAGTATCAAGATAACGGTGTAAGCCACTTTCTGCTGCTACGATAACACTGGCTGCTAAAGAGTCTCTAATACAACGATGCTTTACCACATTCAATACACTGCCTTCTTTACAACGTTCACAAATACCACCTGAGTTCAACATTTTGTATGCTGGACAAGCGATTTTAAGGTCATGTGCCGTCATCACGGTGGGAATCCCTGCTGATTTTAGAACAGGGATTATCGCTGGTGATAGGTGATGGTAAATACAATGTAAATGTGCTACATCAGGTTGAAAATCGTTAATCAATCTTCGCAATTTACGTTTTGCTTCAAACGAGTAAACAACTTTTGAAGCCATGGCAAACTTTTCTTTTAGAGAATAATCATGACCAAACTCAATTTCATCAACAAAATAATCAGACCATGGCGTTGGGTAATTCTTTGGGTGATTCATCGAAAAAAAAGCATTACTTAAACCTTGAGATTCCATTAGCTTAGCATGTTCCAGATACACAACATCTGAACCACCCCGACGGTAATGATAGTTATTAATGCTTAGAATTTTTCCTTTTTTCATTCAGATATCCGCTATTTATTGTTTAACTTAATCCTGTAAAAATACTAGTGTAAACTAGACACTATTCAACAATAATATTGACGCGATCACCTAACTTGAACCCACTGATATACAGCTTAGAGATATCCTCATCACTTGCAGTACTCATTCCATACCAGTTCCAGTCAGTGCTAATGAACTTAAGTCTGCCAATTGCTATATCAGTATTTGTTTTAAATTGATCCCATTTTGAGTTCAATTTTCTCCAGTAGTCGCCACCTAAACCAATCAGAAATGGTGATAAATTGATATCTAGTTCACTAGTTGTTTTCACGTCGGACTTGGGAATTAGTCGAGCTTGAGCTAAAACAAGTACCCCGCATAGTGGGTCTGTGGGAAGACTAACTTGTCCTTGTTCTGGCCAGAAGTGAAATGCAGAGCTCACTTCAAAATCTACAGTAGCAACCCCATTCTGCTGTTTAAAAAAAAGTGCAGATTTATTTGAATTTTTCACATAATCAGAACGAAACTGTTTTCCTTCAATACTTCCATTTTGCAACATAACCCATTGATGTTCTTTTCCATGACAAACTAAAAAATTAAAATTCCTAATTTGCATATAAAAATCACTACTTTTTACGCCCGGCACCCAAAAAACCTGCCCCCATCCTGTTGCAGCTAAATAATCACGCTGATTATTACCCGCACCAACTCTAGGTTTCTTTGACCAATCATATTCTGCAGGAACACCTTGTGGCCTCGCTTCATGAGTTTTATATCGTTCATGATTAATTTCAATTAATTTCTCTAAAGTCAATTGAGAAGATATTGAATTTATCTTTTTATTGTCTTCATCACTAGTTTTTGTATTACTAATGGAAACATTCACTTGCCCCCCCCAAACATCAATGGACACTAATAAACTCAACAGTAAAGTATGGCTAATGATTACAACAAATTTCTTCATAGCTTGGTTAATTACCTTCTAATTTATTTTTATTATACTCATTGAAAATGCGATAAGACAGTGCGCCAGAACAAAAATAAAATAGGGTCATTGCAATAAAGTTATTAACAAGATTTTCACTGAAGAAGTAAAAAGTCACCACAACCAAAGGGACGGATTCCCACCTCCTACCGCATCTATATATAATCAGTGTGATTATCGATATAAAACCAACAAATGTCACAAAACCACACTCAAATAAATACCTAAGATAATCATTATGGGGTACAAGGCTAATATCAGCCATGCGAGATGACGAACCTACTCCATAACCAAACACCCAGTCAAAAATCGAACCATTGCTGTATAAACTTAATAAATTCAACCAATGCTTGAGACGGAAGATGAATGATAAATCTGTTGTTTGCAACAAATTCACCAATTCTGCATAAGTTACGACTGCCAAATCAATTCGCCCCGAAACAATAAATATAAAACTATCAATCACTGTAGTTATTCTCGTAAATACACCGAAATCGGGACTGACCATATACATTAGGCCGATAGATAACAAAATCATCAACATTCCAACTTTAATATAGGTATTATTCCTAGTGACGCAAATGGATAGCGATACTAAAATAGCAAGCAAAACACCAAGCGTACCAAAACAGGCACCAACTAAAAGATATAAAAGAAAGCTCTTTACAGGTTTTCCGCTGATAACGTTATACAGTGCAAATAAGGTAACAGTGTAAAGTGCAGCATTATTCCGATTTGCAAAAATAGAAACGCCTTCAACTGCACCTAAAGAAATAAGTCCCATTACCAGCTGTAGCATCCAAACAATAATTGGCAATAAAATTAACAAAACAAAGAGTGCTTTCACATTTTTGTTAAAGTTATAACGCCTGTGTAGCTGTGCTTCAAATCTGGCTCCAATAAGAATAAACATTGGGGCCATGAGCATCTTAAGAGCAATTGACCACTCAATATGGTCAAAATTATATAAAAATGAACCAACAAGGCCATAGAAATAGATTCCAATAGCGAAACCAAACCCTAAAGAAATGTTTTTTCCTTTTGGCAAAAAAGCGCACCAAGCTAGCATAAGCAAAAACAAACCAAAGGCAGCCACATAAGATAACCCTTTCACTACCCCTGACTGTAGTACGACAGAAAGGGAAAGCAAAACAACATACCCAGTGATAGCCCATAAAAACAGGACAATTGGGTGATTATCTTGTTGTTTGTTTTCTGCTGTAGAAATCATATTAAGTGTTATGCTTATTGATTATTTCGAGCAATCAGACTTTGTAGCTTCACAACAGAAAATTCCCATCTAAACTGTTCGTTTAACAATTCACGAGCAGCAGTTCCCATATCAATTCTCTGCGCAGGATTCATAATGAGATTTGTAATTGCATCTGCAAACTCAGTCACACTTCTCGTTTTACATGCGATACCATGCGTGCCAGATTGAAAGCCCTCAATTCCATTGAAAGCAGCTTCTCCACCTACTACAGCAATACTCGCTGCCATAGCTTCAAGTGACTTGTTAATTAATCCATACCCCTTAAAAACAGGGCTTAGCACCACCATTGATTTACCATATAATTGTCCAAGATCTTCTACAAACGTAATATGACTAACATGTTTAGTCGATTTAATAGTCTCAATAAGTTCATCGGACGCGCCTTTTCCAACTATATTAAGCTGACACTCGGGAATACGTCTGATTACTTCTGGCCATAAATCACTGACAAGCCAACTTGCAATGGCTGCATATTCCCCACTCAATTCTGCAACAAATAGAACGCTTTCGTTTGTTTGTGTCGTGTCCAATAGAAAATATTCAGATTGCACTCCATTTGGCACAATAGCAACACGCGATGCGGTTTCTCTCGACACCAATTTGCGCATAAGTTCTTGATCTTTTCTCGTCTGCAACAGAATATATTGATAAGGGGCAAGAAGCTTTGCTTCTATTCTTGCAATTTGATAACTACGAAGATGATCTATCCTGCTTTTAATTGCTAATTTAAAACCACCAAAACTTTGTTGACCACGGAAAAAATATTCAGCAGTTGTACAATCGTTTACTGCAGCTATGCATTGATGAGTTCCAATCATGTTAGACAAACCAGATGACCTCCATTTTGCAACTGCACTCATAGGTGAAACAATAACAGTGCCAATTTGCTTGAAATCCATCGTCATATCTTCTTCAGAAATTCGCCAACCATGTTGGTACATTTCACTGCCAATAACTTCACCCCATAAACGGGTTAAATACCCCTGACGTGTCAGGCAGACAATTCTAATCTCACCAAATAAACGCTTATTTTTTTCAAGTTCATCCGTACTAGGTGGTGAATTTTGATCTACAAGCAGCAATAGCTCAACTTTCTGATTTTTCTTCAAACCAATAAGATAATTATAGATTGGTAAGGTAATACCATTTCGCGGAGGAAAAGGTAACTGATCTGTAACAACTAAAATATTGTCACGACTAGGAATATGGGTACCAGTGACCATCATTCACTCCAATATGCAAAAGCATAAGTCATACAAACTCGGCTTTTATTTTTAAAATTTGCTGTAATGACATATTCAATAACCTTTTAATACGCCTAATTCGGAAAAATGCACGAATGCGTGCTTGATAAATAAAAGCAGAATTATCTAATGCATAGTTTAAAAGCTTACCTTCTGCACTAAGAATGCGAGCTGAGACAAGCTTCTCCAGCAATATTGAACCTGTTTTATCGCGACGCAATGCGTCTGACACTTTTTTATGTCCAGAATGTGCTAACCAACCACCATTTTGGGGATCGCAAGACATCCAACTTTCCAAATAGTGTTGCAAACGATCTGAAGCTGAAATACCAAGAGAAAAATTTTTGTCTTTAACAACGGGGGCATGAAATACCGAACCATCAAATATGCGAAATTTTAGACAAGTCAATGCCGCTGCATTTAAATAAAATAAATTTGAGCGAATCCAACTATCGAACTCATAACCACATAAGTAAAACGGAATCCCTTTACCTTCGACTTTACCTACCACCTGTGGTATTTGTGACACTTTTGCTATATCAATATTTGCCACAAACCTATTTAAATCACTTTTGAAAAATGGGTAATGGCGGCCAAAAGTATCATTCATAATAATAAGATCATCACCCTGTTTCACCGCCTTTTCAATTCCGAGTTGATAAGCGCCAAACTCCCAATTTTTCCCATCATAATCATAAAAGATACATTTTATAGCCCTATCTAAAAATATAAAATGGCATTTAACTTCATGTAGAGTCAGTTTTTTATTATAAATAATTACAATGGTTTCAATGGGCAACCGTCTCTCTAATAATGACAGATGAGCAACCAGATTTTTGATTGCAACAGGTTCAAAAATATAGCTAACGATTTTCATATCGAAGTCGCTTCATAGTAAAAATACAAATATCCAAAATATTAATTTTTAATATTAAACATTCTGTCGAAATTCTCTAGAGAAAGTTTAATTGCTTGATGTTTGAATTTACTATCTAACTTCTTGGATTCTTGAAACATATTCACACAAGTATTTGATAGACTATCATATTCTGTCAGCTTGTAATTTTTAGCACTAACCCATGTTTCAAGAAATGCTTTCAATTTATTTACCTTGCTCACACATAGTCCAATTACAGGTACATCATATGAAAATGCAGTGATGGCACCATGCAGACTCGTTCCCGCATATATACTTGAATTTCCAATTATCCACATTATGTCAAAAATGGAATCAGATTCGGAAAGAAATATATTTTTGTCATTTCCATCATTTAGCAAAACAGAGAGCTTACGCAGTGATTGTTGATCCGAATGTCCGGTTGCACGACCAATAGCAAATAAAATTATGCCTAATCCCGTCTCACGTTGAATATTTTTAAGCTGGTCAGCTACCAATTTTTCATTATTATTCAAACACGCGAATGACGATTGAAAACACATATAACCCCTCGAAAATCTACTACTTAAATCTCTTAAGCTTGGGTCAACCTTCATTTTCATTTCATCCAAAGGAAATAATGTGGAAACTAAGACCGCACAATCAGGCGCTAAATTGACATTACTTATGTCATTGTCATTTAAAAGTTTCTTTGTTTCCACATCCCTTACAGAGATAAAGTCAGCCTCTCTCAATTTTTCAAAAACTAATGTTTTAATATAGTCACTGCTGTATTTCAAGTGTGAACCACCGACTGCATTATATACAACACCAGCCCCTTGTAAGTCTGACTTAGAATAGACAAAAGGCAGTAAAGACGGAATATGGAGTAACCTAACAATTAAATAACTAGTGAATTTTTCACCAAATAGTTTTGCCAATTTATTTAATATTCGACTGAATATGGTTGGCATAAGGTAACTAACAATATCTGACCATGTTGCTGGTAATATTTCACCACCTGCAATAACAATCAAATCTCTTTTATTTAAGCCCCTCGAAAATAATCTCTTTAAAGATAAAGTATCCTTCGCACCATATTTTGACATTGTAGAATCTATGGTTGAAAAGAACTCAATATTCTGCGAATAGCCTTTATTCCTGGCAACCATCTCGACTATTAGAGGAAACAATAGATCACCATAATTATGTCTATCAAAAGCACCTACAATATAAATATTGTCATATCTTTCATTCATTATATTCTCCGTGAGCGTGGCACAAGATTTACATCTCATTACAATTCTTTACTAAAATTCAAAATCTTTGAATACAATTATTGCAGTCATTGTTAAGATCAACAGTATTGTCAAATCTTTCCAGTACGTTGATAGATATCTGATTCGAACATAATAAAGGACTCCTAGAGATAAAGTGCCTATTAATAAAGCCATGATCCATCCGATAGTGTCATATATTGGAACTAAAATTACCGCAAAAATACCAACTATTATCCACTGTAATAAAGCAACTTGTGATCTATAAAATTGCATCCCTTGAGCAGTCAGTAGCGCCCCATAAGCTCCTGCGATAAATCTCAGCATAAAAAGAAAACCAAACCATGGCATAAGAGTTTTTAATGATTCATAGCTTGGCCCATAAATGAACTCAACAACCCAAGGTCCGGCAATAAAAAACATTAAACAAACCAGACATCCAGTTGCAAAATATGCCAATATCAAAAAGTTACTTTGCTCTATATATGTTTCTTTACCCTTTGAAAAACCTGCTGCCACCTTTGGCAGGAATACATTCTGGAGAATCACCCCAGATTGTGCAGCTGACATGAAAAGCCTCATTCCTGCCTGATATAACCCTACAGCACTAGTTCCTAAAAAGTAGCCAATTACAATACTATCTACTTGGCCAAACAAAGCTCCCATAACTGCATCAACAGCATAAGAAAAATTTAACTTAATATTCTTCCAGCCAGTATTTAGGTCACATAAAGTTAGCAAGCCTAACTCCCTTGATAATATTATGTAAGCGAATAAAGTTACTATTGTTCTTGAAATTAGATAAGCTATCACAACAGATAAAACAGTTGGGGACAACAGAGCCGTCATAGATACTACGCTAGTATTTATTATCGCACCTATAATCACAACTTTTGTATCAATATCAAACCTATTACGTGCTCTAAAACCAATGCAAAAGAATTCGGTATAACCTTCGATCACTATCGACATAAGCATAATCAAAAAGATCAGTTTTTCGTTCGTGTTTTGAATATTCGTTAAAACTAAAGCCGCAATAATTACTAGAAAACTCAATATTAATTTTGCTGTCAATGACTCAGACATTGTCCTGATAGTCTTTTCAGGTGACTTGCCAATCTCTCTTAGTAAATATGTCCCCAAGCCAAAGTTACTTATCACTGCAAGTAGGCCTGCGATGGCCATCCAATACATTAGTATTCCAAATTGTTCTATTCCTAAATATCTTGCTGTTATTGAAAGCGTTATCACACCTAAAGTAAGACGCACACCAGTGTTAATGGTCATAAGAGAAAGGTTTTTTAAAATCGCCATTTAATATCTAGGAAAGCCAAATATTCGAGTACGATTTTCTGAATCAATCGACTGAAATAGTTTATCAATAAATTTATCTTGAATGGCGTAGGCTAGATTAGCATCCGCGTTAATGGATGACACCCTAACTACCATACCATCAGGTACAACCCCTTTAACTCCATAGTTTAGCTCAATAAGCCGACGAGCTAACCCACTTACAACCACACGATTTCCAATTACAATCCAGTACGTAACAGGCTCAATTCTATTTAATCCTAGTTGAGTCTCTAGCCTCCGAATTGGTATTGAATGGTGTCCCATTGCTAATACATCGATATTATTTCTAGTTACCTTAAAACCTTGAGCTGGATAGCAAATTTCAGGGAAATGTGCTGCGGTATCTTTACGTTGGTCTTCACCGTACGCAATTGATAGCATAATCATTTCACCACTCTCATTCACGTAAATACGTGAGAGCGTTTGCGTATATACATTATCTAAAACTTCTTTTTGTACTGGATTGATAATAAAGGCAGTTTTCTGAGTTAACTCGTGCCAATCTCCAAATTGTTTTGGAATCATGCTTTCCAGATCAATCCTTGCCCCCTGTTCTGCAATTTTAAGGGTTGGTTTCAGCAAAAACCCTAATGAAGTCGCGATCAGCATACAAGTAAGCAGGAGGAGGCTTTTGGGTAACGAAACCATTTATTCCACCCCTCGTGCATACCAACGTTTCTGGCCAAACTGCAGAACGCTATCTACAGTGATAATTAGCAGTAACGCCACCATAAATAATACAAGGCCAGCAAAGTCGTGTACAAAGCCCTGCCCTGCTTCATCGCCAAAATGATAGGTAACGAGTGTGAGCACCATGACACGAATCACATTGGCTGCAAACGAAATGGGAATAATTAAAATAGCTAGAGTGATATTACGAAACAGTGAGTCATGTTTAATTAAATTAAGGTAGAGCAAGCCTAGAGCTTCAAGTGAAATCAGCGTGTGCATACCGGCACAGGCATCTGCCACTAATAGTTGGTATTGGCCGATTTGTAGAATAACGCCTGTTCGCGCTATAGGATAGCCAAATGAGTAAAGGATATGTTCTGCAACGTAAGACACGCCCATTTTCATCGGTAGAGTGATACTGTCTACAATGAAGCCCGGCAAGGGAATCATAAACAATATGAAGAACAGTGGAAACCAAACCTGTTTTAGCGCCTTCGTACCTTTAGTAACTAATATCAGCCCCATTAATATGGGAATAAGCGAGCCAATATCAAAGATTAAAATATCTTGTGATCGGCCTAAGATATAAAGCAATAAACCCACTATAAAAAGGCTATAACCCAGTATGGGGTTGGTCGATTGGGCTAATTCGGTTATGAAGACATTTCGCTGTTGCCAGAACAGGAACACGACTACCATCAATACTAACGGACCGTGACCCTGATCATCTGATTGCCATAAGCTGTTGGCTAGATGGTGAAAGGTAGGGGCATACATTGCTATCAATCCAATCAGGATAGGCAGCCAATGTAAAAACAACTTATTACTGCCGAGGCTAATCAGCTTATTCGGCATAGCACATCATTATGTATTTATTAATACTGAATACATTCATTTTTCCCACCAACTCCGTCAACATAGTTGAAAACCAAAGCGACTGTTAAGCGTTACTTCCAGACAATAAAGTAATGAAAAAAGCACCATTTCCTTTATCTAGCTATAAGTATGTAAACACTACCTTCATGGAAACTTAAATGGCCTTTTTAATACTGACTAATAGCAACGACCTGAACCCTAAAACCGCTGTGATTATTATACACAAA
>ERZ1027208.339-NODE-339-length-19315-cov-7.550935_pt1 | contig 19315 bp, 16 predicted proteins | sample MGYA00520867_ERZ1027208 | MGnify/ENA primary metagenome ERZ1027208 (study PRJEB33311, sample SAMEA4378413) | marine metagenome | biome: Marine biome; feature: Fjord; material: Water | collected 2014-07-20T08:00:00Z/2014-07-... | depth 75 m ...
ATTGCCGATGGGAAATTCTGGCTTAAAGAGCGCGCGCCAGGCATTAGTGTTGATGAAATTGTGAAAAAAACGGCGGGTGAATTGGTTGTGCCTGAAGTTGTGCCAGAGATGCAGTTTTAGTCTCTTTCAATTATAGCGCTTTGAAATAATCACCGAATGAGGTGACAACAGGTTGGGTCTATTGGCGGCAACGTCAATCTTGTGCATGGGGAGCTTCGGCTCCCCTTTTTTGTGTCTATTAATTGGGATTTTGACGATAGCGAGCTTTAGTGCTTTGATAGTTGTAGCAGTGGATCGGTAGATTGGTGTGACAAACGCTAGAGGGCGTCTCTACCAATGTTGCGGGATCAATACTCCGGGGGGCGAAAGGGTGTGCTATGCAAGCTGTTGTATTGGTAAAACTCAAAAAATCCTTTTTAACGCTTTGCGTTAGCAAGAGGCTTTTGTTTACTAACCGGTCAACGAGTCGATTGGCACTGTTATTAGCGGCAGCACTGCTGACTAGCGCACTATCTGCCGTGGCGGCGGACAACCGCGTATCAGAGCCTTCTTTGCGCGCGATTACCGCCAAGTACATGCTCGACGTACGCTCGGGGCAATTGCTAGACAACGTCTATGTTGTTGTCGGCGGTGATCGCATTCAGGAAATTGTTAGTGATCCATCTCTGTTACCTCAAGGCATAGAAGTACTCGATCTTGGCAACAAAACGCTATTGCCAGGCTTGATGGATACACATACTCATCTGCTCGGGCCGTTAACATCCAACTATCATTCGGCTTTGTTTCTATCCCCTCATCGATCGGTTATTGGTGGCGTGGTGAATGCCAGAGCGACATTGCTTGCGGGCTTTACCGTGGTTCGTGATGTGGGCGCTGCCGATTATCAGGACGTGGCGCTGCGCAACTCAATTAATGCCGGTGAAATTTTGGGGCCTAGAATGTTGGTGTCAGGACCGGCGTTGGGTATCACCGGAGGCCATTGCGACGACAATCAACTCAATCATCGCTTTTTACAGAAAGCTGACGGAGTGGCCGACGGCCCTTGGGCCGTACGCCAGCAGGTTCGAAAGAATGTGAAGTACGGCGTTGATCTTATTAAATTCTGTGCCACAGGCGGCGTTTTTTCTAAGGGCACCCACGTTGGACAGCGGCAATATACACTCGAAGAGATGCAAGCGATTGTCGATGAGGCACATACCCATGGGCGTAAAGTTGCAGCCCATGCACATGGTACCGAAGGCATTAAATTTGCTATTCGCGCCGGTGTGGATTCAATCGAACACGCCAGCTTTCTCGATAAGGAGAGCATTCGTATGGCAAAAGACGCGGGAACTTATTTGTCGATGGATATTTACAATACGGAATATACATTGGCCGAAGGCGAGAAAAACCCAGTGCCCACTGAAAGTATCCGAAAAGAGGGTATGGTCGGTGCAAGGCAGCGCGAAAGTTTCTCTCGAGCCGTTAAAGCCGGGGCACTCGTGGTGCTCGGATCGGACGCCGGAGTTTACCCTCATGGCGACAACGCCAAACAATTGAGCCGTATGGTCCGATTTGGCATGACGCCGCTGCAGGCGATTCAAGCGGCCACCATTAATGCCGCGCTACTCATCGGTTGGCAAGATCAGGTGGGCGAGCTCGCCATGGGTCGGTTCGCTGACATTATTGCGGTGGACGGGAATCCACTGGATAATATTTCGCTATTAGAAAATGTGAGCTTTGTTATGAAAGGCGGAGATGTCATCAAACATCCGAGCGTGCAATAATTGATTTCACAGGCGAGATGAAAATTGCATCTGAACTGACAGTGTTCCACTGTTTATTTTATTAATGAGTGATTAACTATGAATTCCCAGATTATTCTTTGGCCGGTACTGCTTAATATCCTGTTAGCCATTTTGTTGTATTTTAAGTTGATAGCGGTTAAAAAACGCGCTGCTGCCGAGGGAGCCGTCGATGAGAGCCGCCGCGCGTTGCATGACGATGCATGGCCCGATAACGTTGTTCAGGTTAACAACTGTATTCGCAACCAATTCGAAGTGCCGGTATTGTTTTACGCGGTGGTTGGCGTTGTTTATGCGCTTAACGCGGTCAATTGGATGGTATTAAGTTTGGCATGGATATTTGTGGCCAGTCGATACTTCCACGCTTATGTGCATACTGGGAGCAACTTTGTACCCAGACGACGTCGGTTTTTTACCATCAGTGTGTTGAGTGTATTAGCGCTTGGTGGCTACGCCGCGTGGCAACTGCTTTAAGTCTGCTGAGCTCGAGCGCTAGTTTAGCGATCGAGCAATTTTCGAATTTTCTTGATTAACGCTTCACTAAAGCTCTGATCCAAGGGGGCATGACCGCTCATCATTCGATACCAGAGCGCGCCAAAGACCATATCCATTAATAGATCAGCATCTTCGTCTTCTCCCTCTTTTTGTTCTGTATTTTGAAAGATAACTCGGCGTAAGTGTTGCCGACGCAAGAATGAAAATTCCTTCCAAACTCGATCGGCAAAGATAGGGTTAGCTTGAGCCTCGGCCATCATGGCGGTGAATAACTGCCCTAGGGTATTGGCCGTTTCAAAGGTGTTCTTAAAGTGTAGTGCTAGGTCGGCCTCCATATCTCCCGAGAGCGGAGTTTGCTGCGCCGTTTTGGCGACCTCAGCCGCTGCATCGAGGGCGATATCGACTTTTTCTTTATACCAGCGGTAAATCGTTGATCGGCTGACGCCTGATGACTTCGACAGCTGATCGATGGATACCTTGCTGTAACCGTGCAGTTTAACCGTTGAAACAAACGCGGCAAGAATAGCTTGCCTCGCCTCATCGCTGCGAGGCCGGCCGCGTGTATTTTTTTCTTTTGTGAGTGTCATTATCGAAGTAAATGTCCAAGCGCCTGAAGTATTTGGTTAATTACTATATACGATGCACAGTGTATCGTATATAAAACTATCTGCAGAAAGCGAATTGATTGTCATCCACAGTATAAGAGAATTAGATATGGAATTTGAAACTGTCCTTTATGAAGTTAAAGATCGCGTTGCGACCATTACTCTCAATCGACCAGAGCGCTTGAATGCGATCAATGATCAACTGCCTGCGGATTTACGCAATGCGGTAGAGGCTGCCGAGAAAGATCCCGAAGTGCATGTGGTTGTTTTGCAGGGCGCGGGCAAAGGATTCTGCGGTGGCTACGACTTGGTGAATTATGCAGAAGCCGAAGGCGAGATTGTCGGTAGCCAAGATATGCCCTGGGACCCTACCGTCGACTACGCCATGATGTCGGGCAATACCCGTGACTTTATGTCGCTGTGGCGCTGCAATAAACCCACCATTTGTAAAATACACGGCGCGGCAGCGGCAGGCGGCAGTGATATCGCGCTTTGCTGTGACATGATCGTTATGGCCGACGACGCTCGTATCGGTTATCCCCCCGCCCGCGTTTGGGGCGTTCCGACCACTATGATGTGGGTCTACCGCTTGGGTATCGAAAAGGCCAAACGCATGTTGTTTACCGGCGATCTGGTTGACGGTAAAGAAGCCGAGGCTATGGGCTTAGTGCTAAAGTCAGTGCCCGAAGATCAGCTTGATGACGAAGTTCAAAAGCTCTGCGATCGCATCAAAGGCGTGCCGAGAAACCAATTGATGATGTCTAAGCTCAGCGTCAATCAGGCTTACGAAAATATGGGGTTACACAATACTCAAATGTTTGCCAATTTCTTTGATGGCATTGCTCGTCACTCGCCTGAAGGGCTTTGGTTTCGCGAGCGAGCGCAAGATGTCGGCTTCAAACAGGCCGTCTCGGAACGCGACGGTGGTGACCCTATTGCCGCTGAGGCGACGAAAAAATTCTAAAATAGTGATGGCTGTATCCATACGAAGCTCAACAAAGTGACGAGTCACCGCTTAACCTCGGCAGTTCACGAGTCGTCATAAATATCCTATGCCATGTCAACATACTGGGGTGCATTGCACTCGAAAAGAGCGCAAAATCGTTCGTCTTTATGATGAATGATTGAAGGAATTTTAGGCATGACAACAGCGCTCGGGCTTCAACTGTCACACGCACTCATTCAAGCGCCCATGGCGGGCGTACAAGGCGTCGAGTTAGCTGCGGCGGTTACTGCCGCGGGTGGTTTGGGCTCCTTGCCGGCGGCCATGCTCAGTACCGATCAGCTCGACGCGGCACTAACCGCGTTTCGAGCAAAGGTTGATGGGCCTGTGAATGTGAACTTCTTCTGTCATCAGCCCCCAGCGACTGATGAGCGCTTTGCTCCCGCGTGGATTAGTCAGCTGCAGCCCTTTTTTGACGAATTTTCTATCGATGCCGCTTCAATCGGCGCTGGGGTTGAACGCAGGCCTTTTAGCGTCGAGGCCTGTGAGGTGCTCGAGCGGCACAACCCTGCAGTGGTTAGTTTCCACTTTGGCCTACCCAGCCCAGCGCTGGTGGATCGTGTTCACGCAATGGGTAGTGTGATTGCCGCGACCGCTACCACGGTTGATGAGGCGCTGTGGCTTGAGGCGCATGGCGCTGATTGGGTAATTGCTCAAGGCTTCGAAGCGGGTGGTCATCGGGGTAATTTTCTCAGCCACGATATGGCTCAACAGCTCGATCTCAGCGCGTTGCTTGAAGGTGTCGTCGCCGCGATCGACCTGCCCGTCATCGCCGCTGGCGGCATTGCTGACGCCGCCGATGTACGAAGGTGGCTGAGCGCGGGAGCGAGTGCGGTGCAAGTGGGAACGGCATTCTTATTGTGTGACGAGGCCACCACCAGTGATGTACACCGACAAGCTCTGTCGGCTGACGGTGATAAAGCGACGGCCATTACCAATATCTTTAGTGGCCGGCCGGCGAGGGGAATCGTCAATCGAGCGATCCGCCAGTTGGGGCCCATTTCACGGATCGCACCACCCTTCCCGCAGGCTGCGACCGCCATCACGGCGTTGCGCCAACAGGCCGAGGCTCAGGGCAGTGGCGACTTTTCACCCTTGTGGTGTGGGACGAACACCCGCGGCTGCGACTCGATAAGTGCCGCCGCGATGATCGCCAGATTGATGGATTCAGCCCATTAACTTGGCAAGTTTGACCGTGGTGAAAAGACAGTGTCACCGCTATCATGATCCGTTACTCATTGATGATCACACCACGCTGATCCACTCCCACTTAGAGGTGTTCCATGACTGAACTGGTTACTGTCGAGATTAAAGATCACATTGCCGATGTGCGTTTGAACCGCGCAGACAAAATGAATGCGCTGAGCATTCCGATGTTTGAAGCGATAACTCGGGTTGGTAAAGAGTTGGCTCAGAACAAAGACATTCGAGCCATCGTCTTGTCAGGTGAGGGCCGCGGCTTTTGTGCAGGCTTAGATCTGGCAAATTTTACCGATGCGGATTTTAGTGCCGATCCATTTGGCCCAGGTCGTGGTGGTTTCTACCCGAACTTTTTTCAATTGCCCGGCTATGTTTGGAAAAAAATGCCAGTCCCAGTCATTTGTGCTTTGCACGGTGTGGCTTACGGCGGCGGCTTCCAAATAGCAATGGGCGCCGATATCCGTATTGCACACCCGAGCACCAAATTGTCAGTGATGGAAATCAAGTGGGGATTGATTCCCGATATGTCGACCTCGCAAACATTGCGCGATCTTGTCCGTGTTGATGTGGCAAAAGAGCTGACCTTTACCGGTCGCGTTGTCGAGTCAGAAGAGGCGCTAAATTTAGGCTTGGTCACCTCGATTAGCGATACGCCACGTGAAGCGGCCTTAGAAATGGCGGCTGCCATTGCCAAGCGCAACCCCAATGCCATCACCTATGGCAAGTACTTGTTCGACAGTACTTGGCACGGCGATGAGTATGAGGGCTTAAAAGCTGAAGAGCGTCTGCAGGCCAAAGTAATGAAAAGTGCCAATCAGATCGAGGCGGTGATGTCTGAAATGGAAGGCCGTGCGGCAAACTATATCGAACGAGATGCGACAACCTTTGACGACATTACTCTGGACTAATTTTCTTACAGAAAATGGTGATGTTATAACGCGAGGCTTCTCTTGAAGAAGCTTCCGTTTGCATTAAATACATTGCCTACGTTCACGGCCGCCGCTCAATGCCTGAGTTTTAAAGCGGCCGCTGAACAACTTCATCTTTCGCCCTCGGCGGTGAGCCGTCAGATACAATCTTTAGAAACCTCCCTCGATACTCAATTGTTTGTTCGCAATAATCGATCATTGCAGCTAACCGCCGCCGGCCGGATTTTATTGAACTCAGCGCAGTCTTCGTTTGAACTTCTATCCGACGCCGTGACCAATATCTCGAAGGATTCAACCGCGCATCGATTGCGACTTTCGGTATTGCCGTACTTTGCCAATAACTGGCTGCTTCCGCGGCTGGCGCAATTTACTGCGCTCAATCCAGAAGTACAGTTGAGCTTTGATTCCGAATCAACCTATAAGCGTTTTGATGCGGATGTGACTGACGGCTGTTTTCGTTTTGCGCCCGAGCCGCGTGATGATCTCGAAGCGCTTAAATTGTTTCGTCAATACGCGGTACCGGTGGCAAGCCCTAAGCTATTAGAATGTCACGGTTGGAGCGGCGACTTGACTGCGCTCAATGACATGCGTTGGTTCGATGCGGCTGCCCAACCCGATCTATGGCAGCAGTGGCAGCGGGTTTACCAATGCGAGAGCTTAACCGCAAAAGATCGACTCAGTTTTGACGACGCAGAAACCGCGCTACAAGCTGCCCGTGAAGGCTTGGGGGTGGTCATGGGCGCGTGGCCGTTGATCGAAAGAGACATACAGCAACAGCGGTTAGTGTGTTTGACCGAGCCACATCCGGCGTTAAGCGAAACCTACTATTTTGTCTATCCTCGACACAGTCGTCAGCCATCGCTATTGGCAATGGTCGAGTGGCTGAGACAGTTTCAAACTCAAGATTGATGCAGTTTGTCGATGATCAGCTTAAATTCTTGCGGCGTTTCTAGCTCTGGGAAATGACCGGCCTGATCAATCGGCTCAAGTGCAATGTCAGCTCCATAGTCGCGAATACTGCCAAAATCCGTCACCTTGTGAGAGCGATCCTGAGCACCATAAATTAACGTGGCGGGCTGTTTTATCGCGCTCAGCTGTGGGCTCTGTGTGGGCAGACAATACTGCATCGCTGACGCTAAACAATAACAACCGCCTTGATGAAGTTGATGATCAATTAGCGGCGTTGAGGTGTTGGTGAAACTCTCTGTATTGGATACAAATTTCACCCATTGCCGCGCCACTTGACGTTTTTTAGCTTTGATAAACAACTGCCCAATCACCGGTCGATTAAGAATTGTGTGAGGGTCTAGGCGATGCTTCCAAGCTTGCTCTTGTTGCCAGCTTGGGGCCTGTATCATGGCTATGTGAGAAACAAGTTCGGGAAAGCGATTGGCCAGCGCGATCGAAAAATACGCTGACGCACAGGGAAACGCCAAACTGTACGGGCCCGCGTTCCAAAGGCGCAACAGTTGATGTAACGTTTCTACGGTAGCTTCAAAGCCAAAATCGAATCCGCGTTTCATCATCGAATAACCAAAACCCGGCAACTCAAAAACGAAAACTCGATAATCTTCAGCTAATGTGGACAGTAATTGGTCGTAGCACTCTAGCGTTACCGGAGGATCAATAGCGAGCACCAAGGTATGGGGTCCTTTGCCCATTTCTCGATAGCGAATGTAGCAGTTATCGAGCTCGGCGATATGGTAACCGTTCATTTGATTTTGACGAAGTCGGCGGATAGTGCGTTTGGCTTTTAGGGCGGAGGGTAAGGTGTCCAACATGGCTGCTAGCATGATTGCTCTCTTGTTGACGTGAAGATTAAAGAGGGCTAATTGTGTCGTTGATGGCGGTTGAAGAACAAACGCTCATTTTGCACGTATCAGTTGCGTTGAGTGCAACCGAGTATGGTGATAGGTCGGTAGGGGAAAAGCCACCTCGCAGTTTTCATCGCTGTGAGCGTCTAGCCAAAAGCTGATCGTTACCTCGGTGTCATCGAGGAGCGATCAGCTTCAATGTCATTATACTTAGCTCACTATTGAGATTTTGCCAAAATGGCACGAGCGACCTTCGAGCCGTTGTCGCGCTTTAGTTGTTCACAAATATCGCTGCCTGCTTGAATCAATGCGTCTAGATCGATGCCGTGTTCAATGCCCAATCCGTTGAGCATATATACTACATCTTCGGTTGCCACATTACCCGAGGCGCCCTTGGCATAGGGGCAGCCCCCTAAACCGGCAACTGAGCTATCAATCACGGCGATGCCTTTTTGCAGAGCCACCAAAATATTGGCGATCGCTTGGCCGTAGGTATCGTGCAGGTGCACGGCCAGTTTGTCGGCAGCAATGGTCTTTAGGCAGGTGTCGAGTAAACGGGCGATAGACGCCGGTGTTCCAGAACCGATGGTATCGCCTAGAGAGACTTCATAGCAGCCCATGTCGAGTAAACGCTGCGCGACTTGAACCACCTTTTCAGGCGCTATGTCGCCATCGTAGGGGCAGCCTACGACGCAAGAGACATAACCTCGAACCCTAATGTTGGCGCTTTTAGCGGCGCTCATAATGGGCTCGAAGCGCTGCAAGCTCTCTTCGATCGAGCAATTAATGTTCTTTTGGCTGAAGCCCTCAGAGGCCGCCGCGAAGATAGCGACTTCATCGGCGCCGACTTCAATCGCACGCTGATAACCTTTCATGTTGGGTGTCAGAGCGGCGTAAGTAACGCCGCCAATACGCGCCGTACTTTGAAAGACCTCTTCGCTGCCGGCCATTTGTGGAACCCACTTCGGGTTCACAAAGCTGCCAGCTTCGATGTAGCTAACCCCAGCTTTGGCCAACGCTTCAATCAATTCGATCTTGGTGGCAGCATCGATCGGTTGCTTTTCATTTTGTAGGCCATCTCGCGGGCCCACTTCAACAATTCGTACCCTATTGGGATAGTGCATTGTGCTTTTACCTTATGCTCTAGAGATGTTGTTCCATTTAGTCAGCAGTTTCAAAGGCCAATAATTCTGCCCCGCCGTCGACCAGGTCACCGGCCTGAAAATAGAATTCGGTTACGGTGCCATCGGCAGGGGCGCGAATTGTGTGCTCCATTTTCATGGCTTCCATCACCAGTAATGCATCATCTTTTTTAACGGCGCTTCCGGCTTCCACCAACAGTGTCACCATAGTGCCATTCATAGGCGCTGTTAAGCCGCCCGCGCCACTGTCTGCATCAAGATCACCCAAATCGGGTTCGACTAGGCCAAAGGTTAAGGCGCTGTCTTGTGTGTATAGGCTATAGTTGCGAATGCCGTTGTCATCGTGTTCTGCGACGCTGGCTTTCAGTTGATAGCCATCGACGTTGGCGTGCAAGGTATTGCCATCGATGCGACCATCAGCACTAAAGCACTTCTCTGCTAAGCTAATCTGATAGCGTGTGGTGCCGTTTAGTGTTTTTTGAACGACACTGACTGGGTATTGCTGCTCATGAAAGCGCAGGCTAAAACGGTGTTCGTGAGCTTCGTTTAAACGCCAGGCGTTGGTTGCATGCCAGGGTGACGTTTTATCGATCGTTTGACCGGCTTTTTGTTGCGCCTGTTGATCTTGTTTTAAAACCAAATACAACGCCGCTAGAGGCAGATCTTTTTCGACTTCTTGTTGGCTGTCGTGAAAAATTACCGAGTGGTGGTTTTCAATAAAACCAGTGTCTAATTGCGCTTCTTTAAAGGGCGCCGAGTTTGCCAGATTATAAAGAAAGTCGATGTTGGTGGTCATACCACTGATGCGATATTCGCTCAGAGCCTTGGTTAATCGCTGCAGAGCTTTATCACGGTTTTCATCCCAGACAATCAACTTGGCGATCATCGGATCGTAATAAACGCTGACTTCATCACCTTGACGAACACCGGTATCAACACGAACATGCTCACTGGTTTCGGGCGCTTGCAAAAACGATAATTTTCCGGTGACCGGTAAAAAATCATTCTCTGGGTCTTCTGCGTAGATACGCGCTTCAAAAGCGTGACCATTAATTTGCAGTTGATCTTGGCGCAGTGGCAGAGGTTCACCCGCGGCAACACGCAGTTGCCACTCGACCAAGTCTTGCCCTGAAATCATCTCGGTTACTGGGTGTTCGACTTGCAGGCGTGTGTTCATTTCCATGAAGTAGAATGAACCATCGATGTCGAGCAAAAATTCGACCGTGCCGGCACCGACATAATTGATCGCTTGTGCTGAGCGAATGGCAGCTTCGCCCATCGCCGTGCGCAACTCTTCACTCATACCCGGTGCCGGTGCTTCTTCGATGACTTTTTGATGACGACGCTGCACAGAGCAATCGCGCTCAAATAGATAGACTGCATTGCCCTGTTGATCACAGAAAACTTGAATTTCGACATGACGCGGTTGAGTGAGATATTTCTCCACCAACATATGGTCGTTGCCAAAGCCATTCATGGCCTCGCGTTTGGCCGCGTTTAAGGCCTCGTCGAATTCATCTTCGCTCCAGACTTGACGCATGCCCTTACCGCCACCACCGGCAACGGCTTTAAGAAGCACAGGGTAGCCCATGTCATCCGAGGCTTTTTTCAGAATGTCACGGCTTTGGTCATCGCCGTGATAGCCGGGCACTAACGGAACCTGCGCGTCGGCCATAATATTCTTGGCGGAAGATTTGGAGCCCATGGCTTTGATGGCACCGACCGGAGGCCCGATAAAAACGATGTCGTTTTCTTTACAGGCGTTACAAAAATCGGCATTTTCCGACAAAAAACCATAACCCGGATGAATAGCTTCAGCACCGGTCATTTTTGCGGCTTCTATAACTCGTTCAAAAACCAAATAGGAATCGCGCGAAGGAGCGGCGCCAATATGAACGGCTTCGTCGGCCATGGAGACATGTAGAGAGTCTTTGTCGGCGTCACTGTAAACCGCCACGGTTCGTATACCCATCTTGCGGGCAGAGCGAATAACACGGCAGGCGATTTCGCCGCGGTTGGCGATCAGAATTTTATTGAATTGTTTAATGCTCATAATCTCTTAACCCTTAGTAGCCGTGGAGGAGGTTGCGGCTAGCGGCGCAACCCAGGCGGGTTGACGTTTTTCCAAAAATGCGCCGAGCCCTTCTTGCCCCTCAGCAGAGACTCGAATGTCGGCGATACGTTGGCAAGTGTCTTTAATCAGTGATTCGTCGATGACGCGATCGGCAACATCGAAGACCAGTCTCTTCGCTTCCTTAACCGCTGCGGGGCTGTTACTGAGCAGTTGAACCACCAGCGCTTCAACGGTCGCGTCGAGATCATCGGCGTCGACTACCTGACTCAACAAACCCAGTTGACAGGCGGTTTCGGCACTGAAGCGTTCGGCAGTGGTAAAGTAACGACGCGAGGCGCGTTGGCCGATCGCTGCAACCACATAGGGGCTAATCGTCGCAGGCATCAAACCGATTTTTACCTCGCTAAGGCAAAAGCTAGCCCGCGGCGCACCGATGGCCATGTCGCAACAACTGACTAAACCTACCGCACCACCAAACGCGGCGCCCTGCACTCGGGCAATGGTGGGTTTTGGCATAAAGTTCAGGCGGCGTAACATCTCGGCAAGTGCTTGCGAGTCGCGAAAGTTCTCTTCGCGAGTGTAGCTCGCCATGCGTTTCATCCAGTTGAGATCGGCGCCGGCGGAAAAGCTCTTTCCCTCTGAGGCCAAAATAACCACACGCACGCTGTTATCGCTGCCAACTCTCTCAAAGGCGGATGAGAGTTCGGCAATAATGCTATCGTCAAAAGCATTGTGCTTGTCAGGGTTATTCATACTGATGGTTGCCACACCACGTGCGTCTATGCGAGTGACTACCGTTGCATCTACCGGTGTTTCGGAAATCGCATCAGCTGAATTTTTGTTCAAGGTTTTGTTCATTGTATGGTCTCGACAGATTCAGCTGAGTTACATTCGAAACACACCAAATTTGGTGTCTTCTATTTCTTTATTCAAGCTGGCCGACAAAGATAGGCCGAGCACCATACGAGTTTCCGCGGGATCAATCACGCCATCGTCCCATAAACGGGCCGAAGCGTAGTAAGGGTGACCCTGCTTCTCGTAAGTGTCGATGATAGGTTGCTTGAACTGTGCTTCTTGTTCTTCGCTCCAGTCTTCGCCATTTTTGGTTTTTTGATCGCGTTTGACTTGTGCCAGAACGCCGGCAGCTTGTTCGCCGCCCATTACTGAGATTCGAGCGTTCGGCCACATAAACATAAAGCGCGGGTCGTAAGCGCGGCCACACATACCGTAGTTACCTGCGCCGAATGAGCCGCCAATCAATACGGTAAACTTGGGCACCTGCGCGGTGGCAACCGCGGTCACCATTTTGGCGCCGTGTTTGGCAATGCCGCCGTGCTCGTATTGTTTTCCCACCATAAAGCCGGTGATGTTTTGCAAAAATATCAAAGGAATTTTTCGCTGAGCGCAGAGTTCGATAAAGTGCGCGCCCTTTTGAGCAGACTCACCAAACAAAATGCCGTTGTTGGCAACGATACCGACGGGGTAGCCAAAAATTCTGGCGAAACCGCAGATTAGCGTATTGCCGTAGAGCGCTTTAAATTCGTCAAAGTCTGAGCCATCGACAATGCGAGCAATAATCTCGCGCACGTCGTAGGGCTGGCGTGTATCTTTCGGAATAATGCCGTAGATTTCTTTGGCGTCGTAGAGCGGTTCCTGCGTTTGCGCAACGTCACTCTGAATCGGCTTGACGCGATTGAGTCGACCCACCGATTGTCGAGCTAGCTGTAAGGCGTGATGATCGTTTTGAGCGAGGTGATCGGCAACACCGGAAGTGCGGGCGTGAACATCGGCGCCACCCAGTTCTTCGGCAGTCACCACTTCGCCGGTTGCCGCTTTAACCAGCGGTGGACCACCTAAAAAGATGGTGCCTTGTTCTTTTACGATAATCGATTCATCGGCCATGGCGGGTACATAGGCACCGCCGGCAGTGCACGAACCCATAACAACCGCAATTTGCGGAATATTACGAGCCGACATATCGGCTTGATTAAAAAAGATATGACCGAAATGATCACGATCTGGAAAGACATCGTCTTGGCGTGGTAAGTTCGCGCCGCCGGAATCGACCAGATAAATGCAGGGCAAATTGTTTTCTTGAGCAATGGTCTGAGCGCGAAGATGTTTTTTCACCGTCAGCGGATAGTAAGTGCCGCCCTTTACCGTCGCATCGTTGGCAACGATCATGCACTCTTGACCGTTGACTCGGCCGATACCGGTAATAATACCCGCAGCGGGAACGTCTTCACCGTAAACTTCGTGAGCGGCCAGCTGAGACAACTCCAAAAATGGAGAACCGGGATCGAGCAACGCGTTGACTCGCTCACGCGGTAGCAGCTTGCCTCGGCTCAGGTGGCGATCGCGTGACTTTTTACCGCCACCCAATTTGATCGCTTCCAGCTGAGTGTGTAGGTCGTCGACTTGCAACTGCATGTGCTGCTGGTTGTCGGCGAATTGCGTGGTACGCGTATTAATCTTCGATTTTAAAGTCGTCATCTCAGGGCCTGTCTGTGTCTGTTGAATATTGCGGCTAAGAAATAGATCCCGAAGGCCAGCGCTTAACCGCAAATGTCTGCTGCGACGATTATTTGGTTTCGTTAAACAGTTCGCGACCAATCAACATGCGGCGAACTTCTGAAGTGCCGGCGCCGATTTCATAGAGTTTGGCATCGCGCAATAAACGACCGGTGGAGTATTCGTTGGTGTAACCATTACCGCCCAAGGTTTGAATGGCTTGCAATGCCATTTGCGTGGCTCGCTCGGCGGTATACAAAATAACGGCGGCAGCATCTTTGCGGCTTGTTTCGCCGCGATCGCAGGCTTTGGCGACCGCGTAGAGGTAAGCGCGAGAGGCGTTGAGGTCGACATACATATCGGCGATCTTGCCCTGCATCAATTGGAATTCACCAATCGATTGACCAAATTGTTTGCGCTCGTGAAGGTAGGGAACCACCACGTCCATACAGGCTTGCATGATGCCGGTAGGGCCGCCGGACAAAACGGTGCGTTCAAAGTCGAGACCGCTCATCAAAACTTTTACGCCTTCGCCTTCTTTACCGAGAATATTCTCAGCCGGCACTTCAACATCTTGGAAAACCAGTTCACAGGTGTTGGAACCGCGCATACCGAGCTTGTCGAGTTTTTGATGGCGAGAAAAGCCTGCGCTGTCGCGCTCGACAATAAACGCGGTAATGCCTTTTGAGCCACCTTTGACATCGGTCTTGGCGTAGATCACATAGGTGTTGGCATCGGGGCCGTTGGTGATCCACATTTTGTTACCGTTCAAAATATAGACGTCGCCCTTTTTGTCTGCGCGCAGTTTCATACTGACCACGTCAGAGCCGGCATTGGGTTCACTCATGGCGAGTGCACCGACGTGTTCACCAGAACACAATTTTGGCAGATACTTCAGTTTTTGTTCGTGGCTGCCGTTCTTGCGAATTTGGTTGACACACAGATTGGAGTGAGCCCCGTAGGACAAACCGACAGACGCCGAAGCGCGCGAAATCTCTTCCATGGCAACGACGTGCGCAAGGTAGCCCATATTAGTGCCGCCGTACTCCTCCTCTACGGTCAATCCCAGCAGACCCATATCGCCGAATTTGCGCCACATATCCATCGGGAATTCGTTGTTGCGGTCTATCTCTTCAGCGCGGGGCGCAAGCTCGGCGTCACAAAACTGTTTTACCGCGTCGCGCAGCATGTCGATGTCTTGGCCGAGATCAAAATTCAATGTGGGGTAGGAAACGGTCATGGTTGCTCTCTCAATAGTGTCTTTGGTGTTATCAGTTTGTCTTCAGTGTTCAAGATATTAGTCGTTATTCATGGCGTCGAGGCAGCGCTGCTCAGATTCTTGCAAGTCGACCATCATCACCTCGAGGTCTTTCATTTGTTGCTGTAGGTAGTGTTGGCGATCGCGGATTTTGTCGATCAGGGTTTGTAATTGATCGCTGTTGTTGCCGCTGGGGTTGTACATCTCGATCAGGTCGCGGCTTTCATCGAGGGTAAACCCGAGGCGCTTACCGCGAAGAATCAGTTTCAGCTTAGTGCGATCTGCAGGAGTGTAAATGCGGGTTTGACCACGTCGCTCGGGGCTTAGCATGCCTTTATCTTCGTAAAAACGAATGGCTCGGGTGGTGACATCGAACTCTTTAGCGAGATCGGAAATGCTGTAGGTCTTTGCTTCGCTCATGAGGTTCCTGTCGACGCTATTAAGCGTGGTGCTCTGATCTTGATTGAATGAAGATTAGCAGTAGTTTACGTTAACGTAAAGGTAAGCTTGGTTATGTGGAATGGCTTGGATATTCCAAAGAGTTGCTAAAGAGGCGATTCCGAGGGCGCTTTGGTCTTCTCTGCGCTGTCATCTAGGCGACACATTTCCTTCACCTATTTGTCACAAGAGCGCAGTAATTTGGTCGTATTGCATAAGGTTTAGACAGATGATTAATATCGAACAAGCAGTTTGCGACAAATTTCCGGCCTTCAGTCATCAGCCTGAGGCGATCAAACGACCGACTTTTTCGCTGCTGAGAAAACTCACTCATGAGCAGGAAATTAATCAGTTCTTAGCGGAAAACGAAGGCTTGGACCCAGTCACCTTTATCGAAAGCGTATTCGATTACTTTAACTTCAGCTATACCGTACCCCATCGCGATAAAGCCAATATTCCCGCTCAAGGACGAGTTGTGATTATTGCCAATCACCCGATTGGGTCGCTCGATGGCTTGGCAATTTTGCGAATGCTGTTAGAGGTTCGCCAAGACGTCAAAATTCTCGCCAATGATATGTTGATGAACTTCGACGCTCTACACCCGCTGTTGATTCCTCTTGATAATCTGGGGGGCGGTGGTGCTTTGAAGAGCTTTCGTTCAGCGGTCAAAGAGTTAGAGAATGATCGCGCGGTAATTATTTTTCCCGCCGGTGAAGTTTCAAGAGCAAGGCCATCGGGGGTACGCGATACTCGCTGGCGGCCCGGGTTTTTAAAAATGGCTCGTCGGGCACAAGCACCTTTACTGCCGGTCAGAATTAAGGCCAAAAATTCACTGCTGTTTTACAGTGCCTCGATGTTGTTTAAGCCTTTGGGTACGGCATTGTTGGCGCAAGAAATGTTCAATAAAAAATCGGCTACTATTCATTTTCGTATCGGTGAAACCATTCCTGTCGAAGCGCTGAGCAGCGAACATCTCAACGATAAGGCTCTACTGAAACGTCTGAAAAAGCACTTGTACAAAATTGGTGGCAAAAAGCGCCCGTTATTTGTCACTGAAAAAACGGTGGCTCACCCTGAGGATCGATTGCAGCTATTGGAAGAAACACGGCCAATGAAAGTGTTGGGTGAAACCCGCGATGGCAATCGTATTTTACTCACTGGCTATCGCGACAGCCCTGCGATGATGCGAGAACTGGGGCGTTTACGCGAAACGACTTTTCGTAAAGTGGGCGAGGGAACGGGTGCCAAGCGAGATTTGGATCGCTTTGATCGAGACTATCAGCACCTGTTGTTGTGGGATCACGATGCCATGGTTCTCGCTGGCGCCTATCGGATCGGCGATATTTCTCAGCTATTGAAAACGCGCGGCGAGCAAGGTTTGTACACACAGTCATTGTTCGACTTTCAGCCGGGGTTTCGCCCGTTTTTAGAGCAGGGGCTCGAGCTTGGACGCAGTTTTGTTAATCCAGATTATTGGGGCAAGGCCAGTTTGGATTATCTCTGGCAAGGCATAGGCGCCTACTTAAATCATCATCCGACTGCGCGTTATATGGTGGGTCCGGTGACTGTCAGTGCGGCTTTTTCAAAACCCTTGATCGATCACTTGGTGTATTACTATCAGCGCTTTTACACCTGTCCTCAAGCTCTGGCCAGTGCAAAACAGCCCTACTTTATTGAGCCCGAACGCCGCTGCGCGTTAGAGGTTGAGTATCACGGAGTGGATCGAGACGAGGGCTTTCGGTACTTACAGAAAGTGTTTCAGTCGCAGGGTGAAAAAGTACCGGTACTCTTCAAGCAATACGCGGCATTGTTTGAAGAGGGAGGCTTTCAGTTATTGGCGTTCAGTATTGATCCAGATTTTGGCGATTGTATTGACGGCCTGTTTCTCGCAGATTTAACCCGCCTAAAGCCGGCCAAGCGCAAGCGCTATTTGGAAGGATTCTAGTAACTAGTTTCGCACCGCTAGAGCGAGACTAGCCCCAGTGGCGAACACGGCCAGTATCTAAGTGCAGAAAGTTGCTCTTGGGGTAATGTCCCACACCACCCGATCTCATCGCCAGTGCGGCTTTTCTGACCGTGCCCAATGACTGCTTCGGCAGGCGTAAGTCAACTGCTCGGCCTTGCATATGTAAGCTCTTTTTGGCGACCCCGTTGCTGTGTTGGCGCAATGCGGCGTTGGTCTTAGGGGAGCGATAGCCCGAAATTATATGGATTTCGCCGCGATGCTCGAGTTTGGATTGCAGGCTAAAGATATTGTCGATCAAGGCCGGATCCATGCTGATACTTTCGCCGCTGCGATGATCACGCAGGCAGTGATTTAGGCTTTGCAGCGCTTCCAGCTGATACTCACCATCGATCCAATAAGGGGCGTTGATAAATTCATTGGTGTGCAGATTGCGCAATTGCAGGCGGCGTTCACCGTGTCGTTGAACTGCCGGTAGGTTGGCTAGCGCCGATGGCGCCGCGCCTGAAAGGCCAAGCAGCCCAGCAAACCCCAAAAATTGTCTTCGTGAAACACTCATTGTTGTTCTTGTACGACCCGCTGTAAATTGAAGGATTTAGCAAAAGAGGTCGATTATGCAGCGGCTTTCGGAGCTTGTATATATGCCTATACCTTTCTGGGGCTCAGTCTTCATATAACGAAAAACACTGATGCTGCGGGATTTGGCCAATGACTGCAGGGTTTCTTTTCGGTCGTGACGCGTCGCTGTAAAAAGCTCTCAAAAAGGGGCTTTAAAGGGTGATGCGGTTGTCGGCAATATTTACGAGGCGATCGCGCTGGTAAATATCATCGCGAAATTGAATGTTGCCATTATCATCAACCCAAGCGGTGGCATAGAACAAATAGGTGGGAATTTTATGCGGAACTCTAAGGTAGCGGGTTTTGCCACTATCGAGGGTTTGTTGAATCTTCTCGTCCGTCCAGCGACTGCCTTTCAGAACGGCGCGAGCCAATTCCATGGGCTTTTCAACTCGAACACAGCCAGAGCTCAGAGCGCGTTTGTCGAGTTCGAATAGCTCCGGATGGCTGGTATCGTGTAGATAGATAGAGTCGTCATTGGGAATGACGAACTTTACTTCTCCCAGCGCATTGTTCTCGCCCGGGTCTTGCCGCAAGCGGTAGGGAAAGTTGCGCCGGGTCATGTTTTGCCAATCGATGCTTTCGAGCGGTACTGGCTCTGTGCTGGTCCAATTCTCGTAGACGTTAATATTGCGCTCTTTGAGGTAGCTGAGGTCTTTGCGGGCCTTGGGTAAAATGTCGACCACGGTGATGCGGCGCGGCACATTCCAATAGGGGTTGAGTACCACGGTACTGATCGATTGTTGCATCACTGGGGTCTTGCGCCGAGATTTACCAATGATGACTTTCATCTCCAGTTCAGCAATACCTCGATTCATCAGCTGCAGCGTATAGTTGGTCATGTTTACCCAGATATGCCGATCACCTAAATCTTTTGGTAGTTCACGCCAGCGTTTCATGTTGAGGGCGATCTGTTTGATGCGATAAGAGGGCGGTGTGTTGAGCAGTCGGCGAGTAATGCGGCCGGCTTTGCCGTCGGCGTCTTGGCCGTGGCGGGCTTGAAACTGCTTGAGGCTCAGTTCCAGCTCCTCATCGAAGCTATTGGCTTGAGTTTCTGTGAGCGGGGTATCGTCGCTAAACCACTGTTCGAGTAAGCCGCGTTTAATGGGGTAGTCACCGTATTGACTGAGCAGTCTTCGCAGCTGGCCTACCTCAGGGCTCTGCTGGCCTTTTACCAAGCTGGGCCCATCGGGTAGAGGCGCCCAATCGCCATTTTGCGCTAACTGCTGATAGCGTTCCATGGCGTTTCTTAGGCGCTCATAGTCTTGATGAGCTGGCGTCATACTCTTCAGAACTTTAGTGAGTGCGCCTGGCGAGTGGTTCTGGCCCAATAAGCGGATGATATTGTCGTGATCCACTGGGCCTTCTGTCAGGCCGTCATGATAGGCCACCGGACGCAGTCCTTTGGGAAGGTGGGTCATGAATGATGGCAATAGCTTTTCGCTGAGCACGTCCTCGGCGTAGGAGACAAACGCATCGGT
>ERZ1027208.341-NODE-341-length-19268-cov-16.076875_pt1 | contig 19268 bp, 19 predicted proteins | sample MGYA00520867_ERZ1027208 | MGnify/ENA primary metagenome ERZ1027208 (study PRJEB33311, sample SAMEA4378413) | marine metagenome | biome: Marine biome; feature: Fjord; material: Water | collected 2014-07-20T08:00:00Z/2014-07-... | depth 75 m ...
TTCTTGATTCTTATTGGGAAAATGTAAGAAACCAATTCTGCATAAGATTGCCTGAAAAATTTGAATTTTTAAATATTTCTAAGCTAAATATTAAGCTAGGCAACTTTGAAGGTAATCCTTTCGAAGAGCCAGCCAAAGATGGGATCGCTGTTTATAAACGAGATGATTATTCATTTAAAGAGTTTATGGCATTATCTGAAATAGAAAAATATCATAAGTCTCTATTCTATATTGAAGATTCACTAATAAAGCTATGTATTCAATTCAATCTCGAAAGCATGATAATTGAAATCATAAAAGATATATCAAGACAGATAAGAGATGATAATTTCGAATACAAAAAAATACACAAGAAAACTACAAAATGGCATCCCTCAAGGAAGGTAAACGCTACTACTGAATTATATTTCACAAAATCAGGTATTAGCGCCAGTTTAAATATACTCAATAAATCTAGTGAAGTATTGTCTAGTCACGTTATTTCAGATTCTAAAACCTGGGAGTATATTTGGTATCAATTATGGAAAGGGTACTGGAACGATAATAAATTCATTATCGAAGATAAGGCTGGAAAGCAGGTTTTTGAAGTTAATGCATTTTAATAGACAACAATCTAACAAGGGCGTGCAATCTGACAGTCAAAACTGTCACTTTTTGTGTGGTGGAGCTGCACAAAAACCGCCATTTTTGCCTGCAGTTGACGCCGGCGTTAAATTTCTAGGAAGGTTATGAGTCAAACTGAAATTCTTGCATTGTGGGGCGCAGTAACCGGCACAATCGGTACCATTGCAGGTGTACTCGGCCTTTGGTTGAGGTTTAGGCAGCATGGCATGGATAGGCCAAAACTAATGTGCGACTCGTCATTCGGTTTTGAATCTCCAAGCAGGCCTACCCATAAAATTACTATTCGCTCTGTTGGCAGAAGACCAGTGGCAATAGACCAGATTAAATATTTCAATATTCCGAGAATTTGGTCACATAGACTCACCAAGCGTTTTCAACACAAAAAAGGACGCTGGGTCTGGGGACAAAGTCCTAATAAGGCGATAAAGCTGGGAGAAGGTGAAAAGGCTGAGGTCAGTATTTCTTTACCTGATAGTATTTCCATTACAGAAATATACAAAGTTGTGGTTGTAGACCAAACCGGAAAAGAGTGGCCTGTTAAGTGGGCAGCTATTTCCAAACTCAAAAAGGTTGCCACCGAAGAAATTTTGGAAGAGTTTGCAGAGGAAAATGACAAGAAGATTGTCTCTGCAATAGGCTACCGCTTGGGAACAAGGTATTTTCTAGAAACAAAGTTCAATACCAAACCAGGACGTACAGGTGTTCCTTGCGGAAGAAGCTTTTGGTTCCTCGATATAAAGAAGTACCAAGAAAAGCTGCAAAACGTAAGGTCTATACAAACTATAGAGTTTTTGTCTGGTGAGTCAGAAGAAATACAGTAGCAATTTAACAAGCGCATGTTGCCGGACTGGTTTTCCGCTGCGCTCCAAACCAGCCGCAAATGCGGGCGTTAAATTTTTTCCCCCCAATCAAAAACCTGAAACAACTCTGATATTTGCCCCTCTAATTCAGCCGTAAACGTAAGCGCTTGTTTAGTAATAGGGTGACTAATTTTAAGCTGGCGTGCGTGTAAAAGTAATCGGCCTGCATCAAGGTGTTCAGCAAAGTATCGATTATATTTCCCTTTGCCATAACGGGCATCGCCAATAATTGGGTGGCTTAAATGTTTAAGGTGTCTTCTTATTTGATGCGTTCGGCCTTGCTGGGGTATGGCTTCTACCCAGCTAAATCGGCTTTTAGGGTAGCGGTCAATTTCAGCGTCAATCTCGACGGTATCGATTAAATTAAATTGTGTTTGCGCTTCTTGTTCGGTTTCTGAGTCTTGTCCGTAATCCTTCATACCTTTTAAAGGATGATCAACCAGAACGGATTCTTTTAGCCAGCCGCGAACCACTGCCCAGTAGGTTTTTTCAGCTTTGTCCCAGTCTTTGTGTATTAATTGTGCGGTTTCACCACTGAAGGTAAATAGCAGTACACCCGAGGTGGGTCGGTCTAAGCGGTGAACAGGAAATACGTGTTTGCCCACCATGTCTCTTACGGTTTGTAGGGCAAATTCTTTGGCATCTTTTGCTACCCAGCTTTTATGAACCAATAAACCGCTGGGTTTATTGATCGCTATCAGGTGTTCATCTTGATAAAGAATGGTTAAAGGCATATAAAATATATAGGGCATGAGTAAGGCCGATATTTTAGCATGCATTCATCCTATTTAATCGTTTAGCTGAGTATCACACACCTATTAAGGGTGTTTCTTTACCTTGAATACAAGGGATCAGCTAAGCTGTGTAGAATCAATTATCTAATAATATTATGAGCCATTAGGGAGTAATTTGTGAGCGAACATTTAGGGCAACAAGGCATTACCGGTGATGTACCGCAGCATGCACGTTATATAACGTTTCAAGCCATTGCTGGAGCAGGTTCTGATCTTGATGGTGTTAGAAATAACATTAAAGCGGCCACAGGGGTAATTTCTAAGAGTGATGGGGTGATTGGCTTTGGGCCACAGGTTTTACAGCTTTTAGGTGCTGAGGTGGATCATAGCTTAACGTTTCCTAACTTTGTAAGCATGGGGATTTCTATTCCAGCCACTTCAAATGATATTTGGGTATGGCTAAGAGGTGAAGACCCAGGTGAGTTGCTGCATACAGGTAACGAGGTTATTCAGCACTTGTCACAACACTTTGAAGTGAGTGGCATTGATGATGGCTTTAAGTTTAAAGAAGGCCGAGACTTATCAGGCTATGTAGATGGCACTGAAAACCCTGAGGGAAGTGATGCTGTGGCTGCCGCATTTACGGATATTGGTGAAAGCTATGTGGCGGTTCAAAAGTGGCAGCATAACCTAGCGCATTTTGCGTCTCTGAAGCAGCAGGACAAGGATCATATTATTGGTCGCCGCTTAAGTGACAATGAAGAGTTGGATGACGCACCCATATCCGCCCATGTTAAGCGCACCGCTCAAGAAAGCTTCACCCCTGAGGCCTTTATGTTGCGACGCTCGATGCCGTACACAGAAGGCAAAGACGCTGGATTGATATTTGTGTGTTTTGCCAATTCCCCTAGACCCTTTAAGCAGCAGCTTGCTCGCATGGTGGGTAAAGAAGACGGTGTAACCGATGGCCTGTTTAGATTTAGCCGCCCGTTAACCGGCGCATACTACTGGTGCCCAGGCACAAAAGACGGCCAATTAGACTTATCTAAACTTTCGATTGATTAGACTCAATTTTAGAGTCATTCAGGTGTGGTTGGCCTCTTATAATGGTGTTACTGAATAGGCGGCTTAATTAAGCCTACAAAATTAGTCTGTAAAGATTAAGAGAGGCACCATGACCACACGCACAATCGAATCAATATTAACGGCTCAAGATGCCATGGATGGCGCGGGGGTTAAGATTAAGCGCCATAGCTTGGTGAATCGTTCTTTGGCTGATCCTTTTTTATTATTAGATGAAATAAAAAGCGATGACGCACAGGACTTTATTGCGGGTTTTCCTCCGCATCCTCATCGAGGTATCGAAACCCTTACTTACATGCGAAAAGGCGGTATTCAGCATGAAGATCATATGGGTAATACCGGTGAGGTTTTAAGTGGTGGTGTGCAATGGATGCGAGCAGGTAAGGGTGTGATTCATGGTGAAATGCCGTTAAAAGAACACGATACCATGCATGGTTTTCAGCTTTGGATTAACTTAAGCCGCGCCAATAAAATGAGCGCCCCCGATTACCGTGATGTGCCAAAAGAAGAGATTCCCCATGTTAAAAGTGATGACTATCTTGCCCATGTGATTGCGGGTGATTGGAATTTAAACGGAGAGGCCTATAAAGGCCCATTAGATCGCTTAGAAGCCCATGCTTCTTATTTGGATCTAGAGCTGGAAGCTGGCGGTTATTTTAGTCACGACATTCCTGAAGGCCATCATGTGCTTGTCTCGGTTTATGACGGTGATTTTGTTAGTACTGGAAAAGATGGGGCGGATAAGCCTATTTACAAAAGCCAGATCGCTCAGTTTAGTCAGGATGGTCAGTTAGTTTTAAAATCGAATGAAGGCGGTAAAGCTTTGATCTTACACGGTAAGCCACACAAAGAGCCCATCGCAAACTATGGGCCTTTTGTAATGAATACCAAGGAAGAAATCGATCAGGCGATACAGGATTACCAGAATGGTGTATTAACCGATTAAGGTTTAATAAACTAACCATTAATAGAGTGTGTTAGTAATTAATAGAATGAAGTAAGTCAGAATATGGCTTATGTCGGATAAGAAAAAGCCCAAACTAACAATAGTTTGGGCTTTTTTGTTTTTAGCTTAATACCGGATCATCAAGCAGATAATAAACGGTTATGTTCAGTCAAACATTACGCGGATAGGGTTAACGCAAGTTGCACCCATATTGCCAGTAGGATCAGAAGAGAAATACTGAATACACCCATACGATGCAATGCATTGTTGTAGCTAAGATGAATAAACGAGTGAACCAGTCTAGCGGCAAGGTAGCTCCAGCTTAGATAGATTAATGAACTGGACTGTATATCCAGAGATATAGCCAAAATACAGGCTAGATAAAACAAAATGGGCTGTTCAAGTAAATTTATATGGTGGCGGTTTATCTGTGTCAGATGGTTAGGCTCATCATAACCTGACATTAAAAGATAAAGCTTTGGGTTTACCTGCCTTTTTTGCACGGACAAAAAGCGAAGTATGCCTAAGGAGGCGCATACAAGAATTGTAAAAATGATCAGGGCAAGCATCGGATAAAGCATATTAGTTTTCCATTTCTAATTAGGCAGAAAATTTAGATTGTAACCGGTGAGGATTAAAGAATGCATTTAGAAAAGAGTCAATGGCAAAAAAGTTAAGAGCATTGGCAGTAAAATGAGGTCGAACAATTGTGCTGAAGTAGAGTGCCGTATTAATTTAATTGAAAAAAGCCTCTGATGAGAACACCAGAGGTTTTTTTATGAAAGTTTTACGCCCTTAAATTGTCGCCATTTGAGCCAATAGATATCCGCACAATCCTAGCTGAATAATATAGAAGGTAAAGCGAGCGGCTACAGCAATTGGGCTAGCACTTATCACATGGGTGATACTTTGAGCCATGCGAGCCAGTAAGATAAAGCTGGCAACCTGATCTGACAGTGTCGTCATGCCCATTACTACGGCGGTTAAAAGCGTACCAATTAGAATGGGCAGGTTTTCTAATGAATTATAGATGGCGCGCATATACCGTTGATTGGCTTCACCTAGATTACTGCCGTCTGGTAAAAAATCATTGATAGCCACCTTGCCTGTTAATACCAACATACTTCTAAGCATGAGAAGGGCTGCGATTAAAAAGATGCTCCAGGCGATTAAGCCGATGATTATTTGCTGTGTCATGGGGGGCTCTGCTTTATGGTTATTTTTATTTTTTATTAATATTAGTATTAAGTTAGAGCTAATACTCTAACTTAGATTCAGGCTAATAAAAAGCCGACCTTGGGTCGGCTGGGGTAAAAGTGGCAATCTTACTGCTTATATGGCCAGTTAGTTCATATGAGCTGAATCATTTTTATCTTTAATGACCCACAATATGTCTACAACAAGCACAGCTGATACAGCGATAAGTACGCCGGCAATGGCAATGTTCTCTGTGTAAAAGGTGATAAATGCGGTGGATACGAACAAACAAAGAAACAATACTGCGAATATCACGATAAGGGCTTTTTTATGTTCGGCTTGCATATGATGATCTCTTATTCTTATACATTTTATTAATATCTCTAATATACCTTTAGGGATTAAAAAATCGGGTGACAAATTGTAACGAAATGCAGTTTTATATATCTCAGGGCAATGAATGACACCTAACAGGCATTGATGCTGGGGCAATCTACAGCTTTCAAGTATGATACCCCCAGATAAATTTAGTGACTAAAGACATGTTTAAACTTGGCTTAATAATTAACCCCATGGCAGGACTGGGTGGTAGCGTTGCTTTAAAGGGCAGCGATGGCGTTGCTGAATTAGCCCTTGAAAAAGGGGCCATTCCAAAAGCAAACCTTAGAACCCATATTGCATTAAATGAAATAGCGCACCTTAAAGATAAGGTAAGCATTGTCACTTGTGAAAACTTGATGGGCGAGAGCTGCGCTAAAGCATTAGGGTTTGATGTTGATGTGATTCCGTTATCGGTTACAGAACACTCTACCGCTGACGATACTAAAAAGGCTGCCGCCCTAATTAAAGAAATGGGTGTCGACCTTTTATTGTTTGCAGGTGGTGACGGCACAGCTCGAGACGTTTGCAGTGTGGTTGAAGATGAATTTCCAGTATTAGGTGTGCCAGCGGGTGTGAAGATACACAGTGGCGTGTATGGCATTACACCAAAGGCCAGTGGAGAAGTGCTTCGAATGTTAATAGAGGGTGAATTAGTCGATTTAAAAACCCAAGATGTTCGTGACATTGATGAAGTGGCTTTTCGAAATAATCAGGTGAAAGCAAAATTGTTTGGTGAAATGCTGGTCCCTGAAGCGGCTCAGTTTGTTCAGGCCGTCAAACAAGGTGGCATGGAGCAAGAAGACCTAGTACTAGAAGACATGGCTGCCTACTTGGCCGATGAAGCGCAAGACGATGTACTGTATTTAGTGGGATCGGGTAAAACCACTCAGTTTTATATGGACTACATTCACGCCGATAACACCTTGTTAGGTGTGGATGCCGTGTTTAATAACGATGTTGTGGCCAATGATTTAACCGAACAACAAATACTGGCCCTGATCGAGCAGTACACGTCCGTTAAATTAATCGTTAGCGTGATTGGCGGGCAGGGTCATGTGTTTGGTCGCGGTAATCAGCAATTAAGTGCCGATGTTATTAAAAAAGTGGGCCGTGAAAATTTAATTATTCTTTGCACCAAAAGCAAACTCAAGCAGCTAGAAGGCAGGCCATTAATCGTGGATACCAGTGATGTTGATCTGGACAAGCAGCTGGCGGGTCACATTGAGATTTACACGGGCTATAACGATCGAGTTTTATACCCAATTCAATAAACGGATATAGGGGGGTGACGCCCCCTATCAGCGATATTTAATCTATTTTTTAACCTTGGTAAGAGCTTCGTAAGCGAGGCTACTTACAATGCTCCTTAAGCCTACCCACACTAACTGCCTCTTTATTGGTTTGTCCTTGCTACACTCGCGAAAATTTCAGGATGCAAGGTCTCATTGCCTGAATGATTCAAAAAGGGTGGAAGCCGTATATGATCAAGTCCCAAGAAAAATTTAATTTTTACTCCCATTTATTCGGCATGGTTGCCGCTGTTATTGGCACCATTTTTATACTAAATGAAGCCATTGGGTCTGCATCCTTGGTGTTTACCGCATTAATATACGGCTTATCTTTAATTTTTATGTTTTCAGCCAGTTCTTTGTACCATGCCTTTAAAAGCCAAGAGAATGAACTATCGTTTTGGCGTCGTTTAGACCGCCTTGCTATTTTTTTTATGATTGCGGGTTCATACACGCCTGTTTGTTTTTTCTTTTTAGATGATGACTGGCGCTTACCTATGATCGCCATCCAATGGGGGCTGGTGGGTTTTGGTTTGTTAACACAGATATTTTTCCCTAGAGCACCAAGAATTATTTACGCCATTATATTTTTAACCATGGGTTGGATGTTAGCGTTTCCAATGGAGCAGGTGATCAATGCCATGAGCAGTGTGCAGTCATACTTGTTAATCATTGGGGGCATTGCTTTTTCAGCAGGGGCGGTTTTTTATGCGGTTAAGCGCCCATTATTATTACCTGGGATATTCAGTTTTCATGAGTTATTCCACGTGATGGTGTTAATTGGTGGCGCTTGTCATTACGCGCTTATTTATAGCGCGTTTGCATTTGTAGAGGTTTAATTATGAATAATTCAACTGAATCACTTCCTGATGAGTGTCTACGATTATTAAATTTAGAGCAGGCGCTATTTTCGAAAGAGTATCGTGACTTTTATGCCGAAGGCGAAACCAAGCCTGAAGAAGTTGGATCACCATATTTATTGCATAATGCACAGTCTAAAAAAGGGGTTCTGTTAATACATGGCTTAATGGCTGCACCAGAAGAAGTAAGGGAGTGGGCCGAATATTTATACGATGCAGGCTATTCGGTTTATGCCCCTCGTATGGCTGGTCATGGCACGTCCTCTCTGGACTTATCTCATAGAAACAAACAAGAGTGGGTATCATCAGTCAGCCGTGGTCATGATATTCTTAAAACTTTTTGCGAAACCATTACCATTGCAGGGTTTTCAACAGGGGCATCAGTGGCATTGCAACAGGTCATTCGAAACCCTGATGCGTTTGATGCCATTATCAGTATCAGTGCGCCTCTTAAGTTAAAATCTTTTTCGGCTAACTTTGCGGGGCTGCTTAATACTTGGAATCGTTTTTTTTCAGCGATTGGTCTAAGCGCCATTACAAAGCCATATGCCAGCAATCATGCAGATAACCCACACATCAATTACCTTAGGTGCCCAATAAATAGCGTGGTGCAAATTCAAAAATTGATGAAGTCGGTAGTGGTTAAGCTATCTGGCATAAAGATACCTAGCTTGGTTATTCATGGGACAGGAGACCCTAAAGTTGATGTGGCGGGAGCGCGAGAAATATTTAATCGTATTTCATCAACAAATAAAACGTATAAAGAAATAGATGCAAATGTACATGACATCGTAAGGGGCGAAATTGCAGAATCAGTATTTGAAGAAGTCAGTGTGTTTTTGAAAAATTTAGAGCTGACAGAATCTAATATTTAATTTTTTGGAATTAGAGTGTGATTTTTGAAATTGAAATATAAGAACTAAAGTGAAGAAATATAATAAAAGGGGGAAAGTGGCTCCTCGAACTGGACTCGAACCAGTGACCAATAGATTAACAGTCTACTGCTCTACCAACTGAGCTATCGAGGAACTACAGTGCGGTCTCGGCTGCTGCCTTAACTGCGCTATGCATTCTAGATAGATAGTATTTTTACGTCAAGGGTGAATTTTACCATTTTATGGTTCTAACCATAAAAAAACGAAAGAATATAAAATTAAAGCCAGCTATTTAGAATAATTGGCTTTAATTTGATCAGTTAGTCATTTAGTGATTATTTAAGACGGGACTATTTCGACCATTAAGTCATTACTGATGTTTTCTAAAGCATCTTTGACATCGTCTAAATCAAGTTCTTCAGGGGTTTGGATATCAGCCTGAGTTTTAAACAGCGCTTCAGCCGTCATGGCAGCACTTTCAAACTGGGTATTTAATTCCAATACATTCACACCTAATTTGGCTAGTGCTTGAGAGACGTCTTTCACGATACCGGGTCTGTCATTACCGACAATACTTAATTGTGCGCAGGGACGGTTACGGCTTTGGTTATTGTCAGAGTCTTCTACGCCAATGACCCAGCCGTCCGTTTTTAAAGCGAGCAGGGCGCTTTCAAGGGCGACCTTATGTTTATTATTTACCTGTACTTGAACAATGCCTGCAAACTTTCCTGCTAGGTGAGACATGCGGCTTTCTAACCAGTTGCCTTCGTGTTCTTTTATTGTACGAGAGAGTGTTTCAACCAGTCCGGGACGATCGTCGGCCATGATGCTAATAATTAAAAATGCAGACATAGGACTTCCTTATTTTATTTTTGTATACGGATATTGATCCGAAGAAATTTGATGCTCTTGCTACTATAGACTAGCTGAAGTTGATTGAGAATAGCTTGGATTATTTAGCTGGATTGCATCCCTATGTAAGCTAGAGTACATAACGATTAGTCGATTATGTACACAGCAATCCAGTAATTATTGATCTATTTAAATCGAGTGATGATGTTCAGTTGTTCATTAACAAGGCCGCTGACATCGTTTGCTGCTTGCATGCTGTCTTGAGCACTTTGTGTATTGTCTTGAGCGTTTTGTCGAATGGTCTCCATGTGGTGGCCAATTTGATCGGATCCGGCTCTTTGTTCTTGTACGGCTAGATTAATGGTGGCCATTTGCTGGTTTATTTGATCAACACTGCTTCTAACTTGTTCCAGTGATGTGTAGGACTCTTGAATTTGTTCCGCATTTTGAGAGGCTTCTTCACGGCTTTGATCCATTGTTTTTGTGGCACTGGATGCGCCTATTCGAAGTTCATCTACTATTCTGCGTATTTCTTCTGTGGATTCTTGTGTGCGAGTGGCCAAGCTTCGCACCTCATCAGCAACAACCGCAAATCCTCGGCCTTGTTCCCCAGCGCGGGCCGCCTCTATTGCGGCATTAAGTGCTAATAAATTGGTTTGTTCTGCAATGCTCTGTATCACCTCTAAAAAGCTATGAATAGATTCTGCATGACTTGTTAACTCTTGAACGTTACTTGAAGCTTGAGTGATGGTACGGGCCATTACCTCTAATGTGTTTTTCACTTTTAACATCTGCTGTTCACTGGTATGTGTTTCTTCCTGCGCGCTTTGTGTTTGTGTTGCGGTTTCATTAACCGAATCCGATATCGAATCAAATTGAGTGGTGACTTGTTCAAAAGCAGCGGCAAACATAGTGGCCGCATCTAATTGTTCGGTCAGTTTGTGTAAGCTTTCTTCTGCGGCGTGATGACTAATATTACTGGCTTTTTTAATGGGCTGTGTGGCGTCTTCTAGTCGCTCTCTTAATGTAATTAACTGACTTTTTTGATGTTCAAATGCAAACAGTGCTTCGCCAATGGCATCGGCTCGGCCAGTGTAAATATAAGATGCCAACGGATCATTTGTGATCTTTCGGGCTTGCCTGATGATGGTGGCTGCACCTTTGCGATCAAATTGATGGGTAACAAACATGCCCGCTAATGGAATGAGGGCAAGAAAGGGAGACGCATATGAAGCGATAGCAATGGCGGCTAAACCTAGAGAAATATTGCCCATTAAAGCCAATGGAAGGGCGGCAACCTGTTTGCTTTTTGGTATTGGGGATTTACCCGCATTTAAACGCTTATAAACCTTGTCTGCTCGATCTATTTTTTCTTGCTCGGGTTTGTATCTAACGGATTCATAACCTACCACTTTTCCGTTTTCTTTAACGGGGGTGACAAAGGCATCTACCCAATAATGATCACCATTTTTACAGCGATTCTTAACAATGCCTTTCCACTGTTTCCCAGCCGCTAAATACTCCCACAGTAATTTAAAAGCAGCAGGGGGCATGTCTGGGTGGCGCACTGTGTTATGGCTTTTTCCAATTAGCTCGGATTCTTCGAAGCCGCTGATATCAAGGAAATCTTGGTTTATGTGTGTGGTGATTCCCTTTAAATCAGTAGAGGATATGATCCTTTGTTCTTTTGATAAAGGTAGCTCTGTTTGGGTAACAGGAAAATTCTTTTTCATGGCCTAAAACGCCTATCAATCCATGTATAACGTACTAATTAGCATAGCCGATTTTTGCAAGTAGGCATGTTGAGCTTGAGTGGCAATAAAGGTTCTGATTTACTTGGCGCATTATAATAATTACATACTCATACTTAAGGCGCAAAATGTCACAATTTCTTATGGCTATTGATCAAGGTACTACCAGTACACGAGCCATTATTTTTGATACCAAAGGACGGATTAACACCGTTAGTCAGCAAGAATTTAAACAGTATTTTCCTCAGGATGGATGGGTTGAACATGACCCAGATGAAATTTTTGATTCAGTGCTTAATGTTTGTAGGCAAGCATTAGAAAAAGCCAATTTAACCGCAAAAGACATCGCTTCAATCGGTATTACTAATCAGCGTGAAACAACGGTTATTTGGGAGCGTGCAACCGGTAAGCCTGTTTACAACGCCATTGTATGGCAAGACCGTCGCACGGCTGAGTATTGTTCTGAACTTAAAGCACAAAACCTTGAAGAAGAAGTGAATGATAAAACAGGTTTATTGCTAGACCCTTATTTTTCAGGAACCAAGGTTAAGTGGATTCTAGACAATGTTGAAGGCGCTAGGGCGAAAGCTGACGCTGGTGATTTAGCATTTGGCACCATTGATAGTTATTTACTTTGGAAACTGACGGGAGAGCATAAAACGGATGTGACCAATGCGTCGCGTACCTTGTTATGCAATATCCATAGCTTGGAATGGGATGATTCCTTGTTAGCCATGCTTGATGTGCCTAAAGCGATCTTGCCTCAAATCCAACCAAGTGCATGCGATTTTGGTTCTACCCATGATTCAATTTTTGGAGGCCCCATTCAGGTAGGTGGCATTGCTGGTGATCAACAGGCTGCACTCATTGGTCAGGCGTGTTTTAAAGAGGGTATGGCAAAAAGCACTTACGGAACAGGTTGCTTCTTAATGCTGAATACCGGTGAGAAGCCGAGAAAGAGTCAGCACAGATTATTAACCACCGTTGCCTATCAGGCCGGGGGTGTCACGCACTATGCCCTTGAGGGCAGTATATTCATGGCTGGAGCGACCATTCAATGGATTCGAGATGGTTTGAAGCTTATTGATAGTGCAAGTGAAACACTTGATCTTGCTAAAAAGGTTGGGGCCAACAACCATGTTTACCTAGTACCTGCTTTTACTGGGTTAGGTGCGCCATATTGGGACCCCAATGCAAGGGGCGCCATTATGGGTTTAACACGGGATACAGGCATAGCTGAAATTGTAACCGCTGGTTTGCAATCGGTTTGTTACCAGACCCGAGACTTACTGGATGCAATGGAAAAAGACAATGCTAAGCCGTCTCGATTAAGAGTTGATGGTGGTATGGTCGTAAATGATTGGGTTGTTCAGTTTCTATCTGATATTACAAACCTACCTATTCAGCGGCCTGCGGTTACAGAAACAACCGCCCTGGGAGTGGCGTATTTAGCGGGATTAACAGCTGGAATATACGAAAGCCTCGACCAAGTGGGTCAACTTTGGGAACAACAACGCCAATTTGATACTCATATGAAAGACAAGGAAAGAGATGTCCTTTATAACGGTTGGTTAGATAGTGTATCGCGAGTGCGAACAAGTCAGTAGAATGCCCACCAATAAGAATAACTGGGTATTTTTTTCTTTCTAAATACCCTTGGTGGTGGCAAAAATGTTGCAGTCACAAAAGCAGGCCTTGCGGTTACGTAGGGGCTTGCTATCAAATTTATGCTTACTAATGTGTGTGCCTTTGACCACATTAGCATCCTATTTGGGTTACGTTACCGTGCCCAAGTCTACGGCTTTCATTTATGTGGCTGGCTTTTGGCTGGGCCACTTATCCATCGTTTCACTTATCGCGCTAAACTGGAATTTACGATTTAAAGACGCCAGTCTGACCTTGTTTCAAATGATTTGGTCTATCAGTGGCATCAGCGGTCTTATGTTCATAATGAACGATATTCGAATGTTGATGCTAATGGGTTACCTACTTGTTATGGCTTTTGGTTCTTTTCGACTGAGCTTGAAAGGTTTTCACGGGACCACGCTATTTACGGTGTTATGTTATTCGGTAACCGTATATTTTATCAATGAACAGCGACCACAGGACATCGATCTTGGACAAGAGTTTTTCACTTTTGTTGGGTTTGTCTTTGTCATGCTTGGTTTTGCATATATGGGCGCAGAAACCAGTAGTCTTCGTAAGATATTGTCTGAGCGTCATAGAGATTTGAAAGGGGCTATTTCACGCATTGAAGATCTGGCCATTACTGATGAATTAACAGGCCTTTATAACCGTAGGAACCTTTTAAAAATATTAACGCAACAGCGAGCATTGGCAAATCGTAGCCGTTACGGTTTTGTCGTTTGCTATTTAGATCTAGACCATTTTAAAAAAGTGAATGATTTTTATGGTCATCCTTTTGGGGATAAAGTTTTAAAGTCGTTTGCGGACCTGATCTCAGAAAATTTACGGGAAGTGGATGTAGGGGCACGAATAGGGGGCGAAGAATTTGTTTTGGTTCTGGCTGATACAAAACTGGATGCAGCACATAGTGTTTGCCAGCGCATGGCTGAAAACTGGTTTAAAAAAACCTTTAAAGAGGCACCTGATTTACGTTTAACTTTTTCTGCAGGGATTACCGAATTCAAATCACCCGAATCGGTGGATCACATCTTGGAGCGGGCAGACAGTTTACTATACGATGCAAAACATAAAGGTAGGAATTGCATTGTCATGGAGCAGCAGGATTTACAGGTGCCATTGGATTTGGCCGCCACCCATAGCGATAACAAGGTCATTGATGAGATCGTTAATGATGCTTTGATCGCAGAAGTTGAGCGTTAATTAGCGTTTAACTGCAGTGGTATTCGAATGAAACTGGATGTGTGGCTAATCAAGATAATAATACAATGCAATACAGATCGAGCTTTAAAACACCCATTGAGCACTTAAATCGATATAGCGTCTTGACCACTGATTGTCATAGTCACTAGCGGGGTCGGGGGTGGGGGAATATATGTTTTCGTCAAATACATTCTCCACTTTTAAAGCAACGGATACCGTATCATTAAGTTGTCTTTCCAAGTGAATATTCGCCAACCAAAACCCATCACTATTATCTGCTTGCTGTATTTGTGCTCCAGTTTGATAGTCACTTGGCACATCTCTGTCGCTGTAATAAATAATATCCCAATAAAGTTGATTGCTTGCATTAAAACTGTAATTCAACTGTAGGCTGATGGTGTTGTCTGCCAAGAACATTAAATCGGTTTTATTTGACGGGATATCGGATGGACTGGTGATATTTTGACTTAATGTGCCTGGATCTTCTGTGGCCTCTAATATATGCGACAGCGAAGTGTTTATATTAAGTTTGTTAGATACCTTCCATAGCCAACTAAGCTCTAATCCACTTACTTCAATTTCATCAAAATTAAAGCCATATTCGTCACCGTCTGCGTTTATTAATACACTATCTACGGTGTTTACATTAACTTCTTTGATAAAATCCTCATAATGATTGGAATACCAGACAAGTAGTATCTCGTGTTCTTTTATGGTGAAACCAGTAGCAAGTTCGAGTGTGCGTATTTGTTCAGGTTGCAGAGGGTTTTTCTGTGTGAAACTTGAATTGTATTTTTTTAGGTATTCACGATAACTGGGAACCCGATAGGATGTACCTAGTAGCAGCTTGTAATAGAACGCATCATTTTCGTGGGTAAGGCTGATTCGATAATTTGACTGGCTTTCAAAGTCGGATAACTCATCATGCCTGAGGCCAAGATGTAACCAATGCTCACCCAGTATGTGTTGCTGAAATTCAGTATAAAACCCTAATACATTTCGAGAAGCATCCTCTACAAGTGATGCTTCTATAACCGTAACAGCGGGTGCGGCAACTGGGAAATCAGTATTATTCTCGTAGCTACTTCGTGCCCAATCTTTAGAAAAATTGATGCCAAAGCTCACATGGCGCTGATCAGATATAGGCCATAGGAAGGTGGCATTTAAACCTTGCTCAGAAGTATCGTGTAATGACTCGCCAGATGCTTCAATTCGAGTTTCATCATAATATGTTTTGGGTCGCTTAAAGTCATAGTCTCTATGGAATGCAGAAAGTTTAAGATCAATCTTGTCATTAACAGAATATAAATAATCGAGTGCAATAGATGAGGTTTGTTTGTCATAACCTTGCCAGCGGTCTGATTTTGTATTGATATAAGGGTAGCTGTAATCGCTATAATTTATTTGTGCACTAAAATCCTTGTATTGATATTTCCCTAAGTAATACCGACTTTCAATACTGGTATCCCGTGAATAGAATTCACCTTCTCGATTAAGCTGGGGTTGAAATCCATCTTGCTGTAAATGATTAGCAAATACATAGAAATCACCGTAATCATTATTCCAATCATATTCAGCAAAGATTTGGCCGCTTGAAGATTGCTCTGTATCACTTATCGAAGCGTAGCTGGTTTGCGTACCGGCTTTGAAGCCTATGCTCTTTCCTTTCTTTTTTGTGTGGATTGCAATGACACCTGCAAAGCTATTTGCCCCATGAACCACGCCGCCAGGGCCGCTTAATATTTCAATTTTTTCAATCTGCTGTACAGGTAATTGGTGAGTGATGTGAAAGTTACCGTAATACAAATCATGCTGGGGAACGCCATCTACGAGCAATAAGACTTTATTGTTATTACGATTTTGAACGCCGCGCATCCATATATTGCTGTGTCCGTTCTTCGACACTGAGATTTGAACACCAGGCACATGCATTAAAATCTGTTCTAGGCTATTCCATCCATTATTGGCGATGGTTTCGCTGTCGACGACTCGAACAATCCCAGGTGTTGATTTTAGTGATAATAAGAAGTTAGAGGCGACAGAGACATTTAAATCGGCCAATTGGGCTAATGACATGTTAAATACATCTTCTTGCTGTGCAGCTGACTTTTGGCACAAAGATAGAAAGCTTACAAACAGCATTGTCTGTATTTTAAGGGACATTTTCATGCCTTAAGCATAGTACTGATCTGTTATTAATACAGTCTATTTCAAATAACGAGATATTAAGTTGTCGCTTAATATCTGTTCATTATAAAAGAAGTCTTAATAGAAGAGGGTGCTTAAGGGTTTTTGGTGGTCGTGATCAAGTTCGTATTAAAAGCGACGTTGAATGCTAACCCAAGATTTCGCTTCGATATAGGTTAATGCTTTAAATTCAATCTCTGAAGGATCAGTTTGTGTTTGGAATAAGGTATTAACCCCAAGTTTAAATTGAGGCACAAGGTACCAATACGGTGCCAAGTAATAACGGTAATGCCATTGCATATCCAAACCAAATTTATAAGCGGTGCTTTCTGCCTCTGAAGCAGCTCTATGGTTTGTGGATGAGTCGCTAAACGACATATCTAATTCTGCTAGATTTAAGCGCCATTGGAAATTGAACCCTTTAACATCTTTGATTCTGCCCATGGTTAAACCATAGCCGCTAAATTCACCGTCATATATGGTCGCGGTAGACCCTGTTATATCACTGGATGCTGGGCTGGCTTCTGAATAATAAAACATACCAACAATGTTGATGGGGGCCTTGTACTGTATTGCCTCATACCAGTAGAGCTTATATTGCGTGATAGTGTGTTGTGCGGACAGTACGCTACCGGATGTTAGCGAAGTCGTTATGCCTGCATCGGTGAGTAATGTTTCATCATTAGTAAGTTCAACCTCCATATTTTGGCTTTGCCGTTGAATATCAAGCCAAATCCCCTGGTGTTTATGCCAGTGATAAATAGGAAGTGTGGCATTGAGGTAGGTGTAATCGATGCCTTGCTGAAGCGCCATGGACGGCCCTCTGGCCACCCAGCCTTTTTGTGTACGCCGCCATTCTGATAAATCGAGTTTTACGCCATATACTTGGGTATTAAGGTTTCCAGCATCGGATAAATAACCATGCTGCCCATATTGGTAGCCTGAAGAGAGGGACAGGTACTCTGAGTTTCCAATTGAGGAGAACAGGGATAGGGCGATAAAAGTAAGGATTATATTGATGGTCATCCTCTGTATATCGACATTTTATGGCCAATATGTAGTTTTTGTTACATAAGTTTACAAATTGGTTCAGAAAGTAAACAGAAGACCATGAAAACCTGATGTATATTTGAACAATCAGATACTCTTTATTAAGAGCTGATCATTGTGTGACTCCTTATTTTATTTAGCACGCCACTTGGCGTGCTTTTTTTTGCCTTTTTTTAGTAAATTACCGTAATAAAACTTTAATATTCTGAACGCGATGATAAACTTGCGAAAATTTTGCTTAGGGTTCTAAAATGACTCAAGTTTCTGAACAAACTTCACCGTCTCCTCAACGTAAACTGCTGAGTTGGCTATTTTTAATTGCATCTGTGTACGCCATATTGCTGTCTGTCGGCATGGTGGGGTCAGGGTTTAAATGGGCCTCTGGCGGTTCTGAAGGTGCCAGAGAACTATTTGAGTTTGCAACCAACCCGTTTGTTGCACTATTGATTGGTATTCTTGCTACTTCATTAGTTCAAAGTTCAAGTACTGTGACATCGGTTGTTGTTGGCCTAGTGGCTGGTGGTTTACCGATAGAAATCGCCATTCCAATGGTGATGGGTGCAAACATTGGCACAACAATCACTAATACCTTGGTTAGTCTTGGTCATATTCGCAAAAAATCAGAGTTTCGTCGTGCGTTTGCTGCTGCAACGGTTCATGACTTCTTTAACTTGATTTGTGTTGTGATATTCCTGCCTTTAGAGATCATATTTGGTTTCCTAGAGAAAAGCAGTGCTTGGGCCATGTCTCACCTAATGGGTGCAGATTCAATGAGCATTAAAGGCTTTAACTTCATTAAGCCGTTAACTAAGCCTGTTATCAGTGAGATTAAACACTTCTTAGCCAATATATTGCCTGAAAAAGCCGCCGCTATTGCGCTGATTGTTTTAGGTGTCCTTGCTATATTTGGTGCTATTACAGTGATTGGGCGCATATTACGTTCGTTAATGGTTGGCCGCGCAAAAGCAATTTTACATGGAGCCATTGGTCGTGGTCCGGTGACAGGAATCGCAAGTGGCGCAGTGGTAACAGTGTTGGTTCAGTCCTCATCTACAACCACTAGCTTAATGGTTCCTTTGGTTGGATCTGGAGTATTTAAACCTCGCGATATTTACCCTTTCACCTTGGGTGCTAATATTGGAACAACCATTACTGCATTATTAGCCGCTACAGCCTTGTCTGGTGCTGGTGCTGCAGCAGGTATGCAAATAGCGCTTGTTCACTTGTTCTATAATCTATTGGGTGTGCTGGTGGTATACGGTCTTCCATTCTTACGTGAAGTGCCTCTAAATGCGGCTGAACGATTAGCTGAAATTGCTACCAAACGACACTCTCTGGCTGCAGCATACGTTTTGACCGTGTTCTTCATCGTTCCGGGTATCTGTGTCGCAATCATGTCTGCTTTATCATAGGAGGATAAAATCATGGGTAAGAAAAAAATAAAAGAACTTCAAAAGCAGGTTAAAGAAGCCCAAAAGACTCTTGAAGCATTAGAAAAAAAGAAAGATAAAAAGATCCTAAAAGCCCAGCATAAAGTGGTTGAAGATCTTGAAGTTATGATGGATGACGAAACATTGCGTCGTGAAAGCTTATTAGAGCTTGGTGAAGAAGCCTGGCAGGAAGCAAAAGCCTTACTTGGAAAAGTGAAAGCTTTAATCGTTAAGTAAATATGACTTATGTCCCGTCCTGAAATACGTTGACGGTTTTTAAAAGGGCCAGTTGAGTGATCAAC
>ERZ1027208.343-NODE-343-length-19099-cov-16.275572_pt1 | contig 19099 bp, 18 predicted proteins | sample MGYA00520867_ERZ1027208 | MGnify/ENA primary metagenome ERZ1027208 (study PRJEB33311, sample SAMEA4378413) | marine metagenome | biome: Marine biome; feature: Fjord; material: Water | collected 2014-07-20T08:00:00Z/2014-07-... | depth 75 m ...
TGGATCTGTTGGATCTGTTGGATCTGTAGGATCTGTAGGATCTGTAGGATCTGTAGGATCTGTAGGATCTGTTGGATCTGTAGGATCTGTAGGATCTGTTGGCTCTTCTACTTCATCATCAAAACTTAATGTGCTGCCTAAATTAGGAAATGCTAGAGCTAGTTCGGTGTAAACACGATTCTTTTTAGCCTGCAAAATAGGAAGACGAGTATTGTTATTCACATCCAATACCCAGATACCGTATCTAGGATCAACACCATCTAGATTGTCATTCGCTGAACAGCTTTTATGCACACTGCCTTCTTGCTTAAGACACTGCGACCAGCTTACTAACATGCGGTTAGTGCCGTCACGATAAGGCCAAAATGCACTGTACCAACCTGCTTGAGAAGCTAAGTCTTGCTTCTCGCTATCGCCATTACCCGTCACTCTTTTTGGTTGAACAGATTCATATACTGAACTTAAATCATCACCTGTCGATAATGCGCGACTTTGTGCTTGCGGGCCTCTCAGCTCAACAATGTCACCACCCATTAACGGATTGTATTTGTTTTTAATGATGGCAAGCATATAACCATCAGCACCTTGAATGATCTCATCAAGCTGCACACCCTGATCTGCTGTAAAGCCGCTGGCATCGAACAGTGTTTGAAGGTTTTGGCCGTTAGGTGCCATACGATGCATGCTAAACGTATCTGTAAGAATCTCTTTACCATTTATTGAGCGGGCTTGATTACAGTTTTGATCGCAATCATTTTCGCTGAAACGCATAAAAGCCACATGACCATCTTTTAGGCTTGTGGCTTGAATGTCACTTTCTGTTGTCTGAGTGACTTGCTCTAAGTCCGAACCGTCGCGGCTCATAACAAATAAGGCACTTGCTTGTTGAGTTCGATCAGAAGAGAAAATAATTACATTATCATTGGTATAAGCCGCATTGGTATCATTACCGGCATTGGCTAGATCATCATCACTTAAGATTCTGCGTAATGTTTTAGCCGAGAAGTCATACTCATAAAGGTTCCAAGTATCCGACTGCAGGTTGTTGTGAGCACTAAACACTAACAACTTACCATCGCTTGATACGTTCAGATCTTTTACATCGTATGAATTTTCACCAAATAATTGAGTTAGGATTTCGGTGTCATTTGCATCTGAACTGATGGCATCGCGAACGAATAAACGAGCACCTGGATTAAACGAATCTGGAGACAGTAAATTAATCGCCAACTTGTCTTCGGTGGTCACAACATCACGAGAAACAAATGCAAAAGGAGTCCCCCCTGCAATTGCATTTTCTTGGCCTGATTCTTCACCAGTTTGTAGCTCTTCACCACAACCCACTAAAACCAAACTTAAGGCAACCATTAACGCTTTGTAATTTTTAATCAAACTCAGAATGTTCATGAGTTTTTACTCCTAACTTCTCAATACGCTCATTGTGGCAGCAACCGGTCATAAAAATCGGCATACGGTCACATAAATGTTTCTAAGTATTAAGAATGAAGCGATCAATGTTACAGAACGTGACCGAGTTCAAGATAAGAGTGAGAAGTGGCGAGAAAGTGAGCAGTTACTAAGTAGCTTGAATTTCGATCAATTTATGATGACTGGCCTTATTAATTGTACAAAAAATGAGTCATAACGACCCTTAAACACTAGACTGAGGCGGTCTCAGGTGGCTATATAATAATCAAACATGTAAAAAGACGATGATATAGGAGGAACTCGAAAGGCGTAAAAAGCCCAAAAAAAGTATTAGATATGTACAATTAACACACAGAAAAACCATGTATTAAAACTGAATTCAGCAGGCAAAAAAAAAGGCGATACGGGGTTTTCACATCCCATATCGCCTTTTATTATTGACCACTTCTAACGACTTGCAGCCTTGCTAACTAGGTAAAAATGTATAGGTATACTCCACTGCAGTAGCATTACTGTCTTCTTTACCAAAGTTGATTTGACGTATTTTATCCAAAAGCTTTTTCTCGAGGCCTTTATCCCCTAGCTCACTGCTTTTCAATCGCAACTTATCAATCGAACCATCCGGAAGAATTACAAAGCTAAAGACAAAACGCCCCGCCAAATCAGGATTAACCCTTAAAGCCTTAGCATACTGCGCATACACAGAGCCCTTATAGCGCTCAATGGTCCGACGTATACTTTGCATATCACGCTTGGCATTTTTAGTGGGGTCGTAATGGTATTCGGCAGCACTAGGGAGCTCAATGTTCGCAATTGAACTCTCAACCTGACTAGAACTGTGGTCAGCAAGGGTTGCACCCTTTGCATTCACCGTAATATCACTGGCTTTCAAGCCTCCGCTTGAACTGTTCACACTGTTCTTGCCTAACATGGCCCTTGAACTCTTCTGCGTCTTACCAGAAGTGGCTTCAAACACATTTTTGTTCTGCATCTTACTCACGTTCACAGAGTTACGCAGCGCACTCAACTGCTGTGACAATGCCGCCATATTAGGTGCGCCATTCTTTGCACCTGCCTTAGGTTTGGCTCCAGGGCGCTTGCTTTGTGTCTTCTGTTTTGGCGCGTCCTGCGGCTTCGGAGGTACTGGCACAAGTTTGGGCGGTTCCAACATGACTTTTGCCACAATCTTTTCTTTTACTTCTTCTTCGCCTGACATATCAGGTAATAATTGCATAACCAACAAAAAGAGCATGATGGGTATCACTACTTTTTTGATCAGTTTTTCGAATGCCTCTTGCTGCTCTTTTTCCTCATGCCATGGCAATTCAAGGTCCAAAGCCAAATGATCAAGAGCCGAGTTATTCATTGATACAGCCGTCATTGATCAGTACCCACTTGGATATCAATGACACCTTGAATCACTTGATTAACAGCCAAAGCAATATCACGATAATTTTCTTGTGAGCAACTGGCCATCACGCCTTTCAGTACATCATAGGGCACTGATTGGTCCCCCATAATAGTCACTGGCCGGCCATTTTTCTTTTCAAAGTCAGTTAACTCACTGAGACCTTCAGTGTAATTTTTTAGGTACTCAGTTATCGCAGGCACAGCCTTGCCTTTCGATTTCTCTAACTCATCAATACTGACCACATCATCATCTTTGATACTGACAAACTCATCCCCTATAACAATCAGCAACTCGTTCTGAAAAGACCCCTTAGCACTTGAATCAGGCAAGGTAATAAAAGTGGCTTTCTCTACTTCTTGAGAGTCTCCACTGTTCATCAATAAGAAAAACACCAATATGGTAAAAATATCCATTAAAGAAACCAGGTTTAACCCAGCTACTTTTTGCTTGGATTCACGCCTATCCAATACCGAACCATTCAGTGACATGGCTATTTCCCCTTCTTGGTTTTACTGGCATCACCCAGTGAAATTTGAGGAAACAATTCGATCTCAACCAAGCTGGCTGCTACTACCGTTTGATACGACTTAACCGTATCCATCACTGTGATCAGTGTTTGATAAGGTAAATCGCTGGCTGACAGGATCACCGCGTCTTTTTTATCACTGACCTTATCTTTAATACTTCGCAATACCTGCGTCAGCATATAAAAGTCGTGCGTTTTATTTTTTTGATCTTTTTTCTGAACCATTTCAATGTCTTTCACTAACGAACCTGCAGGAAAATACACTTGCAACTTATCCTTGTGAATAACAACTTCTAGCTGCGACTGACTTAAGTCTGCCACACTGTTGCCACCGCTCAATTCAGGAAGGTTAATTTCCATTACGGTAATTTTAGTAAATGTCATGCTCATCAATAGAACAGGAACCAGTACAATCATTAAGTTCATGAAGCTGGTTACATCTATTTCGGCGTCATCGGTAGCCTGACGTTTTATTTTAAAGCTCATAGCTAAGCACCTGCTTTTAAATTCAAATCACTCAAGCTTCTATTTGTTAGGTTTTGGAATACCGGCTTCGATAGCGCGGTTTAATGTCATTACATTTAAAAATTTAACGCCAGCCATTTCAATGCTGCCGATAATAGCATTGGTTCGATTTGTTAGAACCGCATGGCTAATCAATAAAGGGATCGCTGCAATCAAGCCAAATGCAGTGGTGTTCATGGCCACAGAGATTGAAAGAGAAAGCAGCTTAGATTTTTCAGATGGATCCGCATTAGCTACCGCACTAAATGCCGCGATCAAACCGATAATAGTACCTAATAGTCCAAGAAGGGTTGCAACGTTCGCCAATACTGCAAGATACCCTGTACGCTCTTCTAAACGTGGCACAGCTTCCATCATGCCTTCACTCATAGCCTGTTCAATATCAGCACGCTGTTTGGTCACACGCATCATATCTAACCCACAACCAATCATTCTAGATATTGGTGCACTATTATCACGGGTAAACAAGGTCATTTTCTCGTGATCATCGGTTCTTAATAATGGTAAGAAGTCATCAAATGCTTTTGAATTACGTGCTTTCTCACGGTTCAAAAAACGCCAGCGCTCGATCGTAATAGCTAAACCAATAGCCAGCACAAGTAAGATGGGGTAAAGGAACAAACCACCATCTTGAAAAAACTTCGCTACGTCTGAAATAAAGTCCATTGTATTTACCTTCTGCTTCACAGCATACTAGCTGCTATAAAATGTATAATTAATAATATGTTGAAAGAGACGACAACAATTCAATTACTGTTCAGTAATATAATCACTGCTCAGCAATACAATTACTACGGCTTACCTTCAAGATTCAATTCGTCATATATCCGCATCGATCTCAACATCACATCTCGATCCACTGTATCAATGCTTTTTTCATATTTATCTTCTTGGTTTTGCTCTAGGCCATCAGCACTGCTGTTTGGCCCCTGCCAGGGCATAAAATAGCTGACGGCAGGCTGCTCTTTATCACCCACAAAATGGCTTTCTAGTTTGATTGGCTCGTCCGCCGCCACATTCAGTGACACTAAAAGACCTGATAAAACTATTAGGAAATGTAATTTCATCTTTCTCATTTTGCCACCGCGCTATCGCTGACTACTGGCTCTGGCTTTTTAACCGGATCTAACGATTCATCCACAATAAAACTGGTTTTAATGCCTGTTCTTGATTTTACTTCTTCAAACCAAGCCTGTGCTTGTTTGTTTTTATACCCAGTAAGATACAAAGAGGCTTCCATATGAGCTTGTGCTTTTTTAGGCTGGTTCAAATACACATCATATAAAATGCCCAAATTTAGGTGGGCCTCAGGAAAGTCAGGCCATAAATCCAAGGTTAAGGCCAAGGTATTCTGAGCCAAATGAAACTTACCCATCATGCGCTGCACTGTGGCCAAAGCCGTATAAGCGTTAATATTGTCTTCATTAATTTCGATGGCCTTTTTATAATGAGACTCAGCGATTTTAAATTCTTTTTGCTCAACCGCGATATCCCCTAACATGGCCCATGGCCCTGAAAGCGAATCGTCTTTTTGCGTAATCACGCCAAGCTTCTGTTTTGCCACTGACAACTTGCCTTTGCGCTTGGCTTTTTTAGCTTCGATAAAAAGCAATACAGAACCTTTATTAACCTTACTTCTTGTTGATAGATAAGGATTCTCACTGGCCTCATATGGAAGCTCTTTACCTTCTTCTATTGTCTTTTTAGGTATGTATTGAGCCGTTGGCATCAATGCCACCTTCTCTCCCACACCCGGAAGCTGAACCTTACCCGCACAGCCTGATACGGCCAGCAGTGTAACAATACTTATTCCGCTGATAACTGTATTAACGAATTTCATCACCGTACCTCGCTACTTCTTCTACTTTACCAAAACGTGCTGGAGCCAGAATCTGCATTTCATCAAAGCTCTGAGAGATCCATTCATTAAAGTAGCCTTTCCAGCTCAATTGGATATTGTTTTGATGTATATCGGCAGCCAGCTCAGAAAAAGGCTGCCCCTGTTGCGCCATTATATCTTTATACATAGAGGTGTCTGCATCCGACATGCCCTTTGGAACCGGTGCTGACTTAAGCTCTCGGCCAAATTGTGCATACATATCCGCTGTTTTAAACGTGGACTGAGTAACAAACTCTAAAATGCCGTAGCTAGATGCCATTTCATATCGAACAGTTGCATCTTTAATATAGTTATTCTTTCTTTGCATACTGCTTTCAATGGGCAAACGTAATTTTCTGCGTTTGAATTCCCACGCAAAATAGTCACCGTATTTCGTATTCGCCCATGCGCCTAAATAACGACTACGCTCTGTTCTGTCGCTGCCGCCTTTTTTGTCACCATCGACAATACGACGCAACCAAAACAAATGGCGCCCGTTATCTTTTTTCTTCAAATACAATTCAGCCAAGTGAAACCTAGCTTCCATTCTATTATCAAACGGCTTTTCATATTTATGTGCGTAATCCCGGTAATACTCAATGGCTTTATCGGGGTTACCAATTTTCTCTTGCAAGCCAGCCGATATAAATAGCGCTTCTTGCTTCACCTTAGCATCTGGGTCTGTCTTAAATAACGTACCGTAAGCCTTAGCCGCTTTACTCCATTGCTTATTTTGTTCAAAAGCAAACGCCAATTTACGAGGAAACTCTACCGCCAACTTATGCTTAGGGAACTTACGCTTTAATTCGTTTAACTCCTTAATCGCCAGCGCCCACTGCTTATCATCAAGTAGCAAAGAAACAGCATCATACTGAGCCAATACACGAACGTTAGATTTAGGAGCCAACTTTTTAAGGCTTAACAACTCCTTAATAGCCAACTTGATAAGCGCCTTACTGTTTTCAGTCTCAGGTAAAGAGGCTTTCGCTTTAATGCCTTCAGCCTTTCTATAAACTGACGCAGCTATCTGATTACTGATTTCAGTGTAGTCAGCCGACTTTTTACTTACCAATTTGCGCTGAGCCATATAGTTGTTTTGCGCAAGCTGATAATCACCTTTTTGAAAATATGAGTGAGCTAAAATACCGTAAGCAGCTTGCTTAAGCTTGGCGTTCAATTTAGGTGTGGTTTCTATTAGGTTGCTTGCAACCTCTATAGCACGATCATATTGATTCAATGCAAATAAAGCCTGTGCAGCATTGGTTAATACGGCTATCGCTCGTGAATCTTTATGGAATGTTTCAGAGAACATCAGCATGGCATCGACCGATTTTGCACGCCAAGTTTGTAGCTTCTCGGTCTTGGCTTTTTTAGCCACCAGCTCATCTACATACTTATTATAAGAAATCAGGCTGGCATAAGCCGCTTTGTTAGCTTGCTTGTAGGCTGCTTTTTTAAACTGGTCATTTCCGTATGCAATTACGGAGTAGTCAGAAGCGGCTTTTGCAAACTGTTTATTTTCAAAATGCGCATCAGCCTTTTTATACATTAAGCCTGCAACGGATTTATCAGAAGGAAACAACTCAATGAAACGGCCGTAATAATTACTCGCCTTATTGAATGATGTTTTAGCCAAGATTTTAAGATGCTTTTCTTTGCTCTTTTTATATTGCTTTAAAGACTGCTGCCCTTGCGCATGAAAATGCTGTGCTAATTCCACGTAATATACATGTAAAGTTGTATATACATGAGCGGTCTGACCAGGGTGCATTTTCAGGTATTTTGAATTTGGCCCATAAAACTCAACAAAATTTTCCTTTTCTGAAAGCACAAGCTTAGGGAATGCCCCTTTTACATAAGCACTGATCAACTTGCTATGGAAATTACTTGATCGCTTATCAAGAGGATTGCTAAGTATGTATTCGCGATACGTAACGGCGCTATCATCATAACGGGCTTTTTCTAAATAGAACTTAGCAAGCTCATCATAAATGCGCCATACATAAGCCTTCCCTTTAACTGCAGGTACATCCTCTATCGCTTTAGCGCCGCCTAAGCTAACCAAAGACAGGCTCATACTGTGCAGCGCATCTTTAATTAAGTGCTGCTCTGCTTTTGAAAGCTCACGACCAGACTCTTCAGCGGTAAAAATTTGATCAATAACAATGGCTAGATTATCCAAAGACTTATTGTAATTACTTTGTTTATAAAAAGACCAAGCCAGCATGTAATGTGCATTTAATACCAGTTTTCCTGCATCCTTTTCTACAGTCGCTTGATAAGCCTTTTCAGCTTTTTTATACCAGTTACGTGAAAAGTAAATATCACCCAAGCGAAAATACGCTTCAGAGATGGCCGGGTAGTTTCCATGACGACGAACCAAACGCTCTAGCATTTGACGTGCATTATTGGTTTTACCTTCCATATCATAAGCTTTGGCCAATTGATAAAGCACTTCAGCATTATCAGGGCTGTTTGGGTATTTTTCTAAAATATCCACATAGTTAGCGATAGCGTTACGGTAGTAGCCCTGCTTGGGTGCAAGCCTAGTTTGCTTATCATCCCCTTCTTGCATATGCACGCCTGCAATTCGACGCTGAATTTGTTCTTTAAGATACTCATCGTCTACAAGATCTAGCAGTTCTTCATATTCACTGCGCACTTGCGCATGATCGAGATTACTAAAATCCAGTGATGATTCTTCTGCCTCGGTTTGATCGTCATCTAACCCAGCAATGGTGCCTTGAGAGCTACAACCGGATAGCAGCAAGCTTACTATGGCGCCATAAGCGAAATGTCGCATGGTAATCATGGGCGTGCTCCCGTTTTTTTCATTTGTTCGTTTTCAATATTATTTAGTGTTCTGTCGTATAAGCGGGCTTTACCTAATCGAGCTTGCGCCCAGTAATACCGCATACGCTCTTCGTGATTATCCAGTTCAGCATTAACAACGATTCGCATAACATGCTCTAACTTTTTGATCAGTTTATTTGTATTAACCAGTTTTTTTCTAATTCGATTATGAAGCTTTTTAGCCCATCTAACATTTTTTTCAGACTGCCTAAACGGCTCTTTAATCGCCTTTACTTTGGTCAGTTTATCATCAAGGAATTCAAAGCTTTTATCTGTTGATTCAATAATTGATGCAAATCGGTCTTGCTCTTCTACTTCCAATGTCATTGTATGCAATCTTAAATCACTGATTTCATTTTCAAACATTTCTTGCTTACGCTCTGTCTTAGCAATAAACCCTTGAATAATCTTACTGGTCAATCCTTGTTGGCGATGTTTGATGATTAATTGATGCTCTAGCGCCTGACGACTCCAATACTTTAAATTATTGCGAATGGCGTATAAATCACGTAGCTCTTTAATCACACTGTGAAAAGGATTACTCGACATCAGCTCTACAAGAAATGGGGTTAGCTTTGTATAATCAATACTGGGTTCGCTGCCATACCAATCGGTTTCATCCATCATGGCTTCAAGGTTAACCACAAACTCTTCAGGGATACGCTGACCCGCAATGACTTTACGAGCATGCGATATTGAATCCACACCTTCTTTAAACGATTTTTCAGCCAATAGGTATTGCTTTAATGCTGTACGAGTAGCCCCCTTTTGCTCGTACAAATGACCAAGTAATACTTTGGCTTCTTGCACTTCAGGAATACTGATTGAGCGTTTGTTTAATGCTTTTAATGCGGGAATCGCTTGATTAAATTGCTTTAACTTTATAGCTGTCCAACCATAGCTTAATAAGGCACGGTTACTGTATAACCCTGTTGTTCTTACGTTTTGTAAAAAGCCCCAAGCTTCGATCAGATTATTATTTTGTACAGACAAATGGGCTAACGCTTGCTTGGCTCTATCTGCCAAAACCAGGAACTCTTCTTCTGGTCTTTGCTTACCAAACTCAATGACTTTTAATAGATTTTCACGACAGGCTTCTTCTTGACCGCTGTTTAACTGACTAATGGCCAAATTAAATACCAGGTAGGGCTCATAAACACTGTTTTTACCCACAAACTTAAGCGCGCTAACCGCTGCGTCAAAATGTTGGTTTTTTATGTTTATCAAGGTGGCTAAGTAATTAAACTCTTCGGCCACATCTTTTGGCACACTGCCCTGGATACGGCTTAAGTTTTTTGCGGCATTAAACACTTCACCTTTTTGGTAATACAATTTTGCCAAATAAAACCAAGCTTTATTACGAGACTCTTGCGGTACCTTTTCATCCAGTAACTCTTTGAATATGCGCTGGGCTTCATCCGGCAGTCCATATGACAAGGTCATACCGCCTTGCAATAAGCGCGCTTCTTCCGCATTGTGCTCTAATTCATTGGTCGCCTTAGCGTACTCATACCCCACTAACGCCTGAAAGTAATCTTGCTGGTAATAATCAAACAAGATTCCGCCGTATTTAAGGTCTTTTACTTTTGCTGCACTCACATACGAGGCTGAAAACAATAAGGCACACACCACAACGCAATAAGCACATGCTGTTTGCATGTGCTTAAAGGCCATATTATTCATTAAATTAGAGGGGGTCATATATCAGCGCTACCACTGCTTAATAACAAAGGTAGGCTCTTGTTTGTCCAGATCATCTACCACTGATAATTCGATGTACTGACTGCCCTTTCCTTTCGTAAAGCTGATTTCACTGGCGCGTTTATATGGTCGGCCATTAGGACCCAGCCCAGTAAAAAACGCGCTCATGGTATGTTTACCCTGATTCAAATTGGTCATATGTAGGCGCTGAATGCCGCCTCGGGCTAATGCTTGGCGCTGCTTTTCGCTATATAAGTGGCTGGCAACCTGTTTGTCATCCAGCTTTAGCTTAATACTTTCAAGCGTAAAGAACTGCCCTATATCTAAGGATACAAATACTGTGGCCTGCGTACTGGTAGGAAACAACAACTCCTCCTCCATCAGGCGCAGGTCTTTATTCAAATCCACTACTTCGGACTTAAGCTGCTGAATTTCTTTAGACAGCTTCTTAACCGTTTGCAATGCCGCTTGCGCGCCTTTTTGCTTTGCGTCTTGCGCAAAGTTAATGCTGTTATTGGCCGCCAGCGCTTGCTCGACAGTTAAACTGAGTATGATCAGCGTAAATACCGACAGGTAGGTCCATAAAAGCTTCTTATCTTGTGACAATGCCATGCTAATACCAATTATGATGGTCTATATTAATATAGCAGCCCTTGAACAATGGGCCGATGCAGATGAATAAGTATTCACTAACATAGACTGTAAATTTTCCGGCATTATGCTTTTTTTGCTTCGGAATTAACCAGTGCGAGTTCAAATTCTTGGGGATTCTTATTATTTTTTTCTCTAATAGAGCCTTTTTTTATGATCCAGCGCACATAAATATTCGGTTAGTGAACTGGTTCACACCCACCCAGTGATGCCTGCGCAAGATATGATCTGGAATCGGTTTACAATGGCGCTCTTATTTTTACCCCGAAACCGCTTTTGGGTATCGATTACCAACCAAGAGTCAGGCGAGTTGTTTTTATGCTAATCCGTTTCATCGCTAAAGTGTTTATAGGCCTATTTTTTACCTCATCTGTCATGAGCTTAGAACTAGACTTAAAGCTCAATTCAAACCCCGACATCAATAAGTCTGCCAAAATGGTAGAATTGAAGGTCATCGATACCTATCTTGAGCTGCATTCAGGCCCAGGTCGTGGTTACCCCATTTTTCATGTGATCGAACAAGGCCAAACCGTAAAGGTACATACTCGTCGCACCAACTGGTTTTACGTAAGTGATCGCCGCAACCGTCAGGGCTGGGTAAAACAAGAAGGATTAGCCCGAACATTGGCACCTACAGGCCTTCCTGCTGCATTGCCCGATACGCAACATGGCGACTTCTTAGCTCAGCAAGGCCGCGTGGGCTTTAGTATCGGCCTACAAGAAAAAGCCGAAACCGCCTCTGTTATGGCCGGCTTTAGGCTACTAAATTGGGCCGGTATAGAGATTGAATACGGCGAATTATTTGAAAAAGAATACGATGGAGTCAGCTACGGTGGCAGCTTTATCATTGAGCCATTCCAGCTATTAGACATGACAGGCGATTGGGCCCTTACCCCATTTATAAGCAAAGGCATTGGCAAGCAAAAATGGACACGCAAGCTTAAAGCCACCATAGGGCCAAAAAATTCATTTGGAAATGATTACGAATTTACCGGTGTGGGCTTCAACTACTACATCGGTTATAGCTTTGTTGTGAGGGGTGAATATCGCAAAATGATCCTCAATGGCGAAAACGACAATTTAAGCGTAGGCGCTTGGCGCATGGGCTTCAGCAGCTTCTTTTAATGATTTTTAGTGCCTTAATAGATATAAGATAATGGTTAGGAAAATAACATGAATACAGTAAAACTCGGCTTTATATGCTTACTATCAATGGCCTCTTTTTTGTCCTATGCACAAGACATTGATGACGATGGCAATGTACAAATTAACCCAATCATTGTGGTAGAACCCGATCCAGAATTACGAGAAGTATACGAAGCGCAAATAGACTCTGAGTTTTTTGAAGTAGGCTTTTTTGCTGGGATATTATCAATTGAAGATTTTGGAACCAATACCGTAACGGGTTTCAAAACCTCATTCCATGCCACCGAAGACTTCTTCTTACAAGGCAACTATGGGCAATCTGAAGCAGGTCTTTCTACAGCTGAATATTATGCAGGTGATGATACCAATATCCTGCTTAGCCGTAAGTACGAATACTACAACCTTTTACTTGGCTACAACCTATTTCCAGGCGAGTCGTTTATTAATCGAAACCTAACCCTAAACAGCACCTTTTACGTGGTAGCCGGTGCGGGTAATACTAAGTTTAATCAAGATGATCAGTTTACAATCACTATCGGTACTGGCTACCGAGTCATTCTAAAAGACTGGCTAACGTTCAACTTAGATATGCGCGATATGAGCTTCGAACATCAAATTGGACCCAAGGTTAAGCGCTCTCATAACCTTGAATTCACATCAGGCTTAACCGCTTTCTTCTAGTTTCTAACCACGCCGCTCACTCTAAATATCGACTAAAGTGTCAATTGCTTCACACTTTAGTAGGAGAAGTGGCTTTTTCTTACCCCTCTCGACTAAAAGCAGAACCAGATCCCAGTTTTACCCGGTCATCAAGGCTACACTTCGCTTAAGTTACTAATATCCAACAAGGTCGGCGTGATTATGATTCGTATATCGTTCATTACTGCACTCGCAAGCCTGCTGATTTCACTTTCAGCTGCGGCTGACGATTCAGAAAAAGCACCATCAGATTATGATGAAATGTGCCAATGCGTGGATCCATTCAATGGCGTGCGCCAAATCCCGGTAACCATTCGTGATTTTCAAGAAAGCCACCCAGACTTCGAAGGCAATACTGGCAGCGAAAAAGGCATAGTAAACAGTGACCTTGGACTAGATGGCCGCCCTGTTTACGCCCTAGAAGGCGAAGAATCCATCACCACATCAAACACAGAAAACTTTAAGCAATGGTATAAAAACGTACCTGGTGTGAACGTCGCGTTAAACAAAAAATTAGAAATGGTTGAGATCGAGCCAGAACTTTGGGAATACTCAGATTCAAGCTTCTTTCCTATCGATAACGAAGGGTTCGGCAACCAAGGTAATTCACACAACTACCACTTCACATTAGAAACCCATTTAAAGTTCTTTTATGTTCCAGGTGGCAGCTTCAGTTTTAAAGGGGATGATGACCTTTGGATTTTCATCAACGGTAAATTGGCCATTGATCTGGGCGGTGTTCATTCGGTAGAAGAAAAAGTGGTTTACCTAGATGACATTGCAGACGAGCTGGGTATCGAACCCTATAACACATACAGCTTTGACCTATTCTTTGCAGAGCGCCACTTAACTGAATCAAACTTTAAGTTTCAAACCACGTTTGAGCTACAGTGCCTATAAAAAGCCTGCGTTAAAAATTGAATATAAAAAAAGGAGAGCCTAGGCTCTCCTTTTTTGTGGCTGATGCTTTAAAACACAGAGAACCTAACTCAGCTCCGTCATACTGAAGAGAGGCTTAGCCTGTCCTGAGCCTGCCGAAGGGGGACTATCTGGTATCCATTTTTAAACGAGACGACTCTGGGATACCCGCGTTCGCGAGTATGACGGTGCTGCAGACTACAACCTTAATCGCTTAACCCCCGATAAATACCCTCACACCGTCATACCAGAAATGAGGTTTAGCCTATCCTGAGCCTGCCGAAGGAAGCTATATTGTATCCATATTTATAACGAGACGACTCTGCAAACTGCACAATGGATACCCGCGTTCGCGAGTATGACGGGTTTGCTTTGCTGCTACATATATAGCAAACATTCAGCGTCATACCAGAAGCGAGGTTTAGCCTGTCCTGAGCCTGCCGAAGGGAGCTATCTGGTATCCATTTCACGATAACCAAAATCTAAAAATGGATACCCGCATCCGCGAGTATGACGGTGCTGCAGACTACATCCTTAATCGCTTAAATCCCGATAAATCCCTTCACTCCCGTCATACCAGAAATGAGGTTTAGCCTGTCCTGAGCCTGCCGAAGGGAACTATCTGGTATCCATCGCACGTCAACAAAAAACACAAACAACACCCACAAAAAACGGGGCAATCTAAGCCCCGTTTTAAACACATGCATAACTAACCCATCAAAGAGCCAGCCTGTTACTCATCATCCGATTCTGAATAACCCGACCAAATATCAGTATTCACTTTCTGTTTGTTTTTACGCTTTTTCTTACCACTGCCCTCTGGCGCCGCCATTGGCTTATCTAGCGCGGCTTGCTCAATAAGGGATTCATCCACTTCAAAACCCTCTACCTGCTCACGCTCAAGTCGAACCTTGTTCTTCTTTTCGATGATTTTAAAGTGATGATAATCTTCATGATCAATCAGTGATAACGCCAAGCCCACTTCCCCTGCTCGGCCACTTCGACCAATACGGTGCATGTAGTCTGATGGGCTCCTTGGCAGGTCAAAGTTAATCACCACTGGCAGCTTTTCAATGTCTAAACCACGGGCTGCAATGTCCGTCGCAATCAGTACTTCAATTTCCCCTTCTTTAAAGCCATTCAGCACACGGCTACGAGCGCCCTGACCTTGGTCACCATGAAACACTTCTGCGGTAATGCCACGCTTTGACAGCTTATCAGCTAGGTGCTCACAGTTCTTTTTAGCGTTAACAAAGATCAGCACTTGTCGCCACGCATGCTGTTTAATCAAATGGGCTAAAACCGCTGTTTTTTCCCCTTTGTTAACCGTGAAGGCGCGCTGAACCAAGGTACTGGCGTCAGCACTTTGCACTTGTATCTCGACAGGGTTATTCAAAAGCTCTTGAGTTAAAGCCTGTACTTGCTCAGGAAACGTCGCTGAAAACAATAAGATTTGTTTTTGCTTAGGGGTAAGCGCTAACAGCTCAGTCAGCTCTTCGGTAAAACCCAGGCTTAGCATTCTGTCGGCTTCATCCAGCACCAAGGTTTTAACCTTATCTAGCTTGATGGCGTTGCTTGAAATCAAATCTAATAATCGACCTGGAGTCGCCACCAAAATATCGGTACCACCACGTAATGCCTGCATTTGAGTATTCACAGATACACCACCAAACACCGCAACCGTTTTAATCGCGCCGTTAAAATGCGCCGCATAGGATTTAATGCTGTCAGATACTTGCTTGGCCAATTCACGGGTAGGCACCAATATTAAGCCAGTAACAAAGTTGCCCTGGCTGTTACGACTGCTTGATGGGCTTTCAGCGTGAATTTTCTGTATCTGTTGTAATAAAGGTAATGCAAACGTAGCGGTTTTACCTGAACCGGTATTGGCACCTGCAATCAGGTCACGCCCCGCTAAAACACTGGGAATAGCTTGCGCTTGAATTGGTGTTGGCTGCGTATATTCCAGATCAGCTAATCGAGCTAATAAAGGTGGAATAAGGCCAAGTGCTGTAAAGTCGGCAGGCATAGTGACCGTTTCTGTGTCATTGCTCATTAATATAAAAGGCTCAAAACGAAGGTGATAGACCTCTATTTTAGCGTATTAATGTCCTGCTAAGTGAATTAAATCGAGCAAGCCTTGCTCAAGGTAAAAGAAAGCGGCCTTCACACCGACCTTTCATCAATGCATTCGTACGATCCCATTTCGAACTCTCGGCAAATCCAAGGTCGGTTTTCATAAATTGTACACATAAAGGTTTCTCGATCTAACGCCGAACACCAACCATCGTCTAAACGTAACATGGTTTCAGCGCCCCATTTATCTTCAGAGATATGCTGTTCAGGAACACCCGTATCCGTAATGATCATCACCTCTAAACGGCAACAGCACGCTTTACAGTTCGAGCAAGTAACTTCAGGGGTGGTGACATCTTTTATAGTAATGCTCATGGATATCATCAATGGGAATAGACGGGCATTTTACCTGAGATTGGGGGGATTGGTAATGCGTTTGGGGGGATGAATTGAGGGTTAGGTATGAATGCCCGGCTCACCGAGCAAATTTTTGATGGCGGCCTTTGTGCGTGTTTTTGCACAAAGGGTGACAGCGGAAATTTGTCCGATGCAGCCGTTTGTTAGTTGCTATTTTTCACGAAATTCTAAAATTCGTTTTTTTGCTAGCTCAAGTGAGTCTCCTTCCCAAATATCAACTTTGCTATCTTCAGATGAATAGTTATCAAGAAAGTTCTGAGCATAATGCCATGGGTGGTATTCCCACCCGCTATTAGCTGCATTACGAATCCATAAATCCCAGATAGCTACATCAATTGTATTTGATAAGTGAAGTTGCTTTTTAACGAATGCTTTCCAGTCTCCATTGGTCGACTCAAAGAAGCTTGGGTGCTTAGCACTAAAGTCCTCAAGAGCAAGCACCGTCTTTTCAGGTAATTTATCCAATGCGTTAATAACATAAAGTTCAAAGAAATAATCTAAAGGTCGCTCAGCTTGATAATAGGGCGCCAAAGTTTTCATCACATCTTCATATGAGCTTGGGTACTCAGGCATAACAGGTGAAATATATTGTTCTTGATTCAATTGAGCATCCTTATCTTCGGCTTCAATATTAAAGCTGATAAATGCAAAGACTAAAAACAATACTTTCAGATTTAGCATATGCATTCTTTGCCAACTAACGCCTGCCAGCAAAGGCGAGTTTACGAGTCCAGCCACTGGCTTTGTTATGGTTTTTTATAAGTAACTGGAGCAGAACTTGCGCTCATTTTAGTTTTGAAAATTGGCTTTGAATCTTCAAGTATGACAATTAAATATGAGCCAGTACCTGATGTTTTTTTGACAAAGACTTTGTTAATGCTACTACCAACAACATTTTTCGCCCCAACACCGTCAAAATTAATATCATCTTTGTATTCAACACCATTGCTTTCATAGGTGAAATATCCAGCTATCTGAGGAACTGTTTCGCCATCATTAGTTAAGGAGGAAATAATAACCGCAAGTTTTTGGTCTTCCTTAGAACAAGATGCCAGCAGTAGAAAGCTTATAAAGAAAATTGCCTTTATCAATATATTAATTTTCATAGTAATCCATAACGCTTTTGTTGTGGGCCGCTGAAAGCGTCCAAGCCCCGAAGGGGCTGAACCACCAACTTTTTGTTACGTGTTTTCAGCATAATACAAACTGCCTTGAGCAAATTTAATTATCTCACCAGATTCTTCAGCTGTTTTAAAATCTAAATCGATCTGACCAGATTCGATATAAACTCTAAATTCATCAAACTGCTCTCCAAAACGAGAAAGTCTCCATAAGTCAAATCCATCAATCCGCCCATTCTCAGCATAATCATAATCGACAGTAAAACTTTCAAATTTGAAACGGCAACCAATTCCATGAAATGCATATGAATAAGAGTCGAACTTTCCAGAGCGCTCGATTCCAGTCTGTCGAAAGTACATAGGCTCTTCAATGTTGAAGTGTGCTTTCATTATTTCTTCAGCATTGCGTACTTTAGAGAGAAATAAGCTTACTAGCTTTAACAGATCTGGATTCATAGTTTATTCACGTAACGCCCGCAAGCACAGGCGAGCGAAGAATGAGCGAGTCCAGCACAGCTTGCTGTGCGGTTGTGTCTTGCTTTGTTATGCATATGATTCTAACGCTGAAAACAATTCCTCTCTGATCGAAGCAAACCGCCTTATCTCTAAGCAATTATCAATATAATACAGTAAATAATCAGATACAGGCTGCCTGTCCTCAATGCAAAATCCTATATGCTTTACTTCAAAATTTTCATTTATGATTGGTTCTTTAGCTTCATCGAATTGATCTGACGTTAGATCGAAAATTCTGTTATTGATTTCTACCCAAAAATGATAGCCTTCATCATCTTCTTCAAATACCCGAAAGCCTTTGACTATAGATATGTTCATTTCCGGGCACATCACCTTGGCAATGTGACCGAAAAACATAGAAGCACCTTCACAGCTATTTTTAGGAAAGTTATAGAAAAAAGGAATATCCAATTCTTTGTGCCGTTCCTCAAATATCGTTCTTAAAGATTTAGCTAACTTTATCAATTTTTCCATATCATCTTTACGCATAACTGTGCGATAGAACGGACGCTTCAGTCCGTATATTCGCTTTTTATGCATTCCACACTTGCTGAGAAATGAAGTAGAAATCGTTTTTTTGCACCCATTTATCCATATTGTACATTCCACGAATCGCTATTTTTCCGGCTCTGTTTGCGATAGGCTGTGTCAACTCACCAGTCATTACGTTGCGCCTTCTTTTATTGGTGGAATAGACTTTAACTTGCGAGCCTTTATGCTCACCTTCCACGTAATACGGGTCATCAGTTAAAGTTAGCTGGTAACCCTTTCGATAATTTTCGAGATCGAAATATCTTTCAATATTTTCTATATCTTCCCAGTAGTCATACATACCGAGATTTTGTGCTCCTCGCTTTTTTTGGCTATTGCGAGAGTAGAGTCTAAAACACTTCAACTCTATCGGATAAAACGTGGTTCCTCCCTTTGTCTCATGGGCAATGACTATATCGATGACTCGATTGATGCCGTTCGTTAATGTTACAGGAACTTCCAAGAGAACCTTGATTGATTCAAGTTTTCGATACTCATATATGGGTGATAAAGTTTGAAAAATCTGCGCTAGCTGAAGCTGCATCATTTTTTCATTTTCTGGTTCTAGCAAACCATTTGCCACCTTGTTGGTATAGCAGTTCCATCCTTGCTTGATTAGCTCATCGATATTCATAATGTTCCTGCATAACGCCTGCCAGCAAAGGCGAGTTTACGAGTCCAGCCAGCTTGCTGGCGAATTG
>ERZ1027208.345-NODE-345-length-19063-cov-8.073653_pt1 | contig 19063 bp, 27 predicted proteins | sample MGYA00520867_ERZ1027208 | MGnify/ENA primary metagenome ERZ1027208 (study PRJEB33311, sample SAMEA4378413) | marine metagenome | biome: Marine biome; feature: Fjord; material: Water | collected 2014-07-20T08:00:00Z/2014-07-... | depth 75 m ...
TAGTCTACCGCTACTCCCGTTGTCTACACTTGGCGCTGCGTCGGAGGCGTCTGATGGTTATAATAGACAGTTTTCAATGTAGCCATGGGATATCGATAGAACCAACGCCTTTTGGCTTGCGTTGTTGGCGTATTGGGCCTAAACGGCAACTTCATCATGAACTCCACCAGAATCATGGTCACCCTATCGGGGCCTACTGGTGATGTTGAAAGGAAATGGCATGATCGCCAAAGAACTACACGACAAGTCGCCGGACCAGCTTCGCGATGAGCTTGTTAACTTGAAAAAAGAAGCGTTCAACCTGCGTTTCCAGCAGGCCACCGGCCAATTGGAAAACCCAGCACGCCTGCGCACAGTTAAACGTGACGTTGCTCGTGTTAAAACAGTATTGAACCAAAAAGCTGCATCCGCAGCGACAGACGCGTAAGAGGAGCCTGAGTAATGCCAAAGCGTATCCTGACAGGCACCGTAACCTCGGACGCCAACGAACAAACAGTAACTGTATCCGTAGAGCGTCGCTTTACGCACCCAGTTCTGAAAAAGACCATTCGTAAGTCCAAAAAATACCGGGCGCACGATGAAAACAACACATTCAAAGTGGGCCAGCAGGTTCGCATTATTGAGTGTCCACCACGTTCCAAAACCAAGCGTTGGGAAGTAATCACTGCGGAAGCATGATTATTCACGCGGTCACCCTTAGGGGAGGCCGCGTTACTCGTTCCTGAGTAGCAACTTAATCGAAACCCTAGGGATCAGGCACGCATCGCCCCCTACAGGTCGGGAGAAACCAAATGATCCAGATGCAGACCAACCTGGATGTTGCTGACAACAGTGGCGCTCGCCGCGTTCAGTGCATCAAGGTCCTGGGTGGTTCCAAGCGTAAGTACGCATCCGTTGGCGACATTATTGTCGTATCGGTAAAGGAAGCCATTCCACGCGGCCGTGTTAAGAAGGGTGACGTGCGTAAAGCCGTCGTCGTTCGTACAGCCAAAGAAGTTCGTCGTGATGATGGCACAGCCATTCGTTTTGACCGCAACGCAGCTGTTATCTTGAATAACAATAACGAGCCAGTTGGCACCCGTATCTTCGGGCCAGTTGTTCGTGAATTGCGCGGCAAAAACTTCATGAAAATCATCTCACTCGCTCCGGAGGTGCTGTAATCATGGCTGCTAAATTGAAAAAAGGTGACACTGTCATCGTACTGGCTGGTAAGGACAAGGGCAAAGAGGGCACTATCTCCTCTGTTGATCCGAAATCCAATAAAGCCATCGTAGACGGCGTAAAGATCGCAATCCGCGCGACACGCCAGACACAAGAATCTCAGGGCGGCCGCATCCCGAAAGCGATGCCGATCGATCTGAGCAACCTTGCGTTCAAGGATGCCAACGGCAAGCCTACACGCGTCGGTTTCAAAATGGACGGCGAAAACAAAGTCCGTTTTGCTAAGACAACAGGGGATGTAATCTGATGCTCGATACCGCAACATATACACCCCGCCTCAAGGCCGACTACAAAGACCGCATTCGTGCGGCTCTGAAAGAAGAGTTTGGCTATACGAACGACATGCAGATCCCGCGTTTGGACAAAGTAGTTTTGAACATCGGTTGTGGCGCAGCGGCTGTCCGTGACAGCAAGAAAGCCAAATCCGCTCAGCAGGATCTGACGGCGATTGCAGGCCAAAAAGCACTCACCACTATCGCCAAGAAATCCATCGCTGGTTTCCGCGTGCGTGAAGAGATGCCACTTGGTGCGAAAGTTACCCTTCGCGGTGACCGCATGTTCGAATTCCTTGATCGTCTGATCACGATTGCATTGCCACGCGTCCGCGACTTCCGCGGCGTATCCGGCAAATCTTTTGACGGCCGCGGCAACTATGCCATGGGCATGAAAGAGCACATCGTATTCCCAGAAATCGACTTTGATAAAGTTGACGAAAACTGGGGTATGGACATCGTAATCGCCACCACGGCGAAAACCGACGACGAAGCGAAAGCCATGTTGAAGCTCTTCAACATGCCGTTCAACTCGTAAGCGCGGGAAGGAAAAAGATATGGCTAAGAAATCCATGATCGCACGCGAGAAGAAGCGTGAAGCACTGGTCAAAAAATACGCCACCAAGCGTGCGGAGCTGAAAGCAATCATCAGCGACGAAACACAGCCTATGGAAGAGCGCTTTCGCGCAACTCTGAAGCTGGCGAAACTGCCTCGCAACTCTTCGGCTGTGCGTTTGCACAACCGTTGCCAGCTGACCGGCCGTCCACACGCCTATTATCGTAAACTTAAAATCTCGCGGATCGCGTTGCGGGATCTTGGCTCAGCAGGCCAGATCCCCGGCATGGTCAAGTCGAGCTGGTAAGGAGCGCATCACATGACCGATCCTATCGCAGATATGCTGACACGCATCCGCAACAGCCAGTTGCGCGGCAAATCCACTGTCATGACACCAGCTTCCAAGCTGCGTGCATGGGTATTGGACGTGCTCGCCGACGAAGGCTATATCCGTGGCTATGAAAAGATGACAGGTGCCGATGGCCACCCTGCTATCGAGATTAGCCTCAAGTACTACGAAGGCGAACCTGTTATTCGTGAGTTGAAGCGGGTTTCAAAACCTGGTCGCCGCGTTTACATGGGTTCACAAGACATCCCAGCAGTCCGTCAGGGCTTGGGTGTGTCGATTGTCTCCACCCCACGTGGTGTGATGTCGGACGCAAGCGCGCGCGCAGCCAACGTTGGCGGCGAAGTGCTCTGCACCGTATTCTAAGGAGAAATTGATGTCTCGTATTGGTAAAAAACCTGTCTCTCTCCCTAGCGGTGTTACTGCTTCGGTAAGCGGCCAAACAATCGAAGTGAAGGGCCCCAAAGGGGTCCGGACCTTCAAAGCAACTGACGATGTGACCATGGCCGTTGAAGATAACGTCGTGACAATCACACCGCGCGGCAAATCAAAGCGCGCACGCCAGCAGTGGGGCATGTCCCGCACGATGGTGGGCAACCTTGTGACTGGCGTGACCGACGGTTTCAAGAAAGAGCTTGAAATCCAAGGTGTTGGTTATCGTGCTGCCATGACTGGTAACACATTGAAACTGAACCTCGGCCTGTCGCATGACGTTAACTTTATCCCGCCTGCTGGCGTAACTGTTACGGCACCAAAGCAGACCGAAATCATTGTGGAAGGCATTGACGAACAGCTTGTTGGTCAAGTCGCTGCGAACATTCGCGCTTGGCGCAAACCTGAGCCCTATAAGGGTAAAGGCATCCGCTACAAGGGTGAGTTCGTCTTCCGCAAAGAAGGCAAGAAGAAGTAAGGAACGCAAAGATGGCAAACAGCAAAAGACAACTGTTCATCAAACGCCGCTTGCGCGTTCGGAACAAACTTCGTCGCACGAACCGTGGGCGCATGCGCCTCAGCGTGCACCGCTCCAACAAGAATATCAGCGTTCAGCTGATCGACGATGTGAACGGCGTAACAGTCGCATCCGCCTCGTCGCTTGAAAAAGATCTTGGCGTTGTAGGTACAAACAACATCGAAGTAGCCACTAAAGTGGGCGCAGCAATTGCTGAGCGCGCGAAAAAGGCTGGTGTTGAAGAAGCTTACTTCGATCGCGGCGGTTTCCTCTTCCACGGCAAAGTGAAGGCCTTGGCCGACGCAGCCCGTGAAGGTGGTTTGAAGATCTAAATCTGGAGGTTGGGTCTTACCCCGACTGACAAAAACGAAGAGGCCCACTGGTTGGGCCTCTCGATGATCCAGGGGATATATCCCACTAGGATTGTGAAAACAGGGCAGTGCCCGCAAATTCAAGGAGGCCAACATGGCCAGAGACGACAACCGGGGCGGCAACCGTCGCAACCAGCGCGACGAAGCGCCCGAATTCGCAGACCGCTTGGTCGCAATCAACCGCGTATCCAAAACCGTAAAAGGTGGTAAACGCTTTGGTTTTGCTGCTCTCGTAGTAGTTGGCGATCAAAAAGGCCGCGTTGGATTTGGTAAAGGTAAAGCCAAAGAAGTTCCTGAAGCGATCCGCAAGGCAACTGAGCAAGCTAAACGCCAAATGATCCGCGTTCAGCTGCGCGAAGGCCGCACGTTGCACCACGACATGGCCGGCCGTCACGGCGCAGGCAAGGTGATCATGCGTACAGCACCAGAAGGTACCGGTATTATTGCTGGTGGTCCTATGCGTGCCGTTTTCGAAATGCTTGGCATCAAAGACGTTGTGTCCAAGTCTATCGGTTCACAAAACCCGTACAACATGATCCGCGCCACTATGGACGGATTGAAAAAAGAACAGTCTCCACGTTCTGTCGCGCAGCGTCGCGGTAAGAAAGTGGCCGACATTCTGCCCAAGCGCGATGAAGTAGCTGATACTTCCGCTCAAGTGGCTGAGGAGGCATAAGCATGGCCAAGACAATCGTGATCAAGCAGGTAGGCTCACCTATCCGCCGCCCCGCAAAACAGCGTGCAACGCTGGTAGGTTTGGGCCTCAACAAAATGCACCGTGTACGTGAACTGGAAGATACACCTTCCGTTCGTGGCATGATCAATAAGATCAGCCACATGGTAGAGATCATCGAAGAAAAAGGCTGAGCATTCTTGCTAGCCTAAGCTTTGAAGTTTAAGAGCGCCCCGCATATCTATGTGGGGCGTTTTGCGTTTGACGTGGTGAATTATTCTTAGCGGCGCGAGCATCAGTGTTGTTTTGCTCTGACGCATGAGTAAATCGTGTGCTTGGAGTTAACCTGCCGCGTGAAAGGCTTCTTCAAACGGTGTGCCGTAAAGAACCTCAAGACAGGCGTCATAGTTTAGGACAGTTTTTCGCAAATTATGGGTATTGATTTTCCGAGCCCGCATTTGGACAGGGTGGGGGGGGAGGCCCAGAAATTCGAACATATCTTGTACCGTACGTTTCATAGCATCTTCGTCGAAAAAGAATGCCTCATATTGGATGCGAAAAACTTGTGATGCGGGCAGCAAAGCCATCATCTGTTCGAGCTTTGCGGCTTCATCAGTCACAACCGTCAAATCGCGGAGCAACGTATCTGTGTTCAACTCGATTTGAGCGGACGAGGGTTTATCCCCTAAAGTGTGTTTGACTGTGCCTGTATGCTCAAGCAATTTCCATGAGATAAAGCGTGCAACAAGGTCGTGACGGTAAAGACCAACGACCTTGATATCTGGCCGGTCACGGAGATAGTTGGACAACGCGGGCGGCTGGGCGAAAAGGTGGGTGAAGTCCTTGGCACCGACTGTTTGAATGGCGTTATACCGCTTGTTTTCAACCTTTTTGCCCGACGTGATCTTACGAAGGTTCCGCAGGCAATTGACGGTCCGAAGGGGGGCTCCATTGGACAACATGCCATCGAGATATGCGGCGTCTTTTCCTCGCCACAGGCCAAGCCGATTACGCCATTGTTGGATGAGGTTCCAGTCGCCTAGCAATTCGCCGTAGTTAACGGCATTCGGGTGTTGGTTAATCAAATCGACCAGAGCGTTGCTTCCGCTACGGCCCAATGTGAGAATGAAATGCTTATCCATCATTGGCCACCGTGAGATGAGGAGTGCAAACCATTACATGACCTTGAAATATACCATGGCGAAGAAATTTCGAAGTCCGCCTGCATAATGATATTCTGCATTCTAAAATCCGTTTTCAATTGCTGTTTCGTCAACCACGGTTACAAAAATTCAAGTTACTGGCGGATTTCAGGTATTTCCCGAAATAGTATTAGGGTATTAGCGTGGGGTAAGCCAAGTCTATTTGAATAGTATTCTGCGCGATTTGGTTGAGGGCGCCTCGTCAATCGCGCAAGGATGCAACGATTGTTTGCTGAGCTTGGTCAATCGCTAACTTTGGATATTTAATATCGATTCGGATGTTCAGTACGGGCTGTTGGTATTGAATGGCTTGGTCCTCTTGCCTCAATGCTCCTCATCCCCTATACGCGCGCAGTGGGCAGAGTGCTGTTCATTAGAATCGTAACGCCGCGTCTACCCGCTCCCGTCGCTGGGGGGTATTTCCGGCAAAAGGAGAAGCGACATGAAACTTCATGAACTTTCAGATAACGCAGGCGCAACGAAACCACGCAAACGCGTAGGTCGTGGCCCTGGTTCCGGCACCGGTAAAATGGGTGGCCGTGGTATCAAAGGTCAAAAATCCCGTTCGGGTGTGGCGATCAAAGGGTATGAAGGCGGTCAGATGCCCCTCTACCAACGTCTGCCAAAGCGTGGCTTTAACAAGCCGAACCGCAAATCCTACTCCGCAATCAACCTGGGTCTGATCCAGAAGTTTGTTGATGCAGGTAAATTGGATATTAAAGCAGTCATCACCGAAGACGCATTGGTTGCATCCGGTGTTGTTCGTCGCAAGCGCGACGGCATCCGTATCCTTGCAAAAGGCGACTTCTCAGCCAAGCTGAACCTTGACGTGACAGGCGCATCCAAAACTGCGGTTGAAGCTGTTGAGAAGGCAGGCGGTAGCCTGACAGTTAAAGCGGCAGCGGCAACAGAAGCTTCTGAATAACGCTTCGGTCTTGTGAGCGGCAGCGATGCCGCTTACATAGTCTTTAAGTTTTCCCAAACGCCGCCCGCCGGAAAACGGTATGGGCGGCGTTTTTGTTCAAAAAGAGCGCCCTCACATGGTATCTGCCGTCGAGAATATGGCCGCAAACTCAAGCTGGTCCGCCTTTGGTAAGGCCACAGACTTGCGCCACCGCATCTTGTTTACCCTAGGTCTGCTGATCGTTTACCGTTTGGGTACGTTTATCCCGGTTCCGGGAATTGATGGCGCAGCACTGCGTGAATTCATGGAGAGCGCTGGCCAAGGCATCGGCGGCATGGTTTCGATGTTTACCGGTGGGGCTCTTGGTCGCATGGGTATCTTTGCGTTGGGCATCATGCCCTACATTTCGGCTTCGATTATTGTCCAGCTTCTGACCTCCATGGTGCCGTCACTAGAGCAGCTGAAGAAAGAAGGCGATCAAGGTCGCAAAAAGATCAACCAATATACCCGTTGGGGTACCGTCGCACTGGCAACTGTTCAGTCCTACGGCCTAGCTGTTTCGCTTGAGGCGGGGGATATTGCTGCTGATCCGGGTATGTATTTCCGGATTGCCTGCATGATCACATTGGTTGGTGGGACGATGTTCCTGATGTGGTTGGGTGAGCAGATCACCGCGCGCGGTATCGGTAACGGTATCTCGCTTATCATTTTTGTTGGCATTATTGCAGAAGTTCCTGCGGCGATTGCGCAGTTCTTTGCCTCTGGCCGTTCAGGTGCAATCAGCCCTGCAGTGATCGTAGCCGTACTGGCCATGGTAATTGTAACCATCATGTTTGTTGTGTTTATGGAACGTGCCTTGCGTAAAATCCATATTCAATACCCGCGCCGACAGGTTGGCATGAAGGTATATGATGGCGGCTCTAGCCACTTGCCGATTAAGGTAAACCCAGCCGGTGTTATCCCTGCAATCTTTGCCAGCTCACTGCTGCTGTTGCCTGTCACGATCAGCACCTTCTCGGGGAATTCAACCAGTCCAGTGATGTCATGGTTGCTTGCAAATTTTGGTCCCGGACAGCCGTTGTATCTGTTGTTCTTTATCGCGATGATCGTTTTCTTTGCGTATTTCTATACCTTCAACGTTGCGTTCAAACCTGACGATGTTGCAGATAACCTCAAAAATCAGAACGGCTTTGTCCCCGGTATTCGCCCAGGGAAAAAGACAGCCGAATACCTTGAATATGTGGTGAATCGTGTTCTTGTTTTGGGATCTGCATATCTTGCGGCGGTATGCATATTACCAGAAATTCTCAGAGGTCAATTCGCAATACCATTCTACTTTGGGGGTACTTCCGTTCTGATCGTAGTATCTGTTACAATGGACACCATCCAACAGGTTCAAAGTCACCTGCTGGCCCATCAATATGAAGGTCTCTTGGAGAAGTCGCAGTTGCGCGGCAAATCTGGTAAGGGCCGCAAAAAACGGAGCCCTGCGCGCAAATGAACATTATTCTTCTCGGACCACCAGGTGCAGGCAAAGGCACACAGGCGCAAAAGCTAGTCGACGACCGTAATATGGTCCAGCTATCCACAGGTGATATGCTGCGCGCCGCGCGCACATCCGGTACCGAGATGGGTAATAAAGTTGCGGCAGTTATGGATGCGGGAAATCTGGTTACGGACGAGATCGTAATTGGCCTGATTCGCGAACAACTTGAAGCTGGCGGTGATCACGGTGGTTTCATTTTTGATGGTTTCCCACGGACGCTGGCACAGGCAGACGCGTTGAATGCGTTGATGGTCGAAATGGGCCAGAATCTGGGTTCTGCAATTGAATTGCAGGTTAACGATGAAATTCTCGTTGAACGCATTCTTGGACGCGCAGCCGATGCTGTCGCCGCCGGCGGTACGGCCCGTGCGGACGACAACGAGGAAAGCCTCAAGACGCGTCTAATGGCCTACTATAAGCAGACGTCGCCGCTGATCGGTTATTACCATGCCAAGGATAAGCTGAAGGCTGTTGACGGCCTTGCAGAGATTGACGCGGTTCAGGCTAGTATCGCATCAGTTCTAGACGCCTAAGCGCCGAGTTATAGATTATAGAAGGCCGGAATTCTTAGGGGATTTCGGCCTTTCTTGTGTCTAACCTATCTGGGTTCATAGGTGAGGGCGTCGCGGATCCAAGCGTTTAGCGGTCCGATCATCTCGGATAGCCCGACCAGCCGCTCTACAATGTCTCCTGACAACCATATGTCTTTGGGTTGTTCGGCGCGCACGGTGAAGGACTTTAGCTTTAGGAATTCGGCAAGTGGATGTTCTTCGTGTTCCTTGAAGCCACGGGGCATCGTTTTCAGAGTGTTTTCCCGATTGAGCCGAAGACCCTTATCTTCTAGCGTCTTAGCAATATCTGCGAACTGTTCGGCATCCACGACCATTCTATCGCGAACTTTGTTCAAGTCTGCGGTGGCCAATTGATAGAACCCGCCAGCTACCCGTCCTCCCTTCGACCCTACTTGTGCATAGGCGACGCCATCCATGTCTTTTTTGGTCCCGCTTCTTGAGAGAAGGCCAGAGACATGGGTCTTGTAGAGTGTTTTGTCTTTGGAAAACCGCACATCACGGTTTTGGCGGAACATTGTTTTTTCATTCCCTATGAGGGGATAGCGGCTGCCCTCTAAAAGCACCGTAGCAATGCCTAGCATGCCCGCAAAGGGGAGGCGGGCGTGTTCTTTTAGGCGTTCTTTGTTTTCTTCGTACCACTCACGGGTGTTGTTTTCTTCTAGTTCGCCAAGAATTTGAAACGTCTGAGTGGTGAAGCCTGTCATTGTGTATTCCGCCTTACATGTAACTATGTGCATAAGCATACAGCCGCGGCATTTGCGCAATAAACAATGTGGTGCAGTGCGGTGGGTTGACGCTCAACCTAAAAGACAATAATCAGCGACATCTCGGTAGAGAATCAAACTGTGGTTGTGGTCGCACCATTCCATAGGATCACCTGATCAGCTGAAGCCCGCAGGACTATGCGCCTCGGGCTTATGTTGTGAAAAAAGGGTCTGGCGTAACGGACCCGCAACGAAAAGGAACTGCACACGTGGCACGTATTGCCGGCGTAAATATCCCGACTGCAAAGCGGGTTCCAATCGCCCTCACATATATCACTGGTATCGGTACAACATCCGCTCAAGCCATCTGCGAAGCAGTAGGCATTGACGCGACGCGTCGCGTAAATGAGCTGTCCGACACTGAAGTTGTACAAATTCGCGAGCACATCGACGCAAACTATACCGTCGAAGGTGACCTGCGCCGCGACACACAGATGAACATCAAACGTTTGATGGACCTGGGTTGCTACCGTGGCTTGCGCCACCGTCGTAACTTGCCTGTGCGCGGTCAGCGTACACACACCAACGCTCGCACGCGCAAAGGCCCTGCAAAGGCCATTGCCGGTAAGAAGAAATAAGGGAGGGCTCAGATAATGGCACGCGAAGCAAAACGCGCTAAGAAGAAGGTCTCCAAGAACATCGCTGCAGGTGTGGCGCATGTGAATTCTTCTTTCAACAACACAAAAATTCTTATCTCTGACGTACAGGGCAATGCAATCGCTTGGTCCTCTGCGGGCACAATGGGCTTCAAAGGATCGCGTAAGTCGACTCCTTATGCTGCTCAGATGGCTGCAGAAGATGTAGGCAAAAAAGCACAAGACCATGGCGTGAAAACGCTGGAAGTCGAAGTGCAAGGTGCTGGCTCTGGTCGTGAGAGCGCATTGCGCGCACTTGCAGCTGCTGGTTTTAACATCACTTCAATCCGTGACGTTACGCCAATGGCCCACAACGGCTGTCGCCCACCAAAGCGTCGCCGCGTCTAAGCGATCAGTATACTACTTTGGGTCCGCGTTTTGCGCGGGCCCATTACGACTTTTTGAAACCTCGGGAGTTTGCCCCGGTCGGACATACGGGCGCAGACAGGAATGGAGGGACACATGATCCATAAAAATTGGGCCGAGCTGATCAAGCCAACACAGCTTGACGTTAAACCCGGCAACGATCCTGCGCGTCAGGCCACTGTGATTGCTGAACCGCTCGAGCGCGGCTTTGGTCTCACGATGGGTAACGCGCTACGTCGCGTTCTGATGTCGAGCCTTCAAGGCGCGGCGATCACATCTGTACAGATTGATAACGTACTGCATGAGTTTTCGAGTGTTGCTGGCGTACGTGAAGACGTCACCGACATCATCCTGAACCTCAAAGGTGTTTCCATTCGCATGGAAGTCGAGGGACCAAAGCGTCTGTCGATCTCCGCGAAAGGCCCTGGTGTTGTGACGGCTGGCGACATCAGCGAATCTGCAGGTATCGAAATCCTGAACCGCGACCATGTTATCTGCCACCTCGATGATGGTGCTGATATCTACATGGAATTGATGGTAAACACTGGCAAAGGCTATGTGTCTGCAGACAAAAACAAGCCTGAAGACGCACCTATCGGTCTTATCCCGATCGACGCGATCTACTCGCCTGTGAAAAAAGTAAGCTACGATGTTCAGCCTACCCGTGAGGGCCAAGTGCTGGATTATGACAAGCTGACTATGAAAGTTGAAACTGATGGCTCCCTGACGCCTGACGATGCTGTCGCATTTGCGGCGCGTATTCTTCAGGACCAGCTGGGCATCTTCGTCAACTTCGACGAGCCTGAATCAGCGTCCCGTCAGGACGACGATGATGGTCTCGAATTCAACCCGCTTCTGCTCAAGAAAGTGGACGAGTTGGAATTGTCAGTACGTTCGGCGAACTGTCTGAAGAACGACAATATCGTGTATATTGGCGATCTGATCCAGAAAACCGAAGCAGAAATGCTGCGCACACCTAACTTTGGCCGCAAGTCTTTGAACGAGATCAAAGAAGTGTTGTCAGGCATGGGTCTGCATCTTGGCATGGACGTTGAGGACTGGCCACCGGACAACATCGAAGATCTGGCCAAGAAGTTTGAAGACAACTTCTAAACCATTCGGTCTCACCTGCGTTGGTGGGTGAGGCCATACAACTGGGCATTCTGCCCCAAGGAGAGTTGGCGCTACGCACGCCAGCCAGACAAAGCAAAACGGCCCGTAGAGGGCACCATATTTGGAGATAGAACTATGCGTCACGCACGTGGATACCGCCGCCTTAATCGCACACATGAGCACCGCAAGGCGCTTTGGGCCAACATGGCCGGCTCACTGATCGAGCATGAGCAGATCAAGACAACACTGCCAAAAGCAAAAGAATTGCGCCCGATCATTGAGAAAATGATTACGCTTGCCAAACGTGGCGATCTACACGCCCGCCGTCAGGCCCGCGCACGCCTCAAAGAAGACCAGTATGTCACAAAATTGTTCGACATCCTCGGCCCACGTTACAAAGACCGTCAAGGTGGCTATGTGCGCGTGCTGAAGGCTGGTTTCCGTTATGGCGACATGGCACCAATGGCAATTATTGAATTCGTTGACCGCGACCGCGACGCCAAAGGCGCATCGGACAAAGCCCGCGTTGCAGCTGAAGAAGCCGCAGAATAATATTTCGCCATTAAGTGATTTGAGGGGCCCTGCCATATGGCGGGGCTTTTTGCATTTTTGACGTTAACAATCGGGTGCATTTCAACACAGAGCGGTTGCATGATGGCAAGGGGCTGCGCATATCATGATGCATGAGATATTTAGCCCTGATCCTTGCTCTACTTGCTGCTCCGCTTAACGCGCAACAAACCCCGCAATCAGCTGCCGAAATGCAGCTTAGTTTTGTGCCAGTTGTAAAACAGGCGGCACCTGCTGTTGTGAACATATACGCCAAGTTCATGCGTGAAGTTCAAAGCACACCATTACAATCCGATCCATTCTTTGAGCGGTTTTTTGGTGATGCATCAACGCCCCCTAAGCCGCGTGTGCAGAACTCTCTGGGGTCCGGTGTAATTCTATCGGCGGACGGGATCGTTGTGAGTAACTATCACGTTGTGGGCATGGCGACGGATATCCGCGTTGTGCTGAACGACCGTCGAGAATTTACAGCGAGGGTTTTGTTAGGCGATGAGCAAAGCGATCTGGCCATACTCAAGATCGATGCGCCTGACTCATTGCCGTTTCTTGAATTGCGCGACAGTGACAGCGTTGAGGTAGGTGAGTTGGCTTTGGCCATTGGTAATCCGTTTGGGGTGGGTCAGACCGTGAGCAGTGGCATCGTGTCAGGTCTCGCGCGCTCTGGTGGATCAGGCGGGCGTGGGCACGGTTATTTCATTCAGACGGATGCTCCGATTAATCCGGGCAATTCTGGCGGCGCACTGGTTGATATGGCCGGTCAGTTGATTGGGGTGAATACATCAATTTTGACCCGCTCTGGCGGCTCCAACGGCATCGGTTTTGCCATTCCTGCTGATTTGGTGGCTGCATTCGTAGGCCAATCTAATGAAGGGCAGAGCGGCTTTGGTCGTCCATGGGCTGGGATCAGCGGGCAACCGTTGGATGCTGACATGGCTGCGACGCTGGGTTTTGACCGATCGGGTGGAATCATAATATCTGGCCTGCATCCAGTCAGTCCGTTCTTGGACGCTGGCCTTGCGGTTGGCGATGTCATCCAGACGGTGGGTGGTGAAACAGTTAATACTCCGTCGGAGATGATTTACCGGATGAGCGTGGCAGGCCTAGGCGCTCAAGCAGACATAATGTTCAGCAGATATGGTGAAGAACTCCAAACCAAAGTGGCGTTGATCGCTGCCCCTGACGAGCCCTCGAGGGATCAAGTTAGCTTGCCGGAGCAAAGCCTATTCCCGGGGTTGACCCTTGCGCGGATCAACCCTGCTGTTTTGTCCGAGTTGAACCTGCCGCTGGAAACGGAAGGCGTTGTCGTTATTGAAGTGGGGAACTTTGCTGTTCGGGCAGGGCTGCGCGCGAGGGACGTGCTGATATCGATAAATGGTGAAACGCTGTCACATCCTGAACAGGTAGCACAGGCGCTATCCGGCCAAGTGCGCAAGATTGAGATGACAGTCCAACGTGGCGCGCAGCGCATCTCAATGCGGTTCCGAGGGTAGCGGTATGGTCGATCTGTTTGGTGCCTCAGTCGTTGTGGAAAGCGGCCACCGTCCCTTGGCGGATCGACTTCGTCCCAAAACTCTGGGTGAGGTGATTGGCCAGCGTCAAGTGTTAGGCCCAGAGGCTCCTCTAACAGTGATGTTAGGAGGGGGCTCACTCAGTTCGTTGATCTTTTGGGGGCCGCCGGGCGTTGGGAAAACAACAATCGCGCGTCTGCTAGCTGATGAGACCGACCTGCATTTTGTGCAGATCAGCGCAATTTTCAGTGGCGTCCCGGAATTACGGAAGGTGTTTGAAGCGGCCAAGATCAGGCGGCAAAACGGACAAGGGACTTTATTGTTCGTGGATGAAATTCACCGCTTCAACAAAGCCCAACAAGACGGGTTTTTACCCCACATGGAAGACGGCACCATCCTGTTGGTTGGCGCGACAACGGAAAACCCAAGCTTTGAACTAAACCGCGCGGTCCTCAGCCGTTCGCAGGTATTGGTTCTTGAACGTCTGGATAGCGATGATTTGAAAAAACTCGTAGTGCGGGCTGAAGAAGAACTGGATGTGACCTTGCCGCTGGACCCTGCCGCCCGTCAGGCGTTGCTGGATATGGCGGACGGCGACGGACGTGCGTTACTCAATCTGATTGAACAGATTGCTGCATGGAAAGTGGACGCTCCGCTGGATACTGCTGCGCTTGGTAAACGCCTGAGCAAGCGGGCTGCGCAATATGACAAAGGTGGCGATGAGCATTATAATCTTATCTCAGCTTTGCACAAATCGGTCAGAGGTAGTGATCCGGATGCGGCGCTTTATTGGTTTGCGCGCATGCTTGAGGGCGGCGAAGACCCACGGTACCTCGCGCGGCGTTTTGTGCGCATGGCTGTTGAGGATATCGGGCTTGCGGACCCTCAAGCGCAGGCTGTGTGTCTTCAAAGTTGGGATACCTATGAACGGTTAGGTTCTCCTGAAGGTGAACTAGCGTTGTCTCAGGCGGTGATCTATCTGGCGCTCGCGCCAAAAAGTAATGCTAACTACGTGGCTTACAAGGGTGCGCGCATTGCGGCCAAGGCGACAGGCTCAGCGCCGCCACCCAAGCACATTCTCAATGCGCCAACTTCTATGATGAAAGATCAAGGGTACGGCGCAGGCTATGCCTATGATCATGATGCCGAAGACGGTTTTTCGGGACAAAACTATTTTCCCGACGAGATGGAGCGTCCTGCACTCTATCAACCTGTTGAACGCGGGTTTGAGCGGGACCTGAAAAAGCGGCAGGATTACTTCGCAAAGCTGCGTGCACAGCGAGAAAGTTGACATTTAGTTGACTCTGGCGCGCGCGCGCGCGATGGGGGCAGCATGATTTCAACAATATCCCTTGTCGCCCTTGGCGGTGCCCTTGGTGCTGCATGTAGGTTTCTTGTAGGAGTGGGCGTTATGCGTCTCACCGGCCCTGCTGAGTTCTCGCTGGCGATCATCACTGTAAACGTCATCGGGTCGTTCCTGATGGGAGCTTTTGTGGTTGCTGCGGCCCAAAAAGGACTGACGCACTACAGCCCCTTTGTCATGACGGGCATTTTGGGAGGCTTTACCACGTTCTCGGCATTTTCGCTGGAGACTGTGACACTGATAGAACGCGGCCAGATTGCTGCGGCAGGTGCTTATGTGGCACTATCAGTTGCGTTAAGCTTGGGTGGATTAATGTTGGGGCTATGGATCGCCAGAGGGATATTCGCATGAGCCGCGTACAAACAATTACCGTAAAAGAAGGTGACGGAGATCAACGTCTGGACCGCTGGTTCAAACATGTTTTTCCGCACGTGCCACACGGGCGCATCGAAAAAATGTGCCGCAAGGGTGAAATTCGTGTAGATGGAGGCCGTGTAAAGGGCTCAACACGCGTAGAAGCCGGGCAAGAAATTCGTATCCCGCCGCTGCCCACAGGTGAGGCTCCGGCGCCAACAAGACGTACAACGGTAACCGATGCCGAAGCTAAGATGATTCGCGCCTGCGTGATCTACCGCGATGATCATGTGATTGCGTTGAACAAACCCCCGGGTTTGCCGGTTCAAGGTGGTTCAGGGCAGGGCGAACGGCATGTTGATGCCCTGTCTGAGGCGTTGATGTTTGAAATGGATGAAAAGCCTCGCTTGGTTCACCGTTTGGACAAAGACACGTCGGGTGTTCTGGTCCTTGCACGGACACGCGAAGCAGCCAAAGCGCTGACTGCAAATTTTAGGCACCGTGAAACACGCAAGATTTATTGGGCGGCCGTTGCAGGTGCTCCACACCCGCGCAATGGCACGATTAAGTTCGGTCTGGTCAAAGGCACGGGGCATGGAGCGGGCGGTGCGGGCGAGAAAATGCATGCGGTGCACCCGCGCGATGTAGACAGCACTGAAGGTGCCAAGCGCGCTACAACTGATTATTCCGTGCTGGAGCAGGTAGGCACCCGCGCGTCATGGATGGCCCTGAGCCCTGTTACAGGCCGGACGCACCAGCTGCGTGTTCACATGGCAGAGATTGGACATCCGATTGTGGGTGACGGTAAATACGGCGGATCAGGGCAGGAAAACATGGGCGATGGATGGGGCGCCCAATTGGGTGGGGAAATCTCGAAAAAGCTGCACCTGCACGCGCGTAGCCTCACGATCCAGCATCCCGCGACGAAGGCGATGCTCAAGCTGGTAGCCCCTATGCCTGAACACATGCAGCGCACATGGGACACATTTGCGTGGCAAACTAAATTTGCACCTGCTGATCCGTTCGGAGACGATTGGGGATGAGCGACGCACCATTGCGATTGGTGATTTTTGATGTTGATGGCACGCTGGTAGACAGTCAGGCGGATATCCTTGGCGCTATGCATCTGGCATTTGTGGGAGAAGGTTTGCTGACGCCATCTCGTGAAGAGGTTTTGGGTGTTGTTGGATTGTCGTTGGACGTGTTGATGCCACGCCTTGCGCCTGACGCTGATACAGACACCCTCGCACGGTTGGTTCAGAGCTACAAAGATGCCTACATGTCTCTGCGTTCTGCGCAGGGCGGTGAGATTTCATCGCCGTTCTATCCCGGTGCGCTTGAAACACTTGAGGTATTGCAAGCACAACCCGATGTGCTGCTTGGTGTCGCCACCGGAAAGTCGCGTCGTGGTTTGGACAAACTAATTGAGGCACATGGCCTCGAAGGCATGTTTGTGACCCGGCAAGTTGCCGATTTTCACCCTTCCAAGCCCCATCCTGCCATGTTGCTCGCTGCATTAAGCGAGACGGGGGTTGAGGCAGAAAACGCGGTGATGGTCGGGGATACGACATTTGATATGGAAATGGCGCAAGGCGCTGGCATAACAGGCATTGGTGTGAGCTGGGGCTATCACCTTGCTGCGCACTTGCTGGCTGCAAAGCACGTTATTGATCGCTTTGAAGCGCTGCCACCGTTGTTGGATAACATCTGGAAGGATTGAACGATGAGCGAATGGAAAGCAAAACGTTTCTGGAAACAAGCAACTGTCGTTGAAGTCGGCGATCGTTTCACCGTTGAGCTAGACGGCCGTCCAGTTAAGACACCTGCAAAACAAGCAATGCTTGTTCCAACGCGTGCAATGGCAGATGCGATTGCATTGGAATGGGACGCGCAGGTTGACGTGATCAATCCCAATACAATGCCTGTCACCAAAACCGCAAATGCGGCGATTGACAAAGTCACCATACAGCATGCGGAGGTCGCAGAAATGTTGGCCGCTTATGGTGACAGTGATCTTTTGTGTTACCGCGCAGATGCTCCAGAGGAGCTGGTTGAGCGTCAGGCAATGCAGTGGGATCCGATGATTGAATGGGCCGCCGAAGCGCTTGGTGTGCGACTGGAAACACGCACAGGTGTTATTCACGCACCGCAAAATCCGAAATCGGTGGAATTGCTGCGTCAACGCACACATGAACTCAATTTTTTTGAGCTCGCAGCATTTCATGATTTAGTGAGCTTGTCTGGTTCATTGGTCCTTGGATTTGCGACGGCGTTAGGTGAACGGTCTGCCGACGAATTGTGGAAAATTTCCCGTCTAGACGAGATTTGGCAAGAAGAACTATGGGGTGAGGACGATGAAGCCACCTCACTTGCAAATGTTAAGCGTGAAGCGTTCATTCACGCAAAGCTGATGTTTGACCTTGCTCAAGTGAATTAACCAGAAGGAAATTTAGGCTCCCCTTTGGTTAGGTGGGTATTGGTTTCGTTTTTGGTACTAGAACCCTTGACCTCAGCGCGGGAATCCGCCCACACTCGTATCCACTACTTGGGCACTGCCCGTGGAGTATCACAACCGGCATGCAAAGTGCTGGTTTTATCCACCCGAAAAGTGGTGGAAAATCAGGAAGAGGTAAAAATGAAAAAAACAATTATTCTTGGCGCGCTGACGATCGCTGGTTTGTCTGCTGGTGCAGCAGCCGCTGGTACGCTCGACGATGTCAAAGCACGCGGTAGTCTGAACTGCGGCGTTACAACCGGTCTGGCTGGCTTTGCTGCGCCTGATGCAAATGGTGTATGGGTCGGTTTCGACGTATCCGTATGCCGTGCGGTTGCGGCGGCTGTTCTTGGGGATGCAACAGCTGTTGAATTTATTCCGACAACTGGCAAAACACGCTTCACTGCTCTGGCTTCCGGCGAGATCGATGTGCTGGCGCGTAACACCACATGGACATTCTCCCGTGACGTCGACCTGAAGTTCGATTTCGTAGGCGTGAACTACTATGACGGCCAAGGCTTCATGGTTCCAAAAGAGCTGGGCGTGTCTTCAGCAAAAGATTTGGATGGGGCAACTGTTTGCATCCAAACTGGTACAACAACTGAGTTGAACTTGGCCGACTTCTTCCGCGCCAACAACATCAGCTATGAGCCAGTGCCAATCGAAACAAACTCCGAAGCTCAACAGCAGTACCTTGCCGGTGCTTGCGACGTTTACACAACAGATGCTTCCGGTTTGGCCGCGACACGCGCCACATTCGAAAAGCCTGATGAGCACACGCTGTTGCCGGAAATCGTATCCAAAGAGCCACTTGGCCCGCTGGTACGTCATGGTGATAACGAGTGGGGCGACGTTGTTCGCTGGACGCTTAACGCACTGATCACAGCTGAAGAGCTGGGTGTTTCTTCCGCAAACGTTACCGAGATGGCCGCATCGACAAACAACCCAGAAGTTGCACGTCTGCTCGGCTCTGAAGGTACATTGGGTGAAATGCTGGGTCTGGATGCAGATGCATTCAAACGCGCCATCGAAACTCAGGGCAACTACGGTGAAATCTTTGCCAAAAACATTGGCGAAGAAACTCCAATCGGTCTGGCACGTGGTTTGAACGCACAGTGGACAGACGGCGGCCTGCTGTACTCCACACCATTCCGCTAAATACATGAAGCCCAAGGCCGCGGGAATCACCCACCCTGTTGGTTTTGACGAATAAACAAAAAAACAAGTAACCAGCACCCGCCGACAAAAGCAGCAAAAACGCCGCGTAGGAACACGGGCAACACA
>ERZ1027208.346-NODE-346-length-19036-cov-45.192719_pt1 | contig 19036 bp, 16 predicted proteins | sample MGYA00520867_ERZ1027208 | MGnify/ENA primary metagenome ERZ1027208 (study PRJEB33311, sample SAMEA4378413) | marine metagenome | biome: Marine biome; feature: Fjord; material: Water | collected 2014-07-20T08:00:00Z/2014-07-... | depth 75 m ...
CTTCTTTCTTCAATTTCATGCTCGGGAATGACCACTTCCAATGACGGTAAAATTTGGTAAAAATCAAAACGTGGCTTGCTGTCGTTAAGCGGTTTAATGGCTGGGCTGGTGCTTTTTTTAACCTGTCTAACGTCTTGCTTCGAGCGTGTTTGTTGACTCGTGCTAGTTTCGTCGGCTTCTTGTAAATTGGATAGAAATACAATAAAACCACCTATTAGCAACCCTGTTACTAACCACCACCAGCCAGGTATTGGCTTTTTATTGGCCGGTTTGCGGCGCTGATGGTTTAGGCGGTTTTTGTAGTCTTTACTCACTACATAGACTCCGGAGCATTAACACCGAGCAACGTTAATCCATTCACTAAGACCTGTTTAGTGGCATTAATTAACACTAACCGCGCTTGCATAAGAGCTTTGTCATCGGTGATGAATTTATGAGAGTTGTAGTAACTATGAAATTGTGTCGCGAGTTCACGCAAGTAATGGCTTAGTTGGTGAGGTTCGTATTGCTGGGCGGCATTCAACAGTTTCTCTGAATACTGGTTAAGGCAATTAATTAAGCTTACTTCATGGGCTTGAGTCAGCTTATCAAGTTGCTCTAAGCCTTCGCTTGGTTGGTAGCTTAGCCCCCGTTCAGTAAGAAGGCGCATAACACTGCAAACACGTGCATGGGCGTATTGAACATAGTACAAGGGGTTTTCATTGGATTGTGATTTAGCAAGGTCTAAGTCAAAATCCATATGCTGTTCTGCTTTACGCATCACATAAAAATAACGTGCAGCATCAGAGCCAATTTCCTGTTGCAACTCTCGTAGGGTAACAAATTCACCGGAGCGAGTAGACATTTGCATTTTTTCGCCACCTTTATAAAGCACCGCAAATTGAACGAGTAATACCTTCATCCGTTCCGGGTCTGCCCCCATTGCCTGTAAGGCAGCTTTAACGCGGGGAACGTAGCCATGGTGGTCTGATCCCCATATATCAATGATGTCGTAACCACGCTCTAAAGTGTGTAAGTGGTATGCAATATCAGATGCAAAGTAGGTCGTTTGACCATTGTCACGAATAACAACACGGTCTTTTTCATCGCCAAAAAGAGTTGACTTGAACCACCAAGCACCTTCTTTTTGATACATATGCCCAGAGGCTTTAAGCTTGGTAATAGCCTTATCAATAGCGCCTTTATCCATAAGTGATCGCTCGGAGAACCAATCGTCGTAAGTCACTCCAAAATCTTTTAAGTCGGCACGAATGTCCATTAAAATGCTGGATAAGGCGGCATCAAAAATAATACGGTAATTCTTCTCACCTAGGCACGCCTTGGCTCGTAGAATAAGGCCATCTATATGGCGCTCTTTATCGCCACCGACGGGCTCATCTAGAGGGATGTCGTTGAACACATCGCTAGTATTAGCGTGAAAAGTATCAGTATAAGATTGCCGTAAAGTATCGGCAATGTCGAATACATAGCGGCCCTTATACCCGTTGCTAGGGAAAGTTAGGCTTGCGTCGTTAGTTTGTAAATAACGTAGCCAAACGCTGGTGGCAAGAATATCCATTTGGCGGCCGGCATCATTCACATAATATTCGCGGTGAACTTGGTAGCCAATAGCGGTGAGCAAGTTAGACACGGTTGCGCCGTAGGCTGCGCCACGCCCATGCCCAACATGAAGTGGACCAGTCGGATTGGCAGATACAAATTCAACCTGAACTTTTTTACCGTTAGCAACGTTGCTTTGGCCAAATTGCTGACCTTGCTGGAGAATGCTTGGGATGATGGCATGTTGGCTTAAAGGGTCGAGAAAAAAATTAATAAAGCCAGGGCCAGCAATTTCCACACGAGAGACCAGTGAGTCGGTTGGTAAGGTATCAATAAGTGCTTGTGCAATAATGCGAGGGTTTTTCTTGGCAGGTTTTGCTAATGTGAGTGCAATGTTACAAGCGAAGTCACCATGAGAAGGGTCGCGAGTTCGTTCAATATTAATTGAAGGCTGTATACCTTCAGGCAAAAGACCTTGTTCTTGTTGAGCTTCTATAGATTGTTGAAGTAAAGAACTAAGGTGTTTTTTCATGGTAATTAATGTTTGTATCAGATGGTTAAAGTGAGGGAGGTAGGGCGAACCCAAAATAGTCTTGTATTATCGCTTGTGGATTAAAAGTTGCAAGTTTAAACGGGCTTTATCACTACGTTTTAATGGCTTAGCTAGTATAAATCAATGGGGTCAACATCAATGGACCAGCGAATTTTTCTACTCGATTTTAGCGTTTTAATGTGTGGCAACACTTGTTGTAAAAAATGATGCCGCGCCTTCCGTGTGCTAGATTCAAACAGAAGTTGGTAACGAAAGCGGCCAGCACGCTTGAGCATAGGGGATGGCACAGGGCCTAAAACGCTAACGTTGGTATGTTGTAGGGTATCTATTTGACCTTTGATGTCATGCATAAACTGTAATATATCCGCTTCTTGGGTAGCATTAACGCGTAATAGGGCTTGGTAATGATAGGGTGGCAATTGGGCTTCTTGCCGCTCGGCGAGAGCTTGTTGTGCAAAAGCAGCGTAGCTTTGGGTTTTGAGTGTTTGAAATAACGGGTGATCAGGGTTGTGAGTTTGAATCAGCACTTTACCCGGCTTGCTTTCTCGGCCAGCTCGACCAGCTACTTGAGTTAATAGTTGAGCCGTTCGTTCACTGGCTCGGTAGTCAATACTAAATAAACCAGCATCCATATCTATGATGCCAACCAGTGTTACATTTGGGAAATGGTGTCCCTTAGCGAGCATTTGAGTGCCGACCAAAATTTGTGCGCCACCCTGGTGCACTTTGTCGATGACTGACTGCATGGCGTCTTTACGCCGGGTAGTGTCGCGGTCAATTCGTGTAATGGGGATGGTTGGGTAGCGCACTTTTAACACATCTTCTATGCGTTCGGTGCCTGTGCCTAATGGGAAAAGCTCGGCTTGCTGACAACTAGGGCAGCGATGGGGTTTGCGGTGTTCTGCGCCACAATGGTGGCATTTTAGTAACTGCTGTTGCTGATGGGTCACTAACCGAGCGTCGCAATGCTTGCATTGGGCAACCCAGCCACAGCAATGGCACATTAGAACCGGTGCAAAGCCGCGTCGATTAACAAATAGAATGACCTGCTCTTGACGGTCAAGGCATTGATCAACGGCCACTAAAAGAGGTTTAGACAAATGGTTGTCGAGCTTTTTATTACGGATATCAATTAAATGAATCGATGGCGCAACAGCTTGGCCCGTTCTGTTTGGTAGCAGTAAGTGTTGAAACCTTTTTTGCTGAACATTATACAAGGCCTCTAGTGATGGTGTGGCACTACCCATAACAATAGGAATACCTAGGTTCCTAGCGCGAATAATGGCAATATCGCGAGCAGAATAGCGAAAGCCCTCTTGCTGCTTAAAGGAGCTGTCATGCTCTTCATCTAAAATAATCAAGCCGAGGTTTTTCATGGGCGTGAAAGTGGACGACCGGGTGCCCAGCAAAATGGATGCCGAGCCACTGCGGCATTTAATCCAAGCTTGTGTACGTTGAGTGTCAGACAGGCCTGAGTGATACACCACAATATTGCAAGCGAGACGTTGTTTAAACCTAGACGCAAGTTGAGGCGTTAGATTTATTTCAGGTAACAGCACCAGCACTTGCTGGTTGAGCAGTAAAACCTTTTGAATAAGTTGTAAGTACACCTCAGTTTTACCACTTCCCGTTACACCGTCTAATAAGTGAGCCTGAAAAGTCCCGTTTTCTTGAAGAATATGGTCGATGGCAGCTTGCTGTTCGGGGTTAGGTGAAAAACTGGGTTCGACTAATTGATGGTTTTTCTCGGCCTTAACAGGCTGGGTTAACAGCCATTTTTTTTCAAGTAATTTATTTAGTGGGGGTCGCCAGTTCCATTCGAAGGCGGCGTTTAGTTCTTCGGCAGATAATGGGCCTCGTTGCTTAAGCAGTTGAATAATACTGGCTTGACGAGGAGCCCGTTTTAATAACGAATCACTAGACTCAACAGCTGTGCTGGATAAGGCATAGCACATGTCTTGAGACTCGTTTGGTATTGGGCCAGTTCTCAGCTGCTTAGGTAAGGCTTGTGTAAAAACCTCACCTAATGGTTGGTGGTAATAATGAGCCGCCCAATTAATCAGCTGGCAGTCTTGGTCGGAAAAAATAGGCGTGTCATCAAGTCGCTTTAGGATAGGCTTGAGTTTTTTAGTGGCGAGCTGAGTCTCACTTGAAATGCTGACAATAATGCCGGTTTTTTGCAAACGACCAAATGGTGCAATAACCCGCTGGCCAACACAGTAGTCACTTTTTTGTGTTTGAGCCAAAGGTTGATAATCAAAAACAAGAGCTAACGGTGTGTCGAGAGCAATATTTAAATAAAAGAGAGGCATTATTGTAAAATTATAATCTGAGGCGTTAGCTTAAAAAGCAAAAAGAACCTATAAGATCACGTTAACTTAGTCCATGCATTATGTTTTTTAGAGAGAGAGCAGTTTTTCTGTGGATAACCTTGTGGGTTACCTGCTAATAAGAAACCCTATCTGCTTATAGATAAAGGGCTAGCGTTAGTCTGTAATATTTCATGCACGTTGTGAAACTGTTATATAAGGCTAGATGCCAAGATTAAATGATTGCTACGTGCGAAGCAGGCATTAAGTACATGATATTAAGGCTGTGGATAACCTATACTAGGTGCTTGTTGTATTTTATTGGGTATTAGTGAGGTATCTAGCCCCCCCCAGCTTTGTTAGCTTGCAATTGGCGGTAATATTGTTGAGTTGAAAGTGGAGGTGGGGCTGTTACTAGCCGGCTTAAGTGCTCTGTATGACAGGTGCGGTTAATGCAGGTTAAAGTCACAGGTTTATTTATAAATTAGATGGCCCGAGTGTCACTCGGTGAACCATTTTATTGAACTTAATGTGTAAGATAACGGGTGTTATCAAGGTCTAATAGGTCAAGTGAAAAGAAAAGAATTGGATTATGAGCGTTTAGTATTGGCCTATAGTGATGAGTTATTTCGTTACTCTTTGTGGCTATGTCGGGACAAAAGTATGGCTGAGGATTTAGTTCAGGAGACGTGCCTGCGAGCTTGGAAGTCATTAGATAAGTTAAAAGAAAACAGCTCAAGTAAAGCATGGCTTATGACCATTTTGCGTAATGAACATGCGCGGCAGTATGCACGTTACCGACCTGAGATGGTAGACCTAGATCTTGACTTAGTGAGTTTAAAGGATATTGATAACGACACAAGTTCTGAGGCTTTTGCCTTAAAAATGGCGCTTAATGAATTGGCCGATGAGTATAAAGAACCGCTGTTATTACAAGTTATTTGCGGGCTCAGCTGTGAAGAAATTGGACGAGTGTGCAATATTACAAAAGGCGCTGCAATGACTCGGTTATTTAGAGCCAAGAAAAAGCTTAGAGATGTTTTACAGGCTGAGGAAGGTGAATGATGAAGTGTGAAAACGTAGAATTTGAATACATTGCAGCCCCCAATGAATTGTCTATTGAGGCTGAAGCACACATAGAGTCATGTGCCGTGTGTCAGCGCATGGTCAGTCAACAGGGGCATTTTAATAAAAAACTAACCGATGTGCTGAATCAACCGGTGCCACATAATTTGCGCCATTCCTCACGTGAATATGTTCAGCGGAATAAAGTTATCAGCTGGAGCTTTCCAAAGGCTTCATTAGCACTGGCTGCATCTGTTCTGCTAGCGGTAGGGCTCGTTAGGGTTAACCTTGTCAATGATGTGTCAGCTTTTTCTGTGGACCGGCTAGTTGTTGAACACTTTGAGCATGATGGCGCTCGATCAATGAAAGCATCACATGTTATTGCACCCACACAACTCACTCGTTTGAGTGATTCGTTTGGTGTACAAGTTAATTCAGCAAGCTCGGTTAGCTTTGCAGAAAGGTGTCCCATTGGAGATAGCTTTGGCTTACATATGGTTTATCAGTTTAAGGGGCGGCCAGTGACGGTGATTTATATGCCTGATATTCAATTAACGACGACTTTGCCGTTTCATTATTCTGGTCTGCACGGGTGGGTTAAGCCGTTAGAAAAAGGGTCTATCGCTGTTATAGCCGATTCAGACATTGACCTTCCGTCAGAAGAGTATGCAAAAAACTCTGTTGAATGGATCTGATGCTCAATTGATATGCTGAGTTAACGGCATAAAAGGTGACGTTGGCACGTTTAGGGGTTAAGTGTCTTTAACCCCTATGGTTGAAAATGGTCTTAGTCGGTGTCGTGCTGATGGTTTCTGGCCATTACCATATAAAATGCGGGCACAATAAATAATGTAAAGAGCGTGCCAATCCCCAGGCCACTCGAAATGACTAAGCCAATATTAAATCGACTAACCGCACCTGGTCCAGAAGCAATAAGTAAAGGCACCATTGCTACAATCATTGAAACAGTGGTCATTAAAATAGGCTTAAGTCTGACCGAAGCTGCTTTTTCTACGGCTTCTCTAACAGATAAGTGTTCTCGTATTTGTAGTTGATTTGCAAACTCAACAATTAAAATTCCATTCTTAGCAATTAAGCCAATCAGTGTGATTAAGCCAACCTGAGAGTAAATATTCATGGTGGCAGCACCTAACATTAGAAAGGCCATTGCGCTAGCTAAAGAAAGAGGGACTGAAATCAGAATAATAAGTGGGTCCCGCCAGCTTTCAAACTGGGCCGCAAGGACAAGGTAAATAATAAGCAGAGACATGAAAAAAGTGGTGACGAGTGCGCTGCCTTGCTGCATGAATTGACGAGAGCTACCCGTATAATCTGACTTGAAATTACTGGGGAAAATCTCTTTTGAGGCTTCATCAAGGTACGCTAAACCATCACCCATTGTTACACCTGGGCGTAAAATCCCTTCAACGGTAATGCTATTAAGCTGTTGAAACTGAGTTCGCTTACTGGGCTCGACTGTGTCGGAGAGGCTGATGATGGAGCTTAATGGCACTTGTTCCCCAGCGGCTGAGCGTAAATAAATATTATTAAGCTGGTCAACATCTAAACGATCTTCCATGGCTACTTGTGGGATAACTTTATAACTCCTACCTTGCATGCTAAAACGGTTGGTGTAGTTTTCTCCAAAGTAGCCAGCTAAATTGGCGGCAATATCCTGCATACTGATACCTAGGTCAGCTGCTCTGTCCTTATCAATTAGTAAGGTGGATTTAGGGCGATCAAACTCGATGCTTTTTTGTAAAAAGATGAACAGACCGCTTTGCATGGCCTTTCCAATCAATTGGCCAGAAACACTGCTAAGTTGCTGATAGTTAGTATCAGTTAAAACGACAAACTGAATTGGCAGGCCGCCACCTGATCCAGGTAAGCCAGAACGTTCCACAACAGCTGTTCTTAAGCCAGTGACGGCGGCCACTTTTTGTTGCATCTCAGGCTTAATGTCGGCTTGACTTCTTTCTCTTTCAGACTGAGGCGCCATTTTGAAGCCAGCCAATAATTTGTTGTTGTCTCCGCCTAAGCCCATAAGGATAAAGCTATGGTCGTATTCGGGTATGTTTTCAAAAATATTTAAAATATGTTTGGTCTGTTTTTTTAAAAAGTCGAGTGTTGCCGTTTGTGGTGCTGTTGCAATGGTCAATAGCAGGTTTCTATCTTCGGTAGGCGCGAGTTCTTTTTTACTGAGAAGGTACATCGGGTAAAGGCTCATTAAAACAACCAGAGAAAAGACAATTAATAATGAGGGTGTTTCAAGCAAAGGATGCAGGAGTTTTTTATATACAACAGTTAAGCGATCAAAGAAGTTTTCTGCCGCTAGTTCAAACTTTCCAGCAGAGCCAGCAGGTCGTAAAACACGGGCGCTTAGCATAGGTGCTAGGGTTAAGGCAATAATGCCTGATATTAGTACGGCACCAGCAAGAGAAAAGGCGAACTCTGTGAAGAGTGTGCCAACAAGCCCATCCATAAAGCCAATAGGGAAGTAAACCGCAATTAATGTGGTCGTCATGGCAATAATGGGCAGGCGTAGCTCTCTTGCAGCATCGAGAGCGGCTTGAAGGGGCTTTTTTCCTAAACTAATGTGCCGATGGACATTCTCGACCATAACAATAGCATCATCAACAACAAGGCCAATCGCTAATACCATGGCTAGTAGGGTCAGTAGGTTGAGTGAAAAGCCAAGTAGAAGCATGATAAATGCGGAGCCAATAAGAGATAAAGGAACCGTAAGTGCAGGAATGAGAGCGGCTCTGAATGACCCTAAAGACAGTAAAATAACGAGAAAAACGATGCTGAGCGCTTCTATTAGCGATGTCCCAACTTCTTTGATTGAATTATCAATAAACTTGCTAGCGTCATAGGGCATTTTTACCGTCATGCCTTCTGGTAAGTTTTGTTTAATGCCTTCCATTGCAGAGACAACCTTTTTTGCAACCATTAAAGGGTTAGCACCAGGTGATTGATCTATCGTTAGGAAGATAGAGGGCTTGCCGCTATATAAATTAACGGTTTCATAGCCTTCAGCCCCTAAAGTGGTGTCAGCGACATCAGAAAGACGAATGAGGGTGTTATTATGACGACCAACAACGAGGTTGAAAAAGCCTTGTTCATCACTAATATCCGTTGAAGCGCCTAGGTCAATACGAATAAATTCGCTGCGGGTATTGCCGACACTGGAGAGGTAGTTATTGCTACGCAATACTTGGTTAATATCCTGTGCGGTAATGTTAAGTGCGGCCATTCTAGTTGGCTTTAACCAAACACGCATTGCATAAATACTGCTGCCTAAGATGCTGGCCTGACCAACACCTTCAATGGATTGTAACTGAGGCTGAACAACTCGAAGTAAGTAATCGGCAATTTGAGTGGGCCCCATGGATTGGCTCATAAACGCTAAATAAATGAGTGAGGTAGAGGACCCTGTGGTAGAGGTAATAACTGGGTCTTGAGCTTCGGATGGAAGTACGCTTCGTTGGCTTGCCACCTTCGCTTGAACATCAGCGACGGCGGTGCTGGCTTCGTAGTTCATCCTCATGTGGGCTTCAATTAAAGAGCGGCCTTGGCTGCTGGTAGAGGATATATAATCAATGCCGTCTACTTGTGCAATTGCTTGCTGTAAAGGTGTGGTGATAAAGCCCTTCATTAGTTCACTGCTAGCGCCTGGGTAAGCAGTACTTATTTTAATAACAGTGTTTTTTGTTTCAGGGTACTCTCGAATGTCTAGTGAAAGCATTGAGCGCAGGCCGAGCACTAAAATAAATAAGCTGACCACGCTCGCTAAAACGGGCCGTTTAACAAAAATATCGGTGAATGTCACGAGAGGTCCTATGGTTTAGTGTTCTGCTTGGGCTTAGCAATGCGAATAGGAATACCATTTCGCAATTTGATATGCCCTTCGTTAACGACCGTATCGCCTAGTTTAAGCCCACTTAATACCTCAATTTTACCATGGCGGCGTTGGCCTATTTTAATGCTACGATAAGCAACGGTAGCTTGCTCAGAGTCTTTGCTAACGATGTACACATTAGAACCATAAGTGTTATATAGAACTGCGGTTTCAGGCAAGGTCAGTGTCTGCGCAGGTTTTGAAATGGTGATGTCTATTTCAGCAAACATACCGGCTTTTAATTTATGCTCGGGATTATCGACTAATGCACGAACGACAACAGCACGGGTGCCTTCGTTAAGCCCAGGGTTAATAGCTTTTATCTGGCCATGAAATAATTTATTTGGATAGGCTTGAACTTTAATGTCGACAGTTTGCCCTATAGCAAGGTCGGCAATATAGCGCTCGGGCAGATGAAAGTCAGCCATGGTGGGTGATGGTGCAACGAGAGGAGCGATTTTATGCCCCTTATCCAAGTATTCCCCCATGCTAACGAGGCGAATGCCAATGGTGCCATCAAACGGGGCACGGATATGCTTCTTGTCTAAGAGGCTTTTTTGGGCGATAACTGAGGCATTAGCAAGGTCTAGGGATGCACGAGCCTCGTCGTAACTTGAACGAGAGGTGGCTTTGCTTTTTATGAGGGTCGCTTGACGTTTGAACTTTAGTTGAGCCAGTTTTCTTTCGGCAATATGACCATCTAGTTTGGCTTGATCGTTAGACGTGTTAAGCTCAAGCAATAAATCACCTTGTTTAACGGTCTGGCCAGATTTAAAGTGAATAGCCGAGATAATGCCGGCTAATTCATTGCTGATAAAAATATGGTTGAAGGGCGTCACTTCACCGACGGTTGATAGTTTGTTGGACCAGCTTTCATGCTGAACATTAACCGTTGTAACAATGGGTGGCGGTGGGGGGGTGCGGGTTGAAATGGCCTTGTTTATTTGTAGATATTTAGTAAAAAACAAACCGCCAAACACAAGTGTGATTAGCGCGATTAGCAATATTATTTTTTTGCTCAAGGGAGGCTCCGTGCGGGTTAAGTCTTATCCAGAATTAGGGGGCTTATCATACGCGGTTAGAGAGGTAAACTCCAAATAAATATTAGCGTGGAGTGATATTTGGTTTTGTAAAGAAAGGTAGGGTAGCAGGCGTTAGCCGGCTGGGTAGGCTTGAATATGAATGTAGGTGTTTTATGAAAAACAAAAGAAACTGGTTGTTAATGGCCTTTATCGTGCTGATAGGCGGCTGTGCGCATCTGAAAGACCAAAAAAAGTATGAGCATCTGGAGGCGAAACAAAAAATCTTTATGAAGGCCCTTCGCTGGAAATCGTATGAAACGGCTGCCAGTATGATACGTTTTAAAAACCCATCGCGTCGATTAGGAAGCATTGAATACCTCGATAAGGTGACAGTCACCTCCTATGAACTAATTAGCAGCTTGCCCGATATTGAAAAGGGTGAGGCGACTGCCTATGTTCTTTTTGAATACACACAAAACGAAACAGGGCGGTTTTTAACACTAAAATACACTCAAAATTGGTGGTTTGATGAGGAGTCAAGGCAATGGTTTTTGGCGAGTGATATGCCTGATTTTAAAATAGACTAAATCAGATGTCTTGGCCTTTAGACATCTGAGCTCTAAGAGCCTTAGTTTTTTCATGAAACTTATCATGTTCACCAAACGCTATAAATTTGTGGTAATGCCTGTGCTCACCTAGTTTTTTTCTGGCATGTTTAATGGGGCACCAATACAGTTCTGTACGAGCAATGATTTCTGCAGTATAAGCAATAACAGCATTGCCATAAGTGCAGTAAGCGCAGTTAAACTTCTCAATAATATTTAAGTATGGTAGTTGGTGTCTATCGGCTACAAAATAGTCAGCACGTTTTACTCGTGGGATGTTATATAACTTAAAGCAAATAACTTGATATATTTCGATACTAAGGTGCAATAAAACAAGAGGCAGAATCATACCGTAAATAAAAGGTATGGAGAGCAAGGATCGCAGGCGACTCATTTTTAGCCATGGAATAATGCCAACTTTTAAGGCTAACTGTTGTTTTAGTATAGAGGCTTCAATTTTTATTTTCGCACCATCAAATCGGTAGTTTAAGTTTTGTTGTTGTTTGCTAATAAGGTCTTCTAACTCAACTTCAAGTTGTTTTATTTGATCAATGATCTGGGATATTTTAGCGTTCATTAAAGCTCCGTTTTGAAGGGTAATAACGTGCATAGCTGTGATAGGTTAATCTCTGTTTGGATCTGTTCCTGTTGAATGAAGTCATTAATAGCCAGGCGAAAATTGGGGTTTGAGATGATATGGTTAGAAAACGTTTTAGTCGGCTCAAACCCACGAGAAATCTTGTGCTCTCCTTGAGCGCCAGGGTCAAAGTGCTGTAAGTTGTTGTCAATGCAGTATTCAATGCCTTGATAATAGCAGGTTTCAAAATGTAAGAAATGATAGGCTTGTTCACAGCCCCAATAACGGCCATATAAACTGTCTTGACCTTTAAAAAAAAGGGCAGCAGCAATCATTTTTTTATCTTTAAAGGCGCAAACCATTAAGAGACTATTGCTCATACTGACTAAAATAAGCATAAAGAACTGTGGGTTTAAATAGCCGCGGTGACCGCTACGTTTTAAATAGGTCGCTTGATAAAATCGGATGAATATAGTCATCACTTCTGGTGTTATTTGAGCGCCCTCTAGTCGTTGCATTAAGATGCCTTGGCGTTCAATCGCCTCGCGCTCTTTACGAATATTCTTGCGCTTTCTAGATTTGAAACGGGCGAGGAAGTCTTCAAAAGAGACGTAAGATTTATTAAACCAATGATATTGAAGGTCAACACGCTGCTCAGCCTGGCAAGCCTGCAATTGAGCTGATTGATTTTTATCGGGGAATAACACATGCCAACTTGATAGGTTTTCATCGCTGAGTTTACGCTGGATAGCTAGGCTAATAGCCTTAAAGATAGCGGCTTTCTCAGTGTCAGTTTGAATGCTTGCATCAAAGGCTAATCGTGGCCCCGTTGAGGGGGTAAAGGGAATAGCCGTTACAAGTTTTGGGTAATAAGAAAGTCCGTTCTGATGATAAGCATCAGCCCACGCCCAATCAAAGACATACTCACCATAAGAGTGACCCTTAATGTAACAGGGCATTAATGCCAGTATTTTGTCACCTTTTTTAACGACAATATGCTGAGCTCGCCAGCCGGTAGACGATTGAATGCACTCGCTTACCTCCAGCGCAGATAAAAACGCATACTGGGTAAAGGGGTACAACGTCCTGAAGACGTGTTGCCAATCATCGCTTGAAACCTCGGTTAGCGAATCGATAAATTTTACATCCATAATGCTTTATCGTAACGAAAATCCTGAATGCCCGCACTTAATTTATCTAAAAAGGTTGTTAATAATACGCCTTAAATGGTTTTAAGGTAGCCATTGCGATAACAGGTTGTGATGGTAGTATAAAAAGAATATAACGGTAAATAGACATTGTCGAAAGGCGTCTGATGCCATAGAGTGTATGCATTAACCACTTAATGAGAAGAGCCAATATGTCGGGTGACAAAAAGGAAGAGGTAGTCGTGCGGGCAAACACGAACAGTTTAATTAGTGAGCTGCTGGAAGAAAGGAAGCAGGTTTGGGGTCTGTACTGCAAAGTGTCCGGTATAGAAGATGCGCCAAAAACAATAACAATTGAGAAGCTTTTACAAGAATTTTGTCAAATGTCAGTGGACTATATTTCACTGGGGCACTTTGGTATTTATCAGCGAATTCTTGATGGCAGTGAACGTCGTAAGTCGGTTGTTGAGGCCGCTGAGCGAATTTACCCGATGATTTCAAAAGCAACGGAAGTTGTGCTGGATTTTAATGATAAATACCAGTCAGTAACACCGGCAATGATCCTACAGGAGTTATCTAGTGACCTATCAAACGTAGGTGAACAGCTAGCTAATAGAATTGAATGGGAAGATCAATTGATTGGCGAGATGCTGACCTAGTTACTTAATGAAATTCTGCTCTCAATGTGGTGCTGAAACAAAGGTAGCTACTCCCATCGGTGATAGCCGGCTACGCGATATATGCGATGCATGTGGGATCGTTCATTACCAAAACCCACGAATTATTGCTGGTTGTATACCCGTTTGGGACGATAAAGTTTTATTGTGCAAACGCGCTATCAACCCCCGAAAAGGTTATTGGACCTTACCAGCAGGGTTTATGGAAATGGGTGAGACGACTGAGCAGGCGGCTACACGAGAAACGTTTGAAGAGGCGCAAGCAGTGGTGAAGACGGAAGGGCTTTATGTTGTGTTCAATTTGCCGCATATTAACCAAGTTTACACAATTTACCGCTCGTCTTTATTGAAACCTGAATTCTCAAGTGGTGTTGAAAGCCTTGAGACAAGGCTGTTCAGTGAGCAAGATATTCCATGGGATGAGTTAGCATTTGAAACCATGCGTTTATCGTTGCAATATTACTTTGCAGACAGGGTGCGAGGGCAGTTTGATTTTAGAACGACAGATATTATTGACGAAACGCATACCTAAAAAATAATATGAAACGTGAGCATATAACTAAATGCTTGGAGCCCATATCAAACATGGTAGCGTGGCCTAAACGTCGTAGAGAGGACGGTTTAACAAATGCAGCTGTTCTGGTGCCATTAATTGAAAGGGAGCAGTGGCATATACTATTGACAACGCGAACGAAGCATTTACGCCGCCATGCTGGACAAGTTAGCTTTCCCGGTGGGCGTGCCGATGAGCAGGATAAAACACCGCGACAAACCGCCTTAAGAGAAACCTACGAAGAAGTTGGTATTAAGCCTGAGTTTATTGAGGTGGCCGGTGTTATAGAGCCCTATCTTACCGTGACGGACTTTCATGTTATTCCCGTTGTAGGGTTTGTTCAGCCTGATTTCTCTTTAACAATTGATGAGGGTGAAGTGGCAGGGGTTTTTGAAGTACCCATGTTGGATATTTGTGATCGTTCAAACTACCAACGGAAAAAAATACATTGGCAAGGTGAATGGCGGGAATACTGGGAATTTATGCATCAAGAGCATCGAATTTGGGGGGCAACAGCCGCAATGCTGTACTCATTTGCTGGGCGGCTTTCTAATGTTAAGTCGCTTCTGTAGGCGAATGAAGAGCGATCTCTTCTAATTGGATTAGAGCTTTTTGGGTGTTCTTCCCACCCGCGTAGCCCACAGTTTGCTGACGGCTAGAGATGACTCGATGACATGGAATGATAATGCTGATGGCGTTAGCCGCATTGGCATTAGCGACAGCGCGTACCGCTTTGATGTTACCGTTAATAGAAGCCAGTTGCTGATAAGGAATCGTCGTCCCAAAGGGGATTTGCCTCAAATGTAGCCAAACAGCACGCTGAAAGGGCGTGCCTACTAATAGTAAAGGGAGGTCAAACAGCTGGCGCTGAGCATTGAAGAATTCATTTAGCTGGGTTTTAGCTTGCTCAATAAGTAGACTGCTTTGCTGTGTGTAACTAGCCCCTAAGCCTTGCTGGATCCGTTGGTCAATTCGAGACCTCGTTGCCCTACCCTGCCAGTCGCAAAGACAAATTTTATCGTTATACGCCCCTATAACCATTGTGCCATAAGGCGATTGGAAAGGCTGGGTTAGGATTACATTTGGTGCATCTCCATGCCGAGCACTCATGATGGATGACTTAAGCTTAAATGACTAGGCTAAGATTGAGGCCATTCAAAAGGCTCTTCTGCTTCATTGTTGGGGCGATACTTCAGTTGAATGCCCTGTAAAAAATTGCGTAAAACCTGGTCCTTGCACTGACGATAATGTTTATGGTCGGCGCGACGAAAGAAGGCGCTTAACTCATGCTTACTAATGTTCAGCCCTGCTTGAGATAAAAGGGTTAATAGGCCTTCATTCTTTAGGTCGAAGGCTATTTTTAGCTTTCGTAAAATAATATTATTCGTTAGTTTTTTTTCTGCTTCAGGTAAAGGGCCATCTTGTCGGCCACGCCTTTCAATAATAAGGCCATTTAGGAAGTTAGAAAACGTACTGTCATTGCATCCTGCATACTGCTCATCGTCATCTTTTTTTAGCCAGTTACTAACCTGTTCGCGGGTCACCGTGCAGTCCACATGCTTAAAGAGAGCAATCATTTTTGTATCACTAAAATCAAAAGTGTAACGGAGGCGGCGTAAAATATCGTTATTTGTCACAGAGTTTTCCTAAGGTCGGCAGTCTACGTGGACTAGGGTGGGGTGATTAATGTGTGAAGGATAGCACTTTTGGCAGCATATTAATAAACGGAAGGCATAATATTGCCTGTGCATTTATAATAAGCGCTTATTGAACAGTGGGCTTGGTATACCCAAGAGGCCTAATAGCAACGGTATTTCTAATGATTGTGCAAATGGTGTTGTCACTGCGTTTAAAGTACATTTCAAAGGTAGGAGTGCTTCTGCCAGTGCTCTTTAAGTCAGCTTGGATTCTATTTTTCATCTCATCATCAAAATCAAAATGTAAAATAATATCGCTGTTGGCCGCGTGTTTGAAATCGACGGTTAACTCGCGTGTCCAAACGGCATAACCTGGGAAAACTTTTGTACAAGCAAGCGCAGCCACTGGATCAGCGAGAGAGGCTTGAAAGCCACCAAATATTCCACCGTGCATATTACTCGCGATACTGCTTTGTGGAAGTTTAATGCGGAGTTTTCGCCAATCCTTTGTTAGTTCAAGTACTTTTAAGCGCATCAGCCAAAAAGGCGGGTGCCACTCAAGTCGTTTAGCATCGGATATAAAAGGGATGCGGGCGATAAACTGGCGTAACGTCATTTGGCTTCCAGACTACGAGTAACAATTTCTAAAACATCCTTGGATAGAGACGCATGCGACTGAATACGTTGTAACTGTTGTTTAATTAACAATTGACGCTGCTGGTCAAGTTTTTTCCAGTGACTGAGTGAGTTAGCTAGGCGCGCAGCCACTTGTGGGTTAATGGCATCTAATTGAATAACCTTACTGGCAATAAACGTATAGCCAGAGCCGTCGGCAGCATTGAAATTTAGTGGGTTTGCTGCTGCAAACGCGCCAATAAGGCTTCGCACACGGTTGGGTGTTTTAATGTCAAAATCGGGGTGCAGAAGTAACTGGTTTATACGGGCTAAGGCCCCTGGTTCTTCTGAGCAGGCTTGAAGGCTAAACCATTTGTCAATAACAAGGTCTTCATGCTTCCACTGCTGATAAAAATGCTCAAAGTAATGAGCGGATTGTTGCTCGTTAAGGTGGCTGATGTGCTCTAAAGCCGCTAGTTGGTCAGTCATGTTTTGGGCTTGATCAAACTGTTCGCTACATAACATTATGCAGTCATTGCCTAGGCTCATTAAATAACTTAGACAAATGTTTTTAAAGCGGCGCTGAGCGATAGCACGCGGATTATTGCCAGCATTAGGCTGATGGTGTGTCTGATAATTAGTGAGCCATAAATTCTTAAGTGCCTGCGCAAGTGCTATTTTTATGGCCTTGTGTACATGGTACAGGGCATCAATATCAACCTGCTCCATTTGTTCGGCAAGGTACGCCTTAGTGGGCAAACTCAATAGCAGTGATTGGTAATCCAAATCATCTAATGGTTGCTTTAAAAGCGAGCGAAACGTGTTAATGACAGCTGGCGGTAAAGGTGCAATAGCATGTCCGTTTTGAATGGCTTCAACCCCGTCAAGAATCAGATCACTTAATATTTTTTGCCCAGCTTCCCAGCGGTTAAAGGGGTCGCTATCATGCTGGAAAAGTCGAATTTGTTGCTCAGCAGAAAGGTCCTGCTTAAGCTTAATAGGCGCTGAAAAGCCACGTAATATAGAGGGTGTTGGTTCAATGTCTATTTGTTCAAATGTAAAGCTCTGTTCGGGTTCAGTTAACTCTAACGTGATGGAGTTTTGTTGGTTAGCGAGTGGAATAGCGCTACCATCGTCATTAATAAGGCCGACGATAATGGGAATATGGAAGGCTTCCTTATTAGGTTGTTTAGGGGTTGCTTGACAGGTTTGCTTAAAGTGTAGGGTATAGGTTTTTTCGTCAGTACTATAGTGGGAGTTGACAGTAACCTGAGGGGTCCCGGCTTGCTTATACCACCGCCTGAATTGGGTGAGGTCTATATGACTAGCTGCTTCTAGTGCTTGCACAAAATCATCAGTCGTAACAGCCTGCCCATCATGTCGCTCAAAGTACAAATCACAGCCTCGCCTAAAGCCCTCCTCACCGAGCAGCGTGTGTAGCATGCGTACAACCTCAGCGCCTTTTTCATAAATGGTTAGGGTGTAAAAATTATTAATTTCTACATAGGCATCAGGGCGAATAGGGTGAGCTAGCGGCCCTGCATCTTCGGCAAATTGATAAGTTCGTAGCATATTGACATCTTTGATTCGCTTAACTGCGGCAGATGTTTGGTATGCGGTAAATTGTTGGTCACGGAAAACGGTAAAGCCTTCTTTTAAGCTTAATTGAAACCAGTCGCGGCACGTAACGCGATTGCCAGACCAATTATGGAAGTATTCATGGCCAATGACGGCCTCGATATTCTCAAAGTCATTATCAGTTGCCGTTTGCTCGCTAGCTAGGACATACTTGGTGTTAAACACGTTAAGCCCTTTGTTCTCCATTGCTCCCATATTAAAGTGGCTAACAGCGACGATCATATAAAGGTCTAGGTCATATTCACGACCAAAAGCCTCCTCATCCCAACGCATGGCATTTTTTAGCGATTGCATTGCATGTTGAGTTTTAGGTAAATCGCTTGCCTCAACATAAATTTCAAGTGCTACGTCACGTTTCGAGCAGGTTGTGAGCGACTCTTTTAAACATGCTAAGTCACCTGCGACGATAGCAAATAAATAACTAGGCTTAGGGAAGGGGTCATGCCAGCTAGCAGTATGTTTAAGACCGCTAGAGGTTTGCTCTAGACGATTTCCATTTGAGAGTAGAATAGGGTACTTATTTTTATCAGCACTCATGGTGACGCTAAAAATAGACATAACATCGGGGCGATCTAGAAACCAGGTGATGCGCCTAAACCCTTCTGCTTCGCACTGAGTGCAAAGCATGCCTTTTGACTCATACAAGCCGCTTAATGCCGTGTTACTGCTGGGTTTGATACGGTTTTTTATCTCGATATTAAAATTAGTGCCGGGCTGCTTAATGGTGAGTGCTTGGTCTGTCAGTCGATAATCGTCAGGTGTCAGTAAAACATCATTTAAACGAAGCTCAATTAGCTCTAACTCTTCACCCATTAAAACCAGGTCGGCTTGATGGTTTTGACTGCTTGGGTTTCGCTGAATACTAAGGTGCGAGTGAACAAGGGTGTCATCAGCACTCAGTTCAAAATGTAGTTTGGTATGGCTGATTAAAAACTCAGGAACGCTATAGTCTTTTAGGTAAATGGTGTTTTGTTGAGGTGTAGACATAAGGGAGGTGTTAATTAAAATTAATTGAGGTGTACGCTAATAGAGCCCATGCGATTAAAAAACTAACACCACCAATGGGTGTTATTGCACCCAATAAGGATATGCCGCTGAGGCTTAATGCGTATAAACTGCCAGAAAAAAGCACCACGCCGGCGAGCATGAACCAGCCTGAGGCAAGTAATAAACGAGATGTTTTTTGTGATGGAATTA
>ERZ1027208.347-NODE-347-length-19025-cov-10.037955_pt1 | contig 19025 bp, 21 predicted proteins | sample MGYA00520867_ERZ1027208 | MGnify/ENA primary metagenome ERZ1027208 (study PRJEB33311, sample SAMEA4378413) | marine metagenome | biome: Marine biome; feature: Fjord; material: Water | collected 2014-07-20T08:00:00Z/2014-07-... | depth 75 m ...
ATTATCTTATATTTTCAATTGGTTATGCTGAAATTGCCCATGGGCAACGTCTATTTGCCGAACTTATCCTTCAAAAACGCATCCAAAGCACCCCTCAAGCTGGATTCAGACAGGCTATCGTCAAATTCCAGATGGTATTTACGGCCCCGCTTGCGTGCAGTGATACCCTTCTCTCCTGCGGAACGGCGATAGGTCACCTCGTCAACCTTGCGCGCGGGTTTTACTTTTGGCTCTTCAGCTGCGAGCCGCAATTGTTTGACAACATCAAGCGGATCAACAAATGGTCCACGTCCGTTGCGCGCGCTTTGCTGCTGAACCTCGATCCGTGCGGCCTGTGCCAACATAGGATCGGCAGTAGCTGGACGCGCCAACAGTGGTTTAAGATCGCGCGCATGGCGTTCCTTGAGATCACGGATGGACGGGAATGCGCTCACGATCTGTTCAGGTAATGCAGCCAATGCGAGGTAACGAGACAGCCAAGGCTGGCTCACTTCCAGACGTTCGGCCATGGCTTTTTGTTTGCCGCCGTAATAGCGCGCGATGGCATCCGCGTAATCAATCGCCCGCTCATAATCACTGATGTCTTCGCGTTCGCGATTCTCGATATCAGCGAGGCGGAAAGCTTCTTCATCGCTCATCTCGCGGGCTTCGATCAAATACTTGAACTGGGTGTAGTTGTTTTTGCGCAGCCAGCTCACTGCAAAGTGGCGGCGCGCACCACAGATTACTTCGAATTTGTAATCAGGATCATCAATCGGCCGCACGATGGCTGGGAATTCCTGCCGGCCCTGTGCGCGTATTCCGTCGATCAGGTCACGGCAGTTTTCTTCGTTGAGAAGTTCATAGTCGCGGTTGTGCCGCTCCCACATCCGACACTCGGATGGATCAATCCAGCGCAGGGTCTTTTCTTCCAGCTCACCGGTCAGGCGGTCGTTGATCGTGGTTGACCGTTTGAGAAAGCGGGCCGATTCACGTGGCCCTGCCGCAGGTACTGGTCCATCCAGATCGCTTAGGACATCATCAAAGATCGCATCATGCTTCTTACTCATAGCAGCCCCTCCTTGCGCAGGCTCTTGTGATGGCTTGGCCATGTCTTGCGGATCAGTAATTCGATCTCGCTATTCACCGCATCCAGATACGCGCGACAACGACGGTGGGTTTCAGTACGTGTCGCAGCACCCGTTAGCTCATAAACAGTGGCTAGATTTGCAGCCGCGTTATCGATCTCAGCACTGTCTTTTAGAACCGCGTTCAACATGTCATGTGGAAATACCGCATCCATCATCCGCTTGATTGCCTGATGCGCTGATTTACCGTCGTTCATTTTGGTCGCAAGAATTTTAATAAAAGAATAATCGCGCGCACCGCCAGCCCTTGCCAGTTCGTTAAGCGTTGCGCCCATCATCTTAAGAAAGTGCGCAGTAGAGCCGAAATCGATGTTATTGGGCGGCGCAGGGATTACGATCGCATTGGCTGCCCGGAGCACCGACAATGACAACATTCCTAGCGCTGGCGGCGGGTCCATCAGGATGACGTCAAATTCATCTTTGATGCTTTCGATCCCTTCGCGCAGACGATCCAAAACAAAGGTTTGATCACGCGCCATACGCGCCGCAAATTCATATTCCGCGTCATAAAGGCCAAGGTTCGCGGGGATCAAAGCAATCCCGGGCCAGTAGGTGCCTCTCAACGCATAATGCAGCGATTTCGGTCCACCGTGCCGGAAGAACGGATAGAGGGTCTCTTCTTCTTCATCCACGTCAATATCGGGATTAAGCCCAAAGACGCTCGTGGTGCTGGCCTGACTGTCACAATCAATCACACAGACACGGTAGCCTTTGAGGGCTAGAAACTGGGCGAGGTGACAGACTGTAGTGGATTTACCGACACCACCTTTAAAGTTTTGAACCGCAAGAACCATAGCCGGATCTTCTGGCGCGCGGTGGGGCAGGGTGCCAAATACTCTGCGCATCTCATTGACCTGCGCGAGGGTATAGCCAGTGCGACGTCCGCTTGTCGGGTCTTTTTCCGGCTCAGGCAAACGCCCATCTGCTTCGGCGTCGCGGATAAGTTTATCACTACGGCCAACCATCTCGGCGGCTTTTCTTACGGTGAAACGCAGATCCAGCGTTTTTGTACTGCCGGGTGCAAACAACCGATCACGTAAGCGACCGATGACTGTGGATGCGCGTGTTGACAGTTGGTCAAGCTCGGCAAGGGTGACGGGGGGAAGAACAGGCTGCTCCATGAGATCCTCATGTTATGGTTATATTAGAATCATGAACTGATGCGTTGGAATGCTCAAGTGTGAATATTCTGGGAATTGCCATGAAAAACGGGAAATATGTCTGATATGCCGTTTTGATCGGAAATTTTTGGAAATCGTGGTTCATTTGGACCCGAAATGGAAGTTATCCACAGGAAACACCCCAAAAGTAAGTTTAAGGATTCTGTCGCTAATCGAGCCTCTTTCTTACCAAAAAACAATATATCCAAAACCCTTATTGGTTCTATCGTCAGAGTCTTCTAAGTTCTAACGGCTCAACCTGCTGAAAATACGACAATATCAGTCTCTAAACTTACATATCGGGACTGTTTTGCTTACATATAGGGACCGGTGAAATTACGTACTGGGATGGCTTATCTTACGTATTGGGGCGGCCCTAAATCTTACCTTTTGGGTGGACGCTTCAAGTCGCTAGGCAGGGTGCAAAAAGGCGCTAAAATACAGGGGGATGCGAATCGGATGGTCGTTATCTCGTGTTTCTATCCTTACTTTTCGGGTGATTGCCCATGGGCAACTTTTACGCTAACTTACATCCAAGCAGATACAAAAGTAAGAATAAGCGTGTAAGCGAGCAGATGGCAACCAAACCTTATCGTACCATTACGGCGCGACCCAATGCAGAAAGTCTGGTGAAACCAGGTGAGTTGGTGGACCTCGTTGAGGTTACCCCACTGACATTGGCGGACAGGCGAATCTATAATCAGCTTTTGGAAAATGCGTGGGACGCGATTGAAAAGCCCGTTACCCATGTCATTGCCAAAGCCGATCTGCGCGGATCGCATAATTCGAACGATAGGGTAGGGGAGTCGATCGAGCGGTTGATGGGATCAATCGTGAAGGTCAAAATCCAACGTGATGGTGAGGACGCGATTGAACGTGTTCAACTGTTGGGCGGGAACATCGAAACAACCCGCCGCGATGGTTTGTTGGAATATGAAATCCCCACGCGGCTGCGTCGCATCATTAAAGACAGCACCGTTTTTGCACGCCTACAGCGGGAAGTCATGTTTGCGCTGAGTTCTAAATATGCGCTTACGCTGTATGAGATGATCCAGAAACGCGGAAACCTGCGGTGGAAGTCTTCTGAGAAATTTGGTGTTGATGATCTGCGCGGGATTTTAGGCGTTCCAAAGGGCAAGCTGACCTCGTGGTCCAACCTCAAGCTGCGCGCAATTGATCCTGCCGTTAACGAAGTCTGTATGCTGAGTGATTTTGTGGTCGAGGTGTTGCCGATCAAGACGGGCCGGCGAGTTACACATGTTGAGCTGCGCTGGTGGCGTAAGGATGCAAAATCAGAGGCTGAGGCGGAGCGGGAGCTTAGCTTTTCCAAGGTCGGGCGCAAGGTCCGCACCGAAGAACGCGCCCAAGCGGTTCGGCCACGCCCTGTTTGGCTTGAGACGCGAGGGGCTGCGCTGCGGCCCGATACCTATGAGACGGCGCGCCTGCGCTATCCGGGATATGATATTTATCATGTTGAGGGCGAATGGCGCGACTGGTCCAAGGGCAAAGACGCGCCGCGCGATCCAGACCGTGCATTTTTGGCGTTCTTCAAGACATTCGCAGAGGCAAACCCGATTTAGAATAGGGTAGGGGCATCCTTGGTCCCACTTACCAAGGATGCTTAGATGTAAGACAACGGATTTAGCCGTTGCGTACAGTATCGATCATCAACTGCACGTTTTCCGGATCGGCGTCGGGTGTAATGCCATGTCCGAGGTTGAAGATATGCGGGCCTTTTGAAAACGCTTTAACAGTGCGGCGGGTTTCGGAAACCAGCGCGTCACCCCCTGTGACCATATGCGTCGATTTCAAGTTCCCCTGAACACACCCGCCGGGCTGAAGGTTTTCTGCAGCCCATTCCGCGGTGACACCATCATCGACCGCGATACAATCAGCACCAATCGCCGTATGGGCACCCGAATAGCGCTCTCCTGCGCCGCGCGGGAAGGCAATGATCGGCACATTCGGGTGCTTTTCCTTAAGGGCTGCGGTAATCCGTGCCATTGGTCTAATAGAATAGTCCATGAAATCAGATCCTTGCAGTGAACCTGCCCAGCTATCAAAAATTTTCATGACCTCAGCGCCCGCTTCGATCTGTTTGGACATGTAGTGGATCGTCGCATCGGTAATGCGGTCCATCAGGCTATCAAACACGGCGCGGTTTTCGGCCTTGAGCGCGTGTGCAGGTCCTTGGTCTGGTGTGCCTTGGCCTGCGATCATATAGGTGGCCACCGTCCAAGGCGCGCCAGCAAATCCAATCAGCGTGGTTTCGGATGGCAATTCCTTGGATAGGATTTTTACCGTTTCATAGATCGGGCTTAGATGATCATGGATTGCATCCGCGGGGATCAATTTATCCAGCTCCGCTTGGGTGGTGATGGTAGACAGGCGCGGACCTTCGCCCGTGACAAACCATAGATCAGCGCCCAAGGCCTGAGGCACCAGCAAAATGTCGGCAAAAAGGATTGCAGCGTCAAACCCGTAACGGCGAATTGGCTGCAGCGTAACTTCGGCGGCCAGTTCGGGATTGTAGCAAAGTTTCAGAAAATCGCCTGCTTGTGCGCGGGTTGCGCGGTATTCTGGCAGGTAGCGACCCGCCTGACGCATCATCCAGATCGGAGGAGTGGGGAGGGTTTCACCCGCAAGTGCGCGCAGGATTGTTTTCTGGGAGGTCATATGCTGTCTCAATCATTGAATTTGGCTCGCGGCATAATGCGATAAACCGGAAGGTTTATACAAGAGTTGTCAGGTTTGCCTTACAGCGTTAGGGAAGGGCCATGAAATTGAAATTGCCCAGCCCCGCTCAGCCCTTGATGATTGGAACCCGTGGATCACCGCTTGCGCTTGCGCAGGCTTATGAGACGCGGGAACGTTTGGCAAAAGCGTTTGATTTGCCGTTCGAGGCCTTTACCATTGTTGTGATCAAAACCACTGGTGACAAGATCATTGACCGCCCGTTGAAAGAAATTGGCGGCAAGGGCCTGTTCACCCGCGAAATCGAAGCAGACATGTCGGCGGGTAAGATCGACATCGCGGTTCATTCGATGAAAGACATGCCAACGCTGCAGCCTGATGGTTTGATCCTTGATACCTATCTGCCGCGTGAAGATGTGCGCGATGCGTTTATCTCGCCCACCGCCGGTGATTTGGCGGAACTGGCCGCGGGAACAGTTGTGGGCACCTCCAGCCTGCGCCGTCGCGCGCAACTAATGCTCAAGCGTCCCGATCTTGAAGTGGTCGAGTTCCGCGGAAACCTACAAACTCGTTTGAAAAAGCTTGAAGATGGCGTTGCTGCGGCGACATTCCTTGCGATGGCGGGATTAAACCGTCTGGGCATGGAAGATGTGCCAAAAACCGCAATAGAGACTGATGTGATGCTGCCGGCTGTTGCCCAAGGTGCCATCGGGATTGAGCGACGGGTCGACGATACAAACATGGCTCAAATGCTGAGCGCGATCCATGATACGCCAACGGGCCAGCGACTTGCGGCGGAGCGATCCTTTTTACTAGAGCTTGATGGGTCCTGCGAGACACCTATCGCGGGTCTGGCGGAACTGGACGGCGGAACATTGCATTTGCGTGGTGAGGTTTTGCGTCCAGACGGATCTGAAGCAATCAGTGACGCGATGAGTTGTCCGATTGAGGATGGCGTGCAGGCAGGCAAAGAGATGGCGCAGAAGTTATTATCTCAAGCGGGTCCAGAATTTTTCGATTGGCGCTAAAAGGCCGCGCCAGAAAAGACATTTATCAAGGGGCACTTGCCCAGACAGGACATCACATGACACAGACCACATTGCGCCAGCATCTGACTGCTCAAAGCACAGACACGGATTTGATGATCCTGATGGAAGATATCGCAACAGCCTGCCGGATGATTGCAGATCGTGTGCGCCACGGCGCGTTTGCCGGTGTTCTTGGGGCTGCTGAAACTGAAAACGTTCAGGGCGAGACGCAAAAAGAACTGGATGTGATCTCGGACGAGATTTTTCAGGAAATTGTGGGGGCAAATCCAAATGTCGCGGCGTTGGTGTCTGAAGAAGTAGACGAAGTGAACTGGCGCAAATCCGCGCCACAGGCTGGGGATTTTGTAGTTTACTATGACCCGCTTGATGGATCGTCGAATTTGGATGTGAACCTGTCCGTTGGCACGATCTTTTCTATCGTGAAACTGGATGCAGCGATTGCGCCAGAGGCGAGCGCCGTGCAGATCAACGGGACCGAACAGATCGCAGCGGGCTACGCGATTTATGGTCCATCAACTGGATTGGTGATCACAACGGGGCAGGGTGTAGACGGCTTTACCCATCACCCTGGGTCAGGTGAATTTTTGTTGACGCAGCCAGAAATGAGTATCCCCGCCGAAACGCAGGAATTTGCAATCAATGCGTCGCGATATGATTTGTGGGAAGCACCCGTTCGCAACTATATTGATGATTGCCTGAGGGGAGCTGAAGGCAAACGCGGCAAGAAGTTTAACATGCGCTGGTGTGCATCTATGGTGGCGGATGTTCACCGTATCCTGACACGTGGTGGTGTTTTTCTGTATCCAAAAGATACAGGTAACGCGGCGCAAGGCGGGAAGTTGCGTTTGATGTATGAAGCAAACCCAATGGGGATGTTGGTTGAGCAGGCTGGCGGCGCGTCATCAACGGGATATGGCCGCATCATGGAAGTGGCCCCAACAGGCCACCACCAGCGCGTTTCGGTTATTCTGGGGTCACGCGACGAGGTTGCTGTGATTGAAAGTTATCACAAAAAGTAGGCTCTAATCCGCCTCGTCGAGCCCGTGGGCAATGTTTGAGTGACCTTGCAAAATGTCATTGTGAATGGCTTCGCCCACGGCTTCGTAATCACCGTCGCGTAACGCGGCGATGGCGACTTCGTGCATATCTGGGATTGGTGTGCTTTCGCCACCTTTGACCATCACCCGAAGGGACGGGCCGACGCGCAGCCAGTGTGACGCGGCCGTGGCCATCAATATTTCAGCCTCTGAGTGCGCGTAAAGTGTCCAGTGAAAGACGTGGTTGTAACGCAAGTAGGCTTGGATATCTCCGGTTCGCAAGGCGGTGTTGACCTTTTCGTCAATTTGCTCAAGCGCGTCGATGTCTTCGGGCTCAATGGCCACTGCTGCTAGCCGGGCAATTTGGGGCTCAATGCCGGTGCGGGCATAGGTCAGTTCCTGAAGCTGTTCGATGGTAAGCTCGGGCACCATTAGGCGGCGATTTTCGGTTGCAAGTAATGCCCCCTCAGCCGTGAGACGGCGGATGGCCTCGCGCGCGGGTGTGATACCTGTACCCAAACGCTCTACGATCCCTTGGATTGTGACCGCCTCGCCGGGAGCAAGCTCTCCGAATAGGATCAGATCGCGGGCTTTGCGGTATGTAATTTCGTGGTCGGGCAGGGGGGCGGTTGAGGACATATTAAAGCCTGTCAAAAAATGCGTTGCCCTATCATCGCAAGGATCAGGTGTATTGACCATGGGGATTACGCGTTATTGGAAACGGTAGTTATAGATCGCGAAGGCGTTCTAGGGCAGAGATCACCGCTTCGGGTTGAGCATACAGGGCCAATTGCCCCGTGTCCTCGATACTCGTGAGAGCGATGCGGTTACTATAGCGATGTGCGAAATCTCTGACAGAGGCGATGCTTACCACTGGATCATCGACACCGTGCAGCAACTCAATTTGATAGTGGCTGTTCGTCAAAATAGACGTCCAGTCACGAACAACATGATAGCTGTCGATCTCAAATGCGCGGTGTCCCTGTGCGATTGTGGATTGATAACCTGACAAGATGATGTCGCGGATTTCCAGATCTGATATGGTGCGCATGTCGCTAGGGCTATGCTGATACAAGGAATGTAGGAATTGCCGTTCCCCATTATTGTCGATCTGGCTGATGCCAGCGCGAATGACAAAGGGTAAGATACCAGGCGTGTAACGGGCGGTTAGTGCCACAATGCGCTGGCGCACTGACATGGACGCAAATTGCGATGCTGCCGTAATTGGGACGGCTCCGGAGACGGACAAAACACCCCGGACGCGATCCCCGAGGTGGGCAGCGGCAGCATGGGCATAAACGGCTCCTGCCATATGTCCTAAAAAAATGGGCCGATGTGTTCCGGTCGTTTCAAGTAATGCTTCGATATCACGGGCAAGTCTTGCGGGCGCAGTAGCCACGGTTTCACGGTGATCGGGGGATGCGGTACCAAAGGAAGGGCGGACAGGTGAGATAAATTGAAACCCATGCTCATGTAGCAGGCGGCGCAAACTATCTATCATGGTGTTGCCGTCCAACATGCCGTGAAAGAAAATGACGGGCGTCCCGTTTGGGTCTCCAAATGTTTCAACAGGCATCAGCCGATCGTTGAGCCGAATGTTCATTACAGTGTCTGGAATTCGGGCAACTGACGAATGATCGCGGATTTCTTGTTCTGCCAGTCGCATTGTGCCGTGCAACAGATTTACCAGTTCAACCTGTCCGGAACAGTCCGTCTTTTGGAGGATCTTCTTCATTTGGGTGCGGACGGTTTCCACCGCGCTTTGCCGTGTTTCAGCAATCTGGGCGATGCTTTGGCCTTCCACCAGATATTCGCAGATATCGACCTCTGATTTACTGAGTCCAAAGCCGCTGTTGAGTAGGTTGCTTGTATTTTCCGGCCAACTTTGTCTGACCTGAGTGGCCATAAACAACCTCTCATTTGGAGAAGCGTTAGAAATTTGAAAGGCCACGGGGATGTGTTTGTTACCGTCTGCTGGGGCGATACGAACAAGAACAGTCCGAATTGCGGATTCGCCGGATAATAGCTCTAGTACCTGAGTGCGGTGTTCGTCGCTGAGCTTCAGGCTTTCCAGTGTGGTGCCATAGCCGATGCCAAAGATGTTGCGCGCGGTATTGTTGTGCCACACAAGGATGCCAGTTTCGTTGAACACCATTTGCGGTAAACTGCTGCGCAGGGTTTCTGTTTTGCTCGGCCCGTCGGGGCGACCTGCCTGCTCGAGCAGCTGCATGGCGATGGCAAAATGGTTTGTAATCTCTGTTTCGCTGAGTGCGGCATCCAAATCAGAGGTGTCGGCTTGTAGGGTGTTCAACTTGGAAATTTGGCCCAAAATGAAGTCGTCCCACTGGCCCATAAAGCTGTCATATGTCTGGGGTTCTAGCGCGATGCGGTAGATGCTTTCGATCAGATCGCCTTTGGTATTAGGCGTAATGTTTTGATCTGGCTCTATCGGATCGGTCATAATATCCCTGCAGTTGGTATTTGGAACACTATGGGGCTCAGCAAGGCTGATGGGGAATACCCAAATAGGGGCATAATTTCCCGAAACAGCGGATTTTCTGCCATTTTTCGGTTTTGAGGTGCTTGGAAGATGCCTTGGGGGGCAGTAATTCCCGTTACAGTTGATAGTGCTTCGGTGCTGTGGGCAATGGGGCCTCCAGCAGGTGTTCAATGTTCATTGGTTGCCATTTTGGCATCTAAATCTGCCAAATCTTCATTTATCATATCGTTTTTGTTGCATTAAGATGCTTAGAACAGCATCGGAGAAACCCATGAAGACCAAAGTAGCGATTATTGGCGGCGGGCCTTCTGGGCTCTTGTTATCGCAACTATTGCATACGCGCGGGATCGACAGTGTCGTTTTGGAACGCAAAACTAAGGACTATGTTCTGGGGCGTATTAGGGCAGGGGTGCTGGAGCAGGGCCTTGTGAAATTGATGGAAGAAGCGGGCTGCGATGAACGCATGCTCGCTGAGGGATATCTGCATAATGGAACGTTGATCTCGTACGGAGAAGAGATGTTTCGCGTTGATTTTGCCGAGCATACTGGAACGCCTGTGATGGTTTATGGCCAGACAGAAGTAACCCGCGATTTGTACGAAGCGCGTGAAAAGGCAAACGGCAAGATCGAGTATAACGTCGAGGATGTTGTCATCCATGGCGCGGATACGGACAGCCCACATCTGACATACACTGTTGCAGGTAAGGCGCGGCGGATTGAGTGTGATTTTGTTGCGGGCTGTGACGGGTTTCACGGTGTGAGCCGTCAAACAATTCCGCTGGATGTGCGGCGCGAATATGAAAAGGTTTATCCTTTTGGTTGGCTCGGCATCCTGAGCGAAACACCTCCCGTCAATCATGAGCTGATCTATGCCACGTCAGAGCGCGGGTTTGCCTTGTGTTCGATGCGCAACGAAAACCTGAGCCGCTATTATATCCAGTGTTCGCTAAGTGACAGTCCTGATGATTGGACGGATGAGGCGTTTTGGACCGAGTTGAAGCGGCGCATTCCGAAGGAACAAGTGGAGAAACTGGTCACTGGACCGTCGATTGAAAAATCGATTGCGCCGCTGAGATCATTTGTCACAGAACCCATGCGGTGGGGAAAGTTGTTCTTATGTGGCGACGCTGCGCATATCGTTCCACCAACTGGCGCAAAGGGGCTGAATACAGCCGCGTCTGATGTGCATTACCTGTACAATGGGTTACGTGATTTCTATGAAAACGGCTCTAACGAAGGGATTGATCGATATTCTGAAAAGGCGCTGAAACGCGTCTGGAAGGCGGAGCGGTTCTCTTGGTGGTTCTCGTCGATGATGCACCGCTATCCAGATCAGTCCGAATTTGATCTGAAAATGCAGATTGCTGATCTGGAATTTCTACGTTCCAACAAGGCTGCCCAGCAGGCGATGGCCGAGAATTATGTGGGGCTGCCGTACTGATGTTTGGTAATTTTCCAGTTCCAAAGGAGACCCATGATGTCTGATCGTTTGACCGCCGGAATGGCTGTGCGCCGCGAAGTTTTGGGCGATGCACATGTTGACCGTGCCGAAGCAGCAAAGACTAATTTTGATGCACCGTTCCAGACGATGATCACTGAAGGCGCATGGGGAACCCTATGGGCCGATGATACGATTTCGCGGCGGGATCGGTCGTTGCTGACTTTGGCGCTATTGGCTGCGACAGGGAATTTCGACGAGATACCCATGCATATTCGTGCTAGCCGTAATACGGGCGCTGCGCCGGATGAAATTCTTCAGGCGTTTATGCATGTTGCCGTTTATGCAGGGGTTCCCAAGGCAAACCATGCGATTAAATTGGCGAAAGAGACGTTCGCGGAATTAGGGGTGGAAATATGAGCCTGACTAAACAAACCGGAGGGTTCATTCCACGTGATCGCGATTGGCAACCCGAGGCGTTGACGCCTCCTTACAAAACCAGCATCAAGCGTAGCCCGCAGGCGCCATTGCTGTCCTTTCCCTCCACATTAAGCGAAGAAACATCGCCGGTTTTTGGGCATGATCTGATTGGTGAATTGGATAATGATCTGATCCTGAACTACGCAAAAAATGGCGAGGCTGCGATTGGCCCGCGCATTATTGTTCATGGGCGGGTCCTAGATGAAATGGGCCGTGGTGTGCCGGGTGCCTTGCTAGAGTTTTGGCAGGCAAATGCCGGTGGGCGGTATCGTCACAAGAAAGAAAGCTATCTGGCCGCGCTTGATCCCAATTTTGGCGGCTGCGGGCGTACGATCACGGCGCAGGATGGCTCGTATGAATTTCGCACCATTCAGCCGGGGCCGTATCCGTGGCCAAACGGCATGAACGATTGGCGCCCCGCGCACATCCACTTTAGCGTATTTGGCCATGGGTTTGCGCAGCGTCTGATCACGCAGATGTATTTTGAAGGCGATCCGCACATCAAGCTGTGCCCGATCATTGGCGTGTTAAAAACGCAAGAGGCGGTAGACGCGTTGACTGCGCCGCTAGATATGAACCGCACGGTTCCAATGGACAGCCGCGCGTTTAAATTCGACATCGTTTTGCGCGGGCGACGCCAGACGTATTTCGAGAACCGCAAGGAAGGTCTTTGATCATGGTGCAAAAACTAAATGAGTACCTAAGAGAAAGCCCCAGCCAAACTGCTGGCCCCTACGTTCACATTGGTTGCACGCCCAACGCGACGGGAATAAACGCCTATGGCGGTGATCTGGGGTCAGTGATGAAAACGGGTCCGGTGCAGGGGGAGGAGATTACCGTAAAAGGTATCGTTTATGACGGAACAGGCACACCTCTGCGCGATGCCATGATCGAAATCTGGCAACCTGACAGTGCGGGTTTGTTCGCCTCGGCGAATGAAACGCGCGGAGCGGCTGATCCAAATTTTACAGGATGGGGCCGTTCATCAGGAGATATGGAAACGGGTGAATTTACCTTTGAAACGGTAAAGCCAGGTGCGGTGCCGTTCCCTGACGGGCGCATGCAGGCACCTCATATTACGGTTTGGATTGTCGCGCGTGGCATTAACATTGGTTTGCAAACACGCATCTATTTTGACGACGAACCGGATGCAAACGCGACCGATCCGATCCTGACACGGATTGAACATCAAAACCGCATTCCAACGCTGTTGGCTAAATCCGCAGGGTCAGGTGAATATCGTTTTGATATTCATTTGCAGGGCCCGTCAGAGACGATATTTTTCGATATTTAGATTGATGGGGTTTAAGTGTCTAAGCTGCGGGACAGATACTCTCCGGTTAGGCGATAATGATTGAGCAGAGAGGAACACGCGAGATCTGTGTCACGTTGCACAGTGGCCTCCAAAATGTCGTCGTGTTCTGCGGTGATATCGCGACGCTGATAGGTGACGCTGTTGGCCGCAAGGTTGCGATAGCGAATATTCAGATCATATAGCTGGGCGCAAAAGCGTTCCAGCATTGGTGATCCGCTGTTGGCAAGCAAGGTCATATGGAATGCTCTATGCGCCTCTTCGAATGCAGCGGAGTCCTGACCTGTCACCTTTTTCATACGATGATGTGAGAGGACCAATTGTTCCTCCCACTCGGATGTGGCTGCGGAAATGGATTGGCGCAAAGCTAGGTCTTCGAGGGTGCACCGTAGGGCGAGAATTTCCTCAAAATTGGTTTTACTGGCGGGGGCGGCCCGAAAACCGCGTTGATCGATCCGCTCTACCAGCATGTCAGAGGTGAGCAGGCTCAGGGCTTCGCGCACGGGTGACGCGCCGGTGCTGAGTATCCCGCGCAGTTGTTCGATTTTCAATTTTTGGCCGGCAGGCAATGCACCTGTCAGGATCATGTCGCGAAGGGTCAGATAAGCCCCCCGCGTTGCAGAGGATTCTTTGGCCCCGGTCTCATCTATCAAATTCATGGCTTTGCTTTCGTCATGGTGTTTAGGAGAGATCGATAACTTTCGTTGAAAGGCCGACTGATAAGGTCAGGGATCCCTCGTTTAACATCCAGCGGCGCAATGTGTAGTCGCGGGCACCGCTTTTATGCATTGGATCATTTTCAGCCATAACACGTGCGTCTTCCAGACTGTCAGCACGGTAGATAATGAGACCTACGCCCTGCATGTGATCACCCGATTCATCCGACAGCGGACCTGCAAATGCCAACTGCCCCATGCTTTCAAGCTCCGCTTGATAGATAAGGTGATCGGGCTGGGAGGCCTTTATGTCTTCCAGTGATTTTGCAGGCGTGCTGTGCGCCACATAAAGTTCAAGCGCTATCGCGCCCCGCGCCTTTGCATTTGCTTTGTAATCTGTCCACGCAACCATCGAGGTTTCTCCAAAATATCGATATTTATTGACATTGAGTGTTATTGTAGTCAAAAAATGGGTGAATTAGCAAGGATTGAAGACATGAAATATTTGGTTGGCACGACTGCAGGGGGTACAGCGGTTTTTGCTGTGACTGGCGAAAAAGCCGTTAATTTAACTGCTTTGGACGCGGCAATCGGCACCGATTTGATGGCTTTGATCAACGATGCGAATCTGACGAATTCAGTTCAGAGCAAAATGGCGGATGCACCACAGGTTGATGTTTCATTAATCACACCGGCGCTACCTGTGGCCCAGCCGGGAACCATTATCTGTCTTGGCCTGAACTATACGGATCACATCAAAGAAGGCGGTTATGAGATACCTGAATATCCCGCACTGTTCATGCGGGGGAAGAATTCAATCATGGCGGCAGGTGCGCCGTTGGTGCGTCCAACGTGTTCAGACAAATTGGATTACGAAGCCGAACTGATGTTCATTGTAGGCAAAGGCGGTCGCCATATTTCAGAAGCCGACGCACTGGATCATGTGTTTGGATATACGGTGTTTAATGACGGGTCAGTGCGGGACTATCAGCGCAAAACCCACCAGTGGACGCCGGGTAAGAATTTCGACGACACGGGGGCGATCGGCCCGTTTGTCGTGACACCTGATGAGGTTCCAGCAGGCGCTGCGGGTCTCAAGATTGAAAGTCGCGTGGGTTCGGAAATTTTGCAATCTTCAAACACCGGAAACATGATCTGGTCGGTTGCGCAAACCATTGCCACCATTTCTGAATACACAACGTTAGAGCCGGGAGACATGATTGCGATGGGTACGCCACCCGGTGTTGGGCATGCCAAGAAACCTATCCCGCGTTGGTTGGTGCCGGGTGAAACTGTGGACATTGAAATCGAAGGGATAGGTATCTGCTCCAACCCTGTCGTGGATGAGAAAGACCTTGTGAAATGAGTGCTCCAACCGGATCAAAACTAGAGATCTTGCGGGCTAAGGCGCAGGATGATCACCGCGCCCTACGTGGGCGGATCGGGCGGTTGTCGGATGATGCTATCGATTTGATTTTGCGGGATGCCCGTTCGCATTATGCGTGGACGGACAAGCCCATTCCTGATGGCTTACTCGAAGAAATCTATGACATTACGATCAACGGGCCGACCTCGATGAACACGCTGCCCGCGCGGTTTGTGTTTGTGAAGTCGCCAGAAGGCAAAGCCCGTTTGGCAAAGTCATTAAAGCCACAAAATGTTGCTAAAATGATGGGTGCTCCGGTTACGGCGATTATCGCGCAGGACGCAAATTTTTGGCACGAATTGCCGTATCTTTTCCCGCATGAGGATCGGCGTCATTTGTTTGATGGTAATGAAGCCTATTGTGCCGATACCGCCTACCGCAACGCGACCCTTCAAGGGGCGTATTTTATGATCGCGGCGCGCGCCGTTGGTCTGGATGTGGGGGCGATGTCAGGGTTCTCAAACGCGATTGTGGACGAGGAGTTCTTTGCGGGCACCACGCTGACGTCTAATTTTTTGTGCAACATTGGATATGCTGACGAAAGTGCATTGTTCCAAAAACTACCGCGCTTTGCATTCGACAAAGTTTGCAGCGTGATCTGAGGAGATAACAATGGCCGTAAAATTGAAAACTGTTGTGACGTACCGTGCACAAGCGACTTGTCCAACACATGCCCGTACCGAAATCCCTGTGCGCGATCTGAACGTGGTAATTGACGAACCTGCGGAGCGCGGTGGCACAAATATGGGACCGACACCAACCGAGGCGGCAATGACCGCGTTGATCGCCTGTACCAATGTTATCGGGCACAAGAACGCACACCGTTTGGGTGTCGACTTGGGTACAATAACAATTGACGCAAATTGCCAGTTCGATCGGCGCGGCGTTCTGATGGAAGAAGAGATCGATGTGCCATTTCCCGCAATCACGTTGACAGTGAATTGCGACACTTCAGCCAGCCAAGATGCGTTGGATTTAGTTGGCACTGAAACCGCAAAGTACTGCGCAATAGCCAAGCTGTTTCAAGCAGCGGGCACAGACCTGACCGTCAATTGGGTCAAGGTTACTTAAACTAAATGGGCCAACGAGCCCACTTTTCTGGGAGGAAAAACACATGACCACTTGGACAAGACGCACCTTGTTGGGTGCGGCGCTTGCGACAATGGCGGGTTTACCCGCTTTCGCACAAGAGAAAATCTCGGCCGTTGTAATCGACGGCTATCCTGATCGCGCCCTTTGGGTAAAAGAATTCTCGAATTTCTTTATCCCAGAAGTTGACCGCCGTTTGGCCGAAACCGGCAACTATGTGATGGATTGGCAGGAAAACTATGGCGGCTCCATCGTAAAACCCAAAGGTGTTCTTGAAGGTGTTGAGCTGGGTTTGGGTGATATCGGCATCGTCACAACAATTTTCCACTCCTCGAAGCTGCCTAGTCAGGGTCTTGCTGCAGTGACGCCCTTTGTTTCGTCTGATGCACGTGCTGTTGCCAAAGCCGTAGACGAAATCGCGCGCGAATATCCCGCGATGCAGAATGAATTTGCAGCCCAGAACCAAGTGTATCTGGCGACCGGCGTAGTACTGAACAGCTATCAGCTATTCTCGACCAAGGAAGTGGCAGGGATTTCTAATCTGGTTGGTTTCAAGGTTGCGGGCGCAGGATTAAACTTGCGTTACCTTGAAGGTATTCAAGATGCGGCGGGCGTGCGTGGCGGCTTGACCGATTTCTATAACATGCTTCAAACGGGTTTGGTTGATGCAGGCATGTTGTGGCCCGAAGCGGCAGCAACATTCAAGATATCTGAAGTGGCACCCTACATGTTGCGCGCTGATCTTGGTGCGGTGAATTCTAAAACAGTGACGGTAAATCAAGACTATTGGAACAACTTGCCCGACGAGGTCAAAGAGACACTGCAAGCAGTTGCCATTGATTACCGTGACCATCTTGCGGGCATCGCAATGGATCGCGCAGCAGCAGCCGAAAAGGCATATGTCGCGGCGGGCGGCACAATCATTGATGTATCAGCAGAAGATCGCGGCGCGTGGGCTGCAGCAATGCCCAACATTGCGCAAGAATGGGCGACAAACCTGAATGACAGGGGCGAGGCTGGTTCGGAGATGCTTGAGACGTACCTTGGTAAGCTCGAAACAGCTGGCTTTGTTGGCGTTCGCGACTGGACGCTACCCTAAAATTTGTTCGACCTGAGGTGGAGACCGACTATGCTTAAAACAAGATTGGCTGATCTGTCTCGGGTTGCCAACATTCTTGCGATAGCTGCCAACGTGGCCGGTACGTTAACCGTGCTTGCGTTGGTGGTCGTTTTGAATGTCGACGTGATTGCCCGAAGTCTGTTTAACTCACCGCTCAAGGGGACATACGAACTGGTTCAACTGTCTGTTGTTCTGATTGTATTCTTGCAATTGGCGGACGTTGTGCGTGTTGATCGATTGACCCGCTCAGACGGTTTTTTGAACTTGTTGCATGGTCGTCGTCCGCGCCTGACATCTGCGATACGCCGGATCATCAATGCGGTATCTGCAATTTTTATGGGGCTGATCGCCTATATTATGTTTCCTGAATTTCTCAAGATGTGGGGCACGCAGGATTTCTTTGGTGTGCCGGGCGTCTTTACGGTCCCGTGGTGGCCCGTAAAATTGGTTATTGCCAGCGGCAGTGCCTTGGCCTGTTTGGTTTTTGTCCTGAAGGTCATCACCGCACAAGACCGTCCTGTATTGCTCCGCGCACCGGAACATGACGATACTCCAACCGACAGGACCTCCAAATGACCCCCATTGAAATTGGCTTGATTTCGGTCATTGTTATCGTCTTTTTGATCTACGCTGGTCTGTATATTCCAATAGCGTTGGGTGTTGTTTCACTGGTGTCGATCTGGTTGATGCGCGATAATTTTACGCTGTCCCTGAACCTGCTGAAAATTGCCGTTGGTGATAGTGCAATGGTCTACAGTTTTGCCACTATTCCGCTGTTTACGTTTATGGGGTTAATAGTATCCAAGGCTGGGCTGGGTCGAGACATCTACGAAGTCATGACCATGCGGTTTCGCAAAGTCAAAGGCGGGATCGGCATGGCGACAGTTGGTGCAAACGCTGTGTTTGCGGCGGTCACGGGGTCTTCGATTGCGTCCGCGTCTGTCTTTACAAAAGTATCCGTACCGCAGATGATCGCGCAGGATTACAATCCGCGTTTTGCCGTTGGCGTTGTTGCCGGATCGTCGGTGTTGGGGATGATCATCCCTCCTTCGGCGATGCTCATTATCTATAGTTTTGTGGCGGAACAATCCGTAGGGGATATGTTCCTTGCGGGTGTTATTCCCGGCATTCTGTTGGCCATCGCCTATGTTGGCGCGATTTGGTTCATGGGGCGGTACACACCTAACTTTGTAGGTGGGCGTCAGGTCATGGACACGGAGTGGATGTCAAAATCCGAGATCGCATCAAAGACCTTCCCAACATTGGGTTTGATCACAGTTGTTCTTGGTGGAATTTATACTGGTTGGATGACACCCGTTGAGGCGGGTGCCACGGGTTCCCTTGTTGCGTTGATTATTGCGGTCCTCCGAAGATCCATGTCCCTAAAAGGATTCTGGGAGGCACTTCTTGAGACGGGTCACATCACTGCAGCGATCTTGTTCTTGATCACTGCAGCGTCGATTTATTCGCGGATGCTTGGGCTGGCGGGTCTACCCAATCAGCTACAGGATATGCTTGCCGGAAACTCCGCATCGTTCTGGACTATTATGTTTCTGTATATCTTGCTGATGATTTTTTTGGGCACAATTTTGGACACGGCGTCGATCATTCTGATTGTGGTGCCGCTGTTCCTCCCGCTTGTCGAAGCGATGGACATGTCGCTTGTCTGGTTCGGGATCATCACAGTTGTCGGTGCCGAGATAGGGCTTCTGACACCACCACTTGGCATATCGTGTTTTGTCATAAAATCTACGCTGAACGACGACAGTATCTCGCTAAAAGATGTGTTCATGGGCGCGTTGCCGTTCGCCCTGGTCATGCTGCTGGTTCTGCTCATCTTGATCGAATTTCCGATCCTCAGCCTCGCCCTTTTGTAAGGAATCCGGCATGGAACAGATTGGAGCACCCGCATGAAAGCCTATGAATACGAGATTCTG
>ERZ1027208.349-NODE-349-length-18946-cov-7.708750_pt1 | contig 18946 bp, 15 predicted proteins | sample MGYA00520867_ERZ1027208 | MGnify/ENA primary metagenome ERZ1027208 (study PRJEB33311, sample SAMEA4378413) | marine metagenome | biome: Marine biome; feature: Fjord; material: Water | collected 2014-07-20T08:00:00Z/2014-07-... | depth 75 m ...
GCTCGATCAATACCTTTAATTCAATCGCCGCCTGAGTAGTATCGGTAACGATCGATTTTGACGACAGCGTATTGGCTTCGCGATTGAGCTCTTGCATCAAAAAATCCAAGCGGCGGCCAACGCTGCCTTTTTGCTTCAAGGTGCGGCGCACTTCGGTGACGTGAGTATCGAGACGATCGAGTTCCTCATCAACATCGGTTTTTTGCGCCAAATAGACCATTTCTTGCTCTAGGCGGTCTTGGTCTGGCTCCGCTTTTAAGACTTCGAGCTTTTCCAGTAGACGCTCGCGCTGCCCCTGCAAAATAGACGGCAGAATGTCGCGCACCAATTTCACCTGCTCGGTAGTACCGTCGAGGCGTTGCTCGATCAGCAGTTTAAGCTCTTGCCCTTCGCGAGCGCGGTGTTCGACTAGTGAGGTTAGTGCTTGTTTGAACAAATCTAAAGCCGCCTTCAAAATCTCGTCGCGATCGATGTCGTGATCGGCGATCATACCCGGCCAGCGCAGCAGCTCTAAAGGGTTCAGCGGCGCGGTGTTATCCACAGCCTTATTGACTTGGCCGACCGCATCGGTGATTTGCTGTAATAACACCTTGTTGAGGTTCAGCTCTTGGTTGCCATCACTATTGCCGAGCTGATAGGTAAACGAGGCCTCGACCTTGCCGCGCGAGAGTGATTTACGCATCTGTTCGCGCAGTGAGGGTTCCAGCTCACGGATAAACTCTGGCAGGCGAAAATGCGGTTCCAAATAGCGATGATTAACACTGCGGACTTCCCAAATAAGCGTACCCCAAGGGTGTTTGGCTTCTTGGCGGGCAAAACCGGTCATACTGCAAGGCATAGCGTTTCCTTAGTTTAAGACCACATCGTCTGCGGTGTTGGAGCGATGGCGAAGCTAGGTTCGACCTATCTTCCGCTCAATCGTCGAAATAGTACCACAGCCATTGGCTTGATTCGGACGAATGCGTGAGCTTTCGCTATAATAACCCGCTTCGAAGATCGGCCAATTCCGATTCCCATTTAAGTTTGAGGTTTTCCCTATGCAACGACCCAGCGGCCGCACTCCCGACAGCCTGCGTGACATCCGTATCACTCGTAACTTCACTTGCCACGCAGAGGGTTCAGTGTTGATCGAATTTGGCAATACTAAGGTGATTTGTACTGCCAGTGTTGAAGAGGGCGTGCCCGGCTTTATGCGCGGTGAAGGCCGCGGTTGGGTAACCGCAGAATACGGCATGTTGCCCCGCTCGACCAACTCCCGTATGCGCCGCGAAGCCTCGGCTGGCAAGCAGAGCGGCCGTACCGTTGAAATTCAGCGCCTGATCGGCCGTTCATTGCGCGCCGCGATGGATATGGAAGCGTTGGGCGAGAACACCATCAAAATCGACTGCGATGTGATTCAGGCTGATGGCGGCACACGAACTGCTTCAATAACCGGCGCCTGTGTAGCCTTGGCTGATGCCATCGCTCACCTTAAAGCGAAAGGCAAAGTGAAGGGCGAGCCGCTTAAGCGCATGATTGCTTCTATCTCTGTCGGTATCTATCAAGGTGAAGCGGTATTGGATCTGGATTACCCAGAAGATTCCAACGCTGAAACGGATATGAATATCGTGATGGCAGACGATGGCGGTATTATTGAAATTCAAGGCACTGCCGAGGCGGAACCGTTTAGCGAAGCGGAATTTGCCAAGATGATGAGCCTGGCAAAAAAAGGTATTCAAGAGTTGAATGCTCTGCAGAAAACGGCGCTAACCGAAGCTTAAGTTGAAACTTTAGAGCCTCGCGACATCGGTCTAGTGGACGGTGTTTGCGCTTAAAGTTGGATGTTCAGTGTCTCCTCTGCGCAGATCAAATCTGTGGTGCCAAGCCGAATCGGTCGACGCGGTATTGAGTGGGCGACACTTGATACCATTGCTTGAACGAGCGAGAGAAATTATTGGGTTGGGTGAATCCCAGCAAATAGGATATTTCGCCTAGAGATAGTTGTGGCTGACTTAAGTAATCATTAGCCAAGTGTTTACGCACACTATCTAATTCGTGTTTAAAGCTTGTATCCTTGGTTTTTAGAGCACGTTGCAGTGTGCGCACGCTCATGGCTAGATCGGCGGCAATTTTTTCTTGGCTGACTTCACCACCGGTAAGGTGATTAATAATTCGCTGGTGAAGTTCATAGATAATATCGTCATTTTTGATACGAGACAGATAATGCTCTGCCGCGCTATCGTTGGTTTTGGCCAATTCACTATTGCCAGTTGCTAGAGGCTCGATCATTAATTGACGATCGAAGATCAAAGCATCTTGATCGGCCGCAAAATGTACCTCGCATTGATAGTACTGAGTATAGGCATCAGAGTTTTCAGGAGCTGTGCGCTTTAAGTACACCGCTTTGGGGCGAAACAAGGCACCCGATAATTGTCGAAATAAGGTGATCAGCGAGCCGCAAAAACAGTCGATTCCGATATCAGTCATCAGCTCAATGTTGTCGGCATTGCGATCGCGATGAATGATCAGCCGCAATTGTTTGTCGTCACTTTCAATAACGCCGCCACCGCCGTCATTGATGATTTGTGAAAAACGCACCAACCGCTCTAATGCGTCTTGTGCGGTGCTGCTGCTCCACATCGCTAACCCCAGCGCGTGAAATGTTGTTGGTAATACAAACTGAGAGGCGATGAGTCCGATAGCGGGATTATTGGTGTCGTGACTAATACGATACCAAATGCGATTAAATGGCTCGGCAGGAAACCGGTACTGCGGGTTTCCAATAGCGCTAAAATCCAATCCCTCGTCTTGATAGTAGCGCTCAGGATCCAGACCTGAATGGCGCATTACGCTGCATTGCACCAGAGCCCAGCTGCCGATAATGGTAGAGTCATTTTTCATGCTCTTCACAGTAGCACAGGACATCAGTGTGGAGAACAAGCCCAAAGGCCTATTCTCACGTCGTCGGTTAGAATCTCCAAGTACCTTGGATACTCAATTGCCGCGGGGGTTCTAAATAGCGGCGGTAGGCGAAATCGATGAGCGGGTTGTCATTACCAGCACTGGATATTTTTTCGTCAGTCAGGTTCTTCGCTAGTAAGGCAATTTCCCATTGATCGTCAGCACTGGCGAGGGCCAAATATAGATTCACCTTGGTATAAGAGTCCTGAACTAGGTTCGCGTCTAAATCACTTTCTGCGAAATAGTCGTCTGAATAGTTAATATTGAGCTCGGAACGAAGTTCTAGATGATCACCCAGCGAGCGCTGATATTGAAGTCCAATACTCGCGGTTAACTCTGGCGTCAAAGCGCCGCGCTCACCAGTTAAGTCCTGACTGCAATCACCGCTACCGGAGAAGACGTCTTCCTGAGCAACGGTGCAGGGAGCATTAGTAAACTCGTCCCATTCAAAGTCTAAATAAGCGGCGTTGGCATTCAACATCCACTGCTCACTGATTGCCCAGCGATAGTCTATTTCCGCACCTTGCACGATGGCTTTAGCGGCATTGTTGATAATAAAGCCGGTACCGTTATAGGTGGAAACCTGAAGGTCTTCATAAATCGAATGGTAGAGCGCCCAGTTTAGGTTGGCGGCGCCATCTTGAAGATCCATTTTACCGCCAATTTCGTAGGCAGTGACTTTTTCTTCTTCGAATTCGAAACTACTGTCGGGTGTCGTCCCAGTGCTACCGTTAAGTCCAGAGGCATCAAATCCGCCGCCCTTATAGCCTCTAGAAATGCTGGCATAGATCATAGCTTGATCGCTGTAGTCCCACTGTGCGCGCAGCATCGGTGAGGTGTGGGTTTCACTGCGGTTTTGGTCTAGTTGGTGAGCTGCACCGTCGAGCCGGCCAATGACAAAATCACCGGTACTGCTAGGGCTAAGGTCGTATAAGCCCGATACCAGCTGGTTTTCTACGTCCTTCTTCTCTTGCCCCCAGCGCAACCCCGCGGTCACCGTGAAGTTGTCGGTCATATTCCAATCCAGCTGCCCGAATATAGCCACAGTCGAACTCTCTTGCTGGAAGGTATCAAGCGCTCCTGCGGTAATGGGAGCGCCCAACAAGGTCGCATCGGCGATGGTATAGGTTGAAACGTCGAGAGAGTTTTGTTGCACATAAGTACCGAGGATGTAATCGAGAGTTTGATTGCCGGGAGAGACTAGCCGCAGCTCTTGTGCTACTTGACTGAAATCTTCATTTCGAATTTGGTTGGCGATGCTTAGCGGGCTAAAGTCAGCATCGATACTGTTATCCCATAGGTACCGACTGTAGCTAGTGATCGATGTCAATGTGTGCTCACCAATGTCATAGTCGATTTTGAGAATGAGGTTGTCTAATTCCGTTTTATTGGCAACCGCTTGTCCGCCTTCAAGGCCATCGTTGGCCTCGTTTTTGTTAAAATCGAGTTTACCTTCACCCATTAATGGCGTTAGTGCAGCACTGTATTGAGGGTCGAAGGTAACTTGATAATTGGTTCCGTCGGTGTAAAAGCGACCAGTTTCATATTTCAGATTTGCGCGCAATTGTTGGCCAGAATCATAGGCCAAGGTCGCGCGAACACCGTATTCATCCCGCTGTTCCTCGTCGCGATCTAGTGCCGTATTGTTCATGTAGCCGTCAGACTTTCGACCGAATACTGCGACTCGCCCGCCAAGGTTATCTGACAACGGGCCAGACAATACCAAGTGCCCGCTGGTTTCACCGTACTCACCACCCGCTAAACGAACCTCGCCTTCAAACTCATCGCCGGGATTTTTTGTAGTGATGTTTAGTGCCCCTGCGGTGGCATTTTTTCCGAATAGTATTCCCTGCGGACCTTTGAGCACTTCAACCCTTTCGATATCAATAAAAGGGAATTTCGATTGCTGACCTCGGCCCATGTACATGCCATCTGTGTAGATCGCCACAGACTGTTCAAAGCCGGCGTTGCTGTCAGTACCAATGCCGCGCACATAAACCCGTGCATTGGTACTGCTTTTGGCAATAGTGACATTCGGCATATTGTCTGAGAGATCTTGCAAACGTGAAATATTTGCCTTGGCAATGGCCTTGCCGTCGACAGCTTGAATAGAAATCGGTACATCTTGAAGACTCTGTGCACGCTTTTGAGCTGTCACTATCACTTCTTCTAGGATGAAGCGCTCCTGCGCGCAGGTGGTCGAAGCATGGCTAGCGGTGGCTACCGCCACGGCTAAACACAATTTTTTATATTTTTTCATGATCAGGTTTCGCTCTGAGTCGTTATTGTTCGCGTACAGTAACGACAAATGTAAAAATTCTTAATAGTCTGAAATAAAGTTTGCACAGATTGATACAACAATGGCGGTGGTTGATAGATATCTATCGAAATCACCAAATTTATCGAAAGATAAATTAAAAAAATGATCTGAAAATGTCGGCCGTTGATCTTTAGTCGACAGCCAAACATTCGTAATATATCGAGAAAATTGACAGGTGATAGAAACAGTCCTATGAAGTTAAACAGATCCCGAATAAAATTTACGGTGCGAGCTCTGATGGCCACCATGCTAAGTAGCTTAATGTATATTTCTTCCGCGATAGCGGATCCACTACCCTCTTGGAATAAGGGCAAGACCAAGCGCCAGCTACTCCACTTTATAGATTCAACAACGAAAACAAGTTCACCCGACTACGTATCGGTTGACAAACGTATAGCGGTGATTGATAACGACGGCACTCTGTGGGCGGAGAAACCGATCTATCCGCAAGCGGCATTTCTCCTAGACTTTATCCAGTCAAGTCAGAATCGAGAAATGATTGAAGCGCGTTATTGCGATGACAAAGTAATTATGGCATTGGTCGACGATGATCTTTCGGTGCTGCAGGGACTGAATAAAACACAACTATTCGAAACGCTTACAAAACCCGTATCAACAATGAGTGTCAAAAACTACCAGCAAGCAGCAAACGACTATTTACATTCTGTCGATAACAGCAAGTACCAAAGGCCACACAGTGAAATGCTATACCAGCCGCTAGTGGAATTGATGCGTTATCTAGAAGCTAAGGAGTTTACGATATATATAGTTACAGGTGGCGGAGAGGACTTTGTTAGATCGATCAGTCAACAATTTTATCAAATTCCGCCGCAAAGAGTGATTGGCAGTAAAACCAAAAATTCGAATGAAGCAGGCGTTGAAATAAAGGGTTACAAGATTGATGGAAATCTCAATGAGAACGAGAATAAAGTTCAAAATATTGCCAATACGATAGGGGAAATACCCTTGATTTCGATCGGCAACTCTGACGGTGATTTACAAATGTTGCAATCTACCCAAAATAATCACGGGCTTTCGATTCTAATCAGTCATACTGATGGGAAGAGAGAATTCTCGTATTCCAAAGCGTCAAGTCTGGTTGAAAAAATTCAACCCAATGAAAACTGGATGATTGTGGACATGAAAAAAGATTTCAAACAAGTCTTTGTTCAACATCAATCCATGTGATCTCAATAGCACCCTTGAGACGTAAATAAACCTCCAAATGATATTCGCGACACCATTACGAGGTCACTTAGGCAGTGTCGAGATATCTCATTAATTAATACAATCAGGGTGAATCTCTTGTTTTACCTCAATTGCACGTACAAGCAATGGAACCGTCTAGCGTGAGTTGTACGATGCACACCAATGGTCTAGTGCTTTGATGTTGATTGCTCAGTTCAAGGCACCACTAGGGATAGGCGCTGTGGCCTAAGCTATTGGCTATTGTGAGAGAGCGACCGGTTATCAGAGCTAGGAAAATGTTTGAGAGTTGAGTAGTTCATGGATCGGGTAGCCTGAAAACGCTTTGCTGTGTTTCATAATAACGTGAGTCACTATGTTTGATATTTCGGGACATTCTTGGATCAGTGCATTCGTCAAGGTCATATAGCGGCTCATATGAGTGCAGGCGAACCGCACGATAAAGTCGCAGCCACCGCTGACGGTATAAGCCTCCAACGCCTCTGGCATAGCCTCCACCCGTTTTTCGAGAAAGCGAAAAGCATCGGGTGCATGAGTGCCCAAGGAGATAGTGGCAATACACTGCACCGGCGCACACAGACGCTCGATATTAATCTTGCCCATAAACCCCTGTAGCCAATCGTCGTCGATGAGCTTTTGTAGTCGTTGGTGGCAGGCGCTAGGAGACAGATTAACGTGATCGGCCAGTTCTCTATTGGTCATACGCCCGTCGTTTTGCAGGGTTTGTAAAATTCTAAGATCGAGTCTATCCAGCGTGTGCGCATGAGATGTCATCTGGGGTACCTTTGAAGGCCCCGCGAGGCGGGCATAGTTAAACTGTAGTTAAACTATAGCGGTATATCGTCGCGACTGAGCACAAACAAAGGGTAGATTTTTAGCCGTTTAGCCAGTCACTTGATCAATCGCCTGTTTGAGGTTATCCACTAGTTGATCAATGTTCTGACGAGTAATGGTCAGCGGCGGCGAAATCGCCAGAGTTCCAACACTGGGTAAAGGCCTAACGATCACTCCGAGCGCTCGACAAGCTTGGCTGACTTTTAATGGCCATTTTTCCGCTGGATCTGGCAGTACCCGGTTGGTTTTATCCACCACCAGTTGAACTCCAGCCAATAATCCGCGGCCGCGGATTTCTCCGACATGGGCGTGACAACCCAATTCATCATGTAATCGACGATGTAGATAAGCGCCATCGTCCTTCGCTTTTTCGACCAAACCTTCATTTTCGATCAGCAGTACATTAGCCAGCGCCACCGCACAGCCGACCGGATGTCCACTGTAGGTATAGCCGTGTGAGAAGGCGCCAAGTCTATCTGACCCCTCTCTCATGACTTGCCAAATTTCGTCTGTCATAAAGGCCGCCGACATCGGAAAATAGCCACTGGTAAGCCCTTTGGCGGTACTCATCATATCGGGCTCAATATCGAGCAGTTGTGAGCCAAACCATGCGCCGATGCGGCCATAGCCGCAGACCACCTCGTCGGCGACCAGCACAATATCATTGGCTGTCAGCAGCGCCTTTAACTTGGGGTAGTAGCCGCTGGGAGGCTCTATGATGCCGCCAGCGGCCTGAATCGGCTCGGCAAAAAAAGCCGCGATAGTGTCGGCTCCCTCACGCTCGATCAGTTGCGCGACTTCATCGATGAGCCGGTCGCAAAACTGAGTCTCGGTTTCGCCCAGTTGGCCGCGGCTGTAAAAGTGCGGGCACTCAACGCGCAATACGAAATCTAGCGGCAGTGGAAACTCTTTGTGAAAACCGCCAAGGCCGGTGAGGCTGGCGGTACTGATAGACGTTCCGTGATAAGCCTGTTGGCGAGCAATGAGCTTGATCTTACTGTGTTTACCGCGCAGTGAGTGATAATGCCAGGCAATCTTGATTAGGGTATCGTTAGCGTCACTGCCGCTATTACCAAAAAACACTTTACCCATATTGTTCGGGGCATGTTGTAAGAGCTTCTCGGCCAGCTGGACTTGCCAAGGGTTCGAGGCGTTGGAGAACGTGTGGTAATAGGCCAATTGTTCGGTCGACTCTTTCATCACCTGTGCCAATTCTTGACGACCGTAGCCAACATTCACGCACCATAAACCGCCGACCGCATCTAGTAGCTGATTGCCATGCACATCCGTCACGTGACAATCTTTCGCAGAAACAATCATGTCAGGACCATGCTGCAGTAGCGCACTGACAGAGGATGCTGGGTGGAGCAGCACTTGGGCATCGCGTTTGCAAAGATCACTCAGGTTGGTTTCTACTGTCATGCTCAGATTCTCGGCGAAATAGTGCTTATGTGGTACTGCTTATTGTAGGACTTACGCACAAAATGAAATCCTGAAATGATCAACCATCACCGGATTAAATTCGATAAAACATCAGTACCAAATTGGTTTTTGAATGGGCACACACAAACACGATCGCGACAGCTATGTCGTTTCACCGGATCTACGTAATCTGATCACCGAATAAAATTCGGAAATACGATTGAAGTTCGACACCAAGTTCGGGCGTGTTGGCGGCACACTAGTCGCTATTGATTCACGCCACGGCTCTATTAGATGGAACAGCACAAACTCTCAACTAAAGAGCATAGCCTGTTGCGACAATTACAAGGTCGTCAGCATGCAATGCTCGATCGCACTGCGGCGCTATGCAACATTAACTCGGGCAGCTACAACCGCGCCGGTCTTGAAGCGGTTCAACATCAACTCAAATCTCTGTTTGATACGATCAGCGAAACTTATGAAGAGCGTCAACTGAAGTCGATCAAAAAAATTGACAACAGTGGGCGGGTCGAACTATATCAGCCCGCATCGATGCAAATTTTCTGCGCCCGACCAATGGCGCCGCTGCAACTTCTCTGTACCGGTCATTGCGACACGGTGTTTCCCGCAACGACTGATTTCGATCACTGCTGGAGCGACGGCAATCATTTACGTGGGCCTGGTACTGCGGATATGAAAGGCGGTCTAGTGACGCTGTTTGAAACGCTACAGGCGCTAGAGCGTTCGCCTTACAAAGGCGAGTTTGGTTTCACTCTTGCAGTATCACCCGATGAAGAAATTGGTTCACCCAGTTCGGCGCCGGTCTTGATGGAGCTGGCACAACAAGCCGACTATGGTTTGACCTATGAGCCTGCATTGGTCGATGGCACCTTGGCTGGCGCGCGCAAAGGTAGCGGTAACTTTACCATCAGTAGCAAAGGTTTTAGTACTCACGCGGGCCGAGATTATTTCACCGGCCGCAATGCGGTCGTTGCCATCGCAAGGGCTGCCGTTTGCTTGAGTGAGCTGACTGATCAAGCGTTGGATATCACCGTGAATATCGGTGAAGTGGTGGGTGGCGGAGCTGTGAATATTGTCCCTGACAGCTGTGTTTGCCGCTTTAATGTTCGGGTCACGCAAATCGCGCAGCAAGAAACAATATTGAATGCAATTAATAGAATACTGAACGAGGTATCCGTTGATTCAGGCTGTGAGCTAGAGCTGCACGGCCATTTTAATCGCCCGCCGAAGCCCATGACGGCTGCGCAACAAACAATGTTCGAATTGTTACAGCGCTGCGGAGGAAGACTGGGTACGGATGTGCAGTGGCGAGCAACCGGCGGTTGTTGTGAAGGTAACAACCTTGCTGCCGCTGGATTGTTAAATATCGACACACTCGGTGTCCGCGGCGCCCATATACACAGCCATGAAGAGTACGCGTGCATCGACAGTTTTGTTGAGCGGGCTAAGCTGTCGGCGTTGTTTATTACCCAGCTTATCGATTTTCACCATCACAATGGCTAACCGATGTTGGAGTTCATTATGTTAGTGATTAGACCTGTCGCTCGCAACGATCTCGATGATCTTTTAGCCCTGGCCGGTAAAGCGGGTAAAGGCATGACCTCTCTACCGTCCTGCCCGGATTCATTGGCTCATAGCATTCAAATTTCTTTAGACAGCTTTTTGAGGACGGAGCAGCACCCAGAAGACTATTTTTTGCTGGTGATGGAAGATCTCGATAAAGGCAAAGTAGTTGGCACCGCCGGTGTCTATTCACAAACTGGCGCGAGACAAGCATTTTACGCCTACCGTTTGATGTCGCTGACACACTACTCTCACTCGCTAGATAAACAAACTCGCAGCGAAACCTTGCATCTAACCAATGATTACACCGATTGCTCAGAAGTTTGCACTTTGTTTTTAGATCCCGATTATCGCGGCAACGGCCATTGGCTAGCCAAAGCACGCTATCTGCTCGTGGGACAGTTTCAACATCGTTTTCAGTCCCATGTGATCGCCGAACTTAGAGGCTGGGTCGATGCTCAAGGGCAAAGCCCATTTTGGAATGGTATTGGTCAGAATTTTTTTGACATGGATTTTGATAGCGCCGACAAACTTTGTGGTACCGGCTCAAACCAGTTTATTACCGAGTTGATGCCAAAATACCCGATCTATACCTGCATGCTGCCTAAAGGGGCTAGAGACGTGATTGGAAAACCGAATGCAGCGGGCTTACGGGCGATGGAGCTATTGGAAGAAGAAGGTTTTGTCTACGATAAGGTCGTCGATATCTTCGACGGTGGACCACTGCTGAAAGCGCAAGTCTCGAGACTGCGCAGTGTGCGACGTATCGATCAAGGCATTGTAAAAGTATCGGCCGAAAAAATTACCACAAAACCGACGCTGGTGGCGACTTCGAACTTAAAAGACTTTCGAGTAATCTTCACAGCTTTGACTCGCAGCGATCACGGCGGTTTGAAACTCTCGAGTGAGGATCTTGATGTTCTAGGCATCAGTGACGGTGCGCGGCTACGATTTATTCAACGTTAAGCTCATGCGGAGTCGAAACATTATGACCAGCCTATGTATCAATAACGAATGGCTCAACGGCAATGGAAAATTATTCGCATCAGACAATCCACTGACAGGTGAAACTCTGTGGCAAAAGAAATGCGCCAGTAAAGCGCAAGTTGAGGTCGCAGTGACAGCGGCTAAGAGCGCGCAAGGCGCTTGGGCGTTAACGCCGTTAGATGGTCGCATCGCGATAATAAATCGGTTTTCCGAATTGCTTAAACAAAATGCCGACGAACTTGCCATGAGTATTTCGTTAGAAACTGGTAAGCCCGATTGGGAAGCCGCCACTGAAATTTCCGCCATGGCCAACAAGGTTGCTATCAGTATTCGGGCGCAACAAGAGCGCGCGGGAAGCTGGCAAAAAAATAACTTGCGATTGCAGCATCGTGCGCACGGTGTGATGGCGGTACTTGGGCCTTATAACTTCCCTGGCCATCTGCCTAACGGTCACATTGTTCCGGCCTTGTTAGCGGGCAATACCATTGTCTTTAAGCCGAGTGAAAAAACGCCGATGGTGGCAGAAAAAACCATTGAGTTATGGATCGCTGCAGGGTTACCTAGGGGGGTTATCAATCTTGTTCAAGGCGGTAGGGATGTTGGTAGTTTTTTAAGTCACACCGATATTGATGGCCTGTTGTTTACCGGCTCCTCCGCCGCGGGACAGATTCTACATCGTAATATGGCCGATCGACCTGAAGTTATACTGGCGTTGGAGATGGGCGGTAACAATCCCCTTATTGTCGATCAAGATGTATCGCTTGAAACGGCGGTGAACATTATTTTGCAAAGTGCTTACCTCAGTGCAGGTCAGCGCTGTACCTGTGCCCGTCGCTTGATTGTCATTGGCGAGACTCATGCTGAAATTGTAACCACAGCGCTGGCAACGGCCATAGACACTATCATTGTCGATGGCCACAGCGCACAGCCGGAGCCTTTTATGGGGCCAGTGATTGATACACGCACAAGCCAGTCGCTATTACAGTTTGAAGCGAAACTGCTAGCGCAGGGGGCAAGGGTCATTCGCTCGATGAAACCCCAGATTGAATTCAGCAATCTGCTCAAACCGGGATTGATCGACGTGACCGGCTTGGCCTACATCGAAGACGATGAGTGGTTTGGTCCGCTATTGCAGCTGCACCGAGTAGACTGCTTTGATGCCGCGTTAGCACAAGCTAACCAGACGCGCTTTGGTTTGGCCGCCGGTTTGATCAGCGATAATCCACAGCACCAACGGCGTTTTTGTAGCTTGATTAAAGCCGGTGTTGTCAGTATTAATCAAGCCACGGCGGGGGCTTCAAGTGAAATGCCTTTTGGTGGTGTCGGCGCCAGTGGTAATCATCGACCCAGCGCATTCTACGCGGCTGATTATTGCGCGTGGCCACAGGCGCAAAGCCACGGCGAAGATACTCACTTACACACTCAGCCATTGGCTAGAGGGATTCGTCAATGAGTGCCCATGAAGTCAACTTCGATGGTCTGATTGGTCCCAGCCATAACTACAGCGGTTTGGCGTTTGGCAATTTAGCGTCATTAAAAAATGCCAAAAAAGTATCGAGCCCAAGACTTGCAGCCTTGCAAGGTTTGGAAAAAATGCGCAGCTTGTACAGGCTGGGTTATCGGCAAGGCTTTTTACTGCCACAATCACGTCCCGATATCGAAACCTTACGTCGTCTGGGATTCAGTGGTGACGATCGTTCAATAATTAATAAGGTGGGCCGTCAGGCGCCCGAACTGTTGTCGCTGGTCTATTGCGCCTCAAGCATGTGGGCCGCAAACGCAGCCACGGTTACGGCCTCGATCGACAGTTGGGATGGCAAGGTGCATTTCACTCCAGCGAATTTAGTTTCCACGGCTCACCGAGCGATTGAGCATCCGCAAACGCAGCGGTGTTTAGAGACAATATTCTCAAAGACACAATACTTCTGTGTGCATAGGGCTCTGCCCTCACAACAGCGCTTTGCCGATGAAGGCGCCGCCAATCATACGCGATTGAGCCAAGCGCACGATAAACGAGGCGTCGGTTTGTTTGTTTTTGGTCGCGACGCGAATACCGATCTAAGTCGCATCAGATTTCCCGCGCGGCAGAGCTTAGCGGCCAGTCAAGCTGTTGCTCGTCAACACGGTATTGCAGGCGAGGCTGTATATTTACAACAGAGTGCCGAGGCGATAAACGCTGGGGCCTTTCACAACGATGTGGTGGCTGTAGGCAATGGCCCGTTATTGTTTTTCCATCAACAGGCCTTTGAAGCCAAATCCCAGCGAAGGGCGTTTTCACGATTGGCCGAGCATATGAGGTTTCAACCCGTTTGCGTCGCTGCAGATAAAGTCTCATTGCAAGATGCAATCAGCAGCTATTTGTTCAATAGCCAACTGTTGGCTGGCAGTGATGGCAGTTTGTCTTGCCAGCGCCTAATTGCACCAACTGAATGCCGTGATAATGCAGCGGTTAATACTTATCTTGCCCACTTAGTTAATGATCACAGCCAACCGATTCGCGATATTGAGTTCGTCGACGTGCGACAGAGTATGAGTAATGGTGGTGGCCCCGCTTGTTTGCGTCTGCGAGTTGTCTTAACTGACGAAGAAATAGCGGCCGTTAATCCACAGTTTTTGCTCGATAACGAGGGCATTGATCGCCTACAGGGCTGGGTCGAAAAGCACTATCGCGACCTATTGACGGTGGATGATCTCAAAGATCCTGACTTTCTCAACGAATGCTATACTGCCTTTGATGAGCTGACTCAGTTGTTGGTATTAGGCAGCTATTACCCATTCCAGCGAATTTCAAATTTGTAAAAAGCGATCTCAATACGAGCTGAAGTGATTGGCTATTCAAGAGTATGCCCAAAATCGTGAACTGCGCCCTTTTTTCACTCACTTCATATCATTCCCACGTTTTAAGCTCGTCTTTGATGAAACTCCCAGCGATAGTGAGTCGTCGCTGCGCAAAGATCCTATGAATTGTTTGGTTCAGTCGATACTGGCACAAAATGTCTGTAATTAGGCTCCCGCGGCAAATATTAAAGCGTTGGACTGAGTTAGAATTTCTCATCGCTCGAGAAACGCATTATTAATGCTTGTCCCTCGCGTAGCAGTATTTGGTAGCGCACTGTAGCGGGCAACTCGTTGAGTCACTGAGTGATGAGTGTTAACCCCGAAGAGAGATTAATATGAGCATATCGCGTCGGAAATTTTTAATAGGGGCTGGAGCAGGCGCGATTGCGGCTCCCGGTATTGCCAATTTGGCAGTCGGCAGGGACGGCGTTGAAGTCGACAGTGTAAGAGAGCCGAGTTTGTGGAGTAGCCAAGCTCCTGCGCTCCCCGCCCAGCCCAAGTACCAAGGCAATCGGAGCGTTGATCTGGCGATTGTAGGCGGCGGTTATACAGGTTTGTCTTGCGCATATTACGCCAAGCGTTTACGACCAGATTGGAAAGTGGTGGTACTGGATTCACATACCATCGGGTCGGGCGCCAGCTCTCGTAATTCGGGGGCAGTGTCACCGAGATATGTCGGTTTGGATGAAAAAGAGATGCCCTTGCGCGGTCTTAATAGGCTGCAGAGTTTTATTCAGCAAGAGCAGATTGATTGCGATTTTTTTCCGGCGAGCAATTTACAAGTGTTTGACTCAAAGTCTGACGGTGACAAAGCGCGCCATAATCTGCAGCCCGGTGATAAGTGGATTGCCCCTGAAGAGCTTAGCGAGCGTATAAACAGCACATATTATTCGGGTGGAGGGCTTGAGTCGCAAGGCAATTACAAAATCCATCCCGCAAAGCTAGTGCAGGGCCACGCCAGAGCAGCGCTACGCAATGCAGTCGAACTTTACGAGCACTCCCCAGTTTTGGATATTAAGCGGGGTAAGCCTGCACTGCTCATCACACCCGGTGGCGAGATAACGGCGAAGAACGTCTGTATTGCAACCAATGCCTATACACCTCGGCTCGGCTTTCTGAGCTCTAAGATGTATCCCATACATCAATATACTTTTGCAACGCGAAAATTATCGGCTGTTGAAATTCAAAGTCTTGGCCTAGATCGGTGGGATATTCGTTTCGAAGACGTCACCTTGCCAGTTACCTTCCGGCTTATGCCCTCCGGCCACTTCTTTGTTCGAATGGTGCTCGGCTACGCCAGTCATAACTCTTGCGACTGGAAAGACATCGAAGGCGCTCGACAGTTGGCCAAACGTGTATTTGAACAGCGCTATCCAAGTATTGCCGCTATCGGACTGACTCATGGCTGGCACGGTGTGACTGGTCATACGCCGTTAATGCAACCGATAGCGGGTCCAATTGCCGACGGCAATATACACGTTAGCGTGGCGTATAACGGTTTGGGGATTATGCCAAGCCATAACAACGGCTATTTAACCGCCTGTAATATCACCGGTGAATCTGATCAGGATCTTGGCTTTCTCACTGGTGAGAAAGGCCAACTCCCCTTCCCAAGTGACTTTTATCGAAGTCTGATGCTAAAACCATTTATGAATCTAATGACCCCGGTATGAGTTTTCTATCAGCCTCCCGGAGGCTTAACACACTTAGTGAACGTGCCTAGATAAGAGATGTACCAGTAATGAGCTATAAATTGACAGAAAATTACTCGCTTGAATGGTTGGCGACGCTGATTACTTTAGCCGGTGTGATTAGTGTTTTCTACACCTTTATAATCGGTAAACACTATATTATTCCAACGGCAATTCTCATCGACTCGATCATCTTCTTTAACCTAGCATTCTTTGGCTTCAAGGATAAACCCTGGGCAAAGTACGTTCTCTTTTGGATTTTTACAGTTATTTTTTGTCACACATTTTTTTCGCTATTTTGGGCCAAAACACCAAAGCTAGTGCTAGGCGAGTTGTTCTTTCCGGTTTATATAGTGGTGTGTATGGTGACCGGATTTTTGTCGATACAATATGCAAGAGCAAATCTACTTTATCGATGATCGTAAATACCTCTTAAAATTCCGTCTAGAATTTTCTCTCCCACTCTCTCTAGCCTCGCCATGAACTGACGAGTCAAGTTATCGATTCTCAATCGATGAAGATAAAAAACTTACTCAAATCGATCGCCTCCGCGAAAGCACAAATAGCGAGATAAATACTATGGCCGAATTTTATATCAATCACGAATATTGGTTTGCAGTATTCCAGCTCGTCTCGGCGATGTTAGGAATGGGCGCCACGCTAAAGTTCGGTGATTTTAGGGCCGTTATTTTGCAGCCTTTTTCCGTGTCCGCAGGCACCTTGATTCAACTACTCTTGGTTCCACTAGTCGCTTTTGTATTTATAGCAACATTAAGTCCAATAGCGGGAGTGGCGGTAGGAATTGCGTTGATTGCAGCCATACCCGGCGGAACCAGCTCAAATATATTCACTCATTTTGCTCAAGGGAATATCGCCCTATCGATCAGCATCACAGCGATCACAACGTTGGCGTGCCTCGTCACAACGCCCCTTATTCTGAGTTTACTCATATCATCGTATATGCCGGCCGACTTTGTTATGCCGACGTCACAGATAATGAAGGAAATCACGCTTAACCTATTGTTGCCTTTGTGCACTGGAATGATTGTATTGCGTATTTCTCCGACGTTTGCCAACTATTTGTCCGCGTGGTGTATTCGTGGCTCTATTCTCGGCTTGTTAATGATATTTGTCGGTTCCTCTATTGCGGGCCGCCTAGACGTAGAACAGTTCGGCCTAACAAATATCGGTTTGGTTTCATTGTTTATACTGGCAATTGTCTTATTGGGTTGGTTGGCGCCACGTTTTCTGCGCTTGCCTGCGGCTGATAGCACCGCAATCGAAATGGAAGTTGTGGTGCGCAGTGTAAACTTGGGGATCATGTTAAAAGTGTCCCTGTTTCCAACCATGATCGGAGGCGATAACTCTTTGGGCAATATGGTTCTTTTTTCGCTGCTGCTTTATGGGGCGATTCAATTGATGCTTGGTTTGATTCTTATCGCGATTAGAAAGTCGAGTTCTCATCCCTCGATAGCCAAAATACTACCCGAGTAACTTCATTGTGATGATTATCGTGAGTAATGAATGCCGCCGCTCCTGATTTCAATGCGGGTTGCCAAATTGCTACACCTGCGCACACCGGGGTCGATGAGGCGACCCAGCGGGGCACAGCCGCTTGTGATCGTTCCGGAGGCCGTCTTCCGAACACACCTGAACACGCGATAAATTTGGGCGTTAAGCAGATGTTTAACTTAGCCGACGGTATCGAAGCCTATGTCTACGGTGAATATACCTTTTTGTCAGGTTTAGTAAACGGCAACGATAATGATCCTCTGAAAGAGCAGAAAGACTTTGGTTTACTGAATCTACGTGCGGGTTTGGACTTTGTCGGCGAAGATATTACAGTGACCTTATGGGGCCGAAATGTCTTGGATGAGGAGTATAAGGGCAGTACTTTTGATGCACCTTTACAGGACGGAAAGTTGCTGACTTCGCCTGGTGCTCCACGTACTTATGGGGTAACGCTCAATAAAAGATTTTAGTTTTTAGACGTATGGTTTAGATGATGCCGGTTTTATACCGGCATTTTTTGGTCACTAGATCTAGACGTTACTTCAATAGACCTCATGATATCGGCTATTTGGAATTGTGAATTTTACGGTATTCTAAAGGTCTTTTCCCGGTTAGTCGCTTAAACGCGCGGTCAAACGCACTCGAGTCTGCGTATCCGAGTTTGTGCGCCAATTCAGTAATGCTAACGCTAGTTTTTGACAGGGTTTCTTTGGCGATATTGAGAACAATACTCTCTCGAAGTTCATTGAAAGTTGCACCGCACTCGCTGAGACGGCGATGCATGGTTCGGCGACTCATACCAAGTTCAGAGGCGACATTTTGCGCCGTCATTTTAGTATTACCGATGTTTGAGCTAATCAAAAACAGGATGTGTTTTAAAATCGACTTTTCAGTATTGTGCTCACTCAATGCTTGTAGAGCTTGAGATTCTAGTAGCGCTAATAGTTGTGGGTCACAATCTTCTTTGTTGAGGCTGTCGATATTGGCGGGAAAACAGACACCGCTAAAATAATGATCGAAAACCAGTTCGCTGTTAATCGGAAAGTCCGATAGGTCAGCTCCTTTGGGCGCCGAGTATTCGAAGTAAATTCGTTCAGGCTCCCAACTGGTGTCTTCGAATGCATCGCGACCGATCAAAATAAACTGAGCAAGCGTCATATCAATGGTCTGTCGAGCCATTGAGGGCGGTGTGGAGAGTATCTGAAAGGTGAGTATGTAGTTGTCGTTTTCTTTTAACAGAGAGGTCCGCGTTTCTGGTGATAATAGAACGATGTAATTATGCAAAATTCCAACGGCTTTTTCGAAATTCGGAGAATGTCGTAGCATGTAGCCCAACATACCCAAATCGGTAGATTGGCTCTCTAGCCCCATTTTTATACCAAGATAGGGGTTCTCGCTTCTCTCAGCCGCCAATTCCATGAGTTCATAATACTTAAGTAGATGGATGCTTGAATCAGAGACTTTCATAACCGCGGGATCAATCGCCAGTTCTCGGTAGAGCTGTTCGGTGTTGACCGAGAATTTTTCAAATTCATTATGAAAACGCAGTAAATCTGATTTTTGTGGCTGAGTTTGGTTGCTTCTCATTTCACCCTATTCCTGCCTTAAAAAC
>ERZ1027208.350-NODE-350-length-18892-cov-24.941498_pt1 | contig 18892 bp, 31 predicted proteins | sample MGYA00520867_ERZ1027208 | MGnify/ENA primary metagenome ERZ1027208 (study PRJEB33311, sample SAMEA4378413) | marine metagenome | biome: Marine biome; feature: Fjord; material: Water | collected 2014-07-20T08:00:00Z/2014-07-... | depth 75 m ...
GGATTAACTCCCAATTTAAGTTTTAGGGTGAATTTTTAATATTTCTCTTTGTAAAAAAACTAATCTCTAATTAAAGGCAAAGTACTGCAACGCAACAAACCTTCTTGTTTAGAAATTTCGGCATAAGGCACTTCTTCAACAGTGAATCCTTGCTCTCTTAACCACGTATTCAAACGCTTAAAGTTTTTTTCAGAAACAATAACAGTTTCAGAAATTGAAAAAATATTACTATTCATATGGTACATTTCTTTTTTAGAAATTTCAAAGATGTTTTCTTTTCCAAAGTAATTTACCAACCATTCGTATTCTTTCTGGTCTCTAAAACCTTCTTTATGTAGTATGGCTTTATTTGTACCAATAGGCTGAAAACAACAATCTAAATGCAATGCATTTTCTTTGGCATTTGTTTTAGACTTCACCAAATCGAAAGCTTTCACTTTTTTATGCGGAAATGTTTTTGTTATGAAATCGACACCTTCCTTATTAGTTCTTGCTGTAATGTAATTAGGATAATCTTTACCACGATACGTACCAATAAAAACATAATCGTTCCAAACCATAACGTCGCCACCTTCAATATGCACTTCTTCTGGTGGTCTTATAACTTTTTTAGGATCTATTTTATCTATCACATATTGAATAGCATCCAATTCCTTTTCACGATCTGGTAGAATATTTGCTTTCACAAAAACATCATCTATAACAAAACCAATATCTCTTGCAAAAATCTGATTGCAGTTTTCAATTAGCTCAGGTCTAAAAACAGTAACATCGTATTTATTAAAAACATTAGCTACAGCTTGCATTTCATTTACCATATCCTTTTCAATAGGATAAGTTCCGGCAATAATATGTTCTAACGATTTAGGATCGTAAGCTTCTTCTATAGCTGGCGTAGGTCCATTGCTTTTTGCTGTTCCTAAAATTACGGCTCTTAGTCGAGACGTTTCGTTCTTTACATTTAATTTTAACATACTTAAATATAAAAGCCTCATAATTACTTATGAAGCTTTATTTTATTATTGTTGTATTCTATCGTTTACTAACGTCTTTAAAAGGCCTATGTGTTTCACCAATATATATTTGGCGAGGTCTTCCAATTGGCTCTTTACGTAAACGCATTTCGCGCCATTGTGCAATCCAACCTGGCAAACGACCAAGAGCGAACATTACTGTAAACATTTCTGTTGGTATTCCCATACCTCTGTAAATGATTCCTGAATAGAAATCTACGTTTGGATATAGTTTACGTTTTACGAAGTAATCGTCATTTAAAGCTTCTTGCTCTAAACCTTTAGCGATGTCAAGAATAGGATCTTCTATTCCTAAATCGCCTAAAACTTCATCAGCAGCAACTTTAATAATCTTTGCTCTAGGATCGAAATTTTTATAGACTCTATGTCCAAAGCCCATTAAACGGAAAGGATCTTCTTTATCCTTAGCTTTACCCATATATTTTTTAGTATCACCACCATCTTCTTTAATAGCTTCTAGCATTTCTAAAACGGCTTGATTAGCACCACCATGTAATGGTCCCCAAAGCGCAGAAATACCTGCAGAAATTGAAGCAAATAAACCTGCGTGAGATGAGCCTACAATACGCACTGTTGACGTTGAACAGTTTTGCTCGTGATCTGCGTGCAATATTAAAAGCTTATCTAAAGCATTTACCAAAATAGGGTTTTGCTTATATTCTTGATTAGGTTTTTCGAACATCATTTTAAGGACATTCTCAACATAACCTAAATTATCATCTCCATAATTTAATGGCAATCCTTTTTGCTTACGCATTGTCCATGCTACTAAAACAGGAAATTTCCCCATTATTTTTACCACGGTTTTATACATATCCTCTTCAGAATCTACGTTTACTGAAGATGGATTAAAAGCTGTAAGCGCACTTGTTAAAGAAGATAAAACACCCATTGGATGTGCTGATTTTGGAAAAGCATCTAATATTTTCTTTACATCATCATCTACAACAGATTGTTCTTTAATATCTGAATAGAATTTATCTAACTGCTCTTTAGTTGGTAACTCACCAAAAATCAATAAGTAAGCTACTTCAAGAAAATCTGCTTTTTCTGCTAATTCTTCTATTGAATAACCTCGGTATCTTAAAATACCTTTTTCTCCATCTAAAAAAGTGATAGCACTTTCACAAGAGCCTGTGTTTTTATAACCAGGATCAATCGTTGTAACTCCTCCAGTTGCTCCTCTTAAAGTTTTTATATCTATAGCAACTTCATTTTCTGTTCCAGTTATTAATGGAAACTCGTGTTTCTCACCATTAATTTCTAACGTAGCAGTTTTTGACATATATTTTCTTGAATTTTACTTGTTTTTGCGGATTGCTAAATTACAAAATAACTGTCGATTTATGAAATTGATTAACAAAGGATTTTGCAATTGTTATATTGCTAAAATTTATCATAATAAAAAAGCGATTATTAAGAGTTCAATAATCGCTTTTTTACACTGTATTTAACTTTTTATTTTATTTTGAATGCTTTTTCTTTAGGGTAGTAAGCAATGTTTCCTAATTCTTCTTCTATACGCAATAATTGATTGTACTTTGCCATACGATCACTACGAGAAGCAGAACCTGTTTTTATTTGCCCACAGTTTAATGCTACAGCCAAATCTGCAATAGTGTTATCTTCTGTTTCTCCAGAACGATGCGACATTACAGAAGTATAACCTGCATTATGTGCCATATTTACAGCAGCAATAGTTTCAGTTAACGTACCGATTTGATTTACTTTAATTAAGATTGAATTAGCTATACCGTTTTCAATACCTCTAGAAAGTCTCTCAACATTAGTAACATATAAATCGTCACCAACCAATTGTACTTTATCTCCTATTTTCTCTGTTAAATATTTCCAACCTTCCCAATCGTTTTCATCCATTCCATCTTCAATAGAAATAATAGGGTAATTCGCTGCTAATTCAGCTAAATAATCTGCTTGCTCTTTACTAGAACGTATTTTTCCTGTTTCTCCTTCAAATTTTGAATAATCGTATTTTCCATCAACATAAAATTCAGCTGCAGCACAATCTAAAGCAATCATCACGTCATCACCTAAAGTATAACCTGCTTTTTTTACTGCTAGTGCAATGGTATCTAAAGCATCTTCAGTTCCATCCAAAGTTGGTGCAAAACCACCTTCATCTCCAACTGCTGTACTTAATCCACGATCGTGTAACACTTTCTTTAAGTTATGAAAAATCTCAGTTCCCATTTGTAAAGCATGAGAAAAATTTTGAGCTTTTACTGGCATTACCATAAATTCTTGAAATGCAATTGGTGCATCACTATGAGAACCTCCATTGATAATATTCATCATTGGAACAGGAAGCGTGTTTGCGCTTACGCCACCAACATAACGATATAATGGCATTCCTAGTTCTGCAGCAGCAGCTTTAGCCACCGCTAATGAAACACCTAGAATAGCATTTGCACCTAATTTAGATTTATTTGGCGTACCATCAATCTCGCACATTAAAGTATCTATATAGTTTTGTTCGAATACGTTAACACCAAGAAGTTCTTCAGCTAAAATAGAATTTACATTATCTACTGCTTTTAAAACACCTTTACCCATATATTTATCGCCACCATCTCTAAGCTCTACTGCTTCGTGTTCTCCTGTTGATGCTCCTGATGGAACTGCTGCTCTACCAATAAAACCGTTTTCAGTTTCTACATCTACTTCTACTGTTGGATTTCCTCTGGAATCAAAAATTTGTCTTGCGTGAACATTAATGATAATACTCATAAATACTAGTTTTATTATTGTTATAAATTCAAATTTACTGTTTAATTTCTAGCTACTAATAACTTTTAATATAGAATTGAACAAAATACTTTCTAAAACGTTTTAGTAAAACAAAAAAGGCAACAAATTAATGATTTTGTTGCCTTTTATATATTAGTTTGATTTAATATTTTTAATGAATTCATCAAATAAATAAGATGAATCGTGGGGTCCTGGACTAGCTTCTGGATGATATTGTACTGAAAAGCAGTTTTTAGATTTCATTTTTATACCAGCTACAGTATTATCATTTAAATGTACGTGTGTGATTTCAATGTCTGGATGCGATTCTGTTTCTTCTCTATTAATCGAAAACCCATGGTTTTGAGATGTTATTTCTCCTTTTCCTGTTACTAAATTTTTAACTGGATGATTTATACCTCGATGTCCGTGATGCATTTTATAAGTTGAAATACCATTAGCCAATGCAATTATTTGATGTCCTAAACAAATACCAAATAATGGTAAGTTTCTTTTGATAACTTCTTTTGCTAAATTTTGTGCATCTATTAAAGGCTCTGGATCACCAGGACCATTAGATAAAAAATAGCCATCGGGATTCCATGCACTTAATTCCTCAAAAGTAGCATTGTAAGGAAACACTTTTATATAAGTATCTCGTTTTACTAGGTTTCGAAGGATATTCTTTTTAATTCCAATATCCAAAGCTGCTATTTTAATTGAAGCGTTTTCATCTCCAACAAAATAAGCCTCTTTAGTTGACACTTTTGAAGCAAGTTCTAAGCCATTCATATCTGGAATAGCTGCTAATTGCTTTTTTAATGCTTCTATATTATCAACTTCTGTGGTAATAACCGCGTTCATAGCTCCGTTATCTCTTATATAACTAACCAACGCTCTTGTATCAACATCTGAAATTGCTAAAAGATTATTTTCATTTAAAAAATCTTCTAAGGATCCATCTGCATCATCACGAGAAAACTCATAACTGAAATTCTTACAAATTAACCCTGAAATTTTTATGGAATCTGATTCTACTTCATTTTTATTTACTCCGTAGTTTCCAATATGTGCATTGGTAGTCACCATTATTTGCCCATAATAAGATGGATCTGTAAAGATCTCTTGATAACCAGTCATACCTGTATTAAAACAGACTTCACCGAATGCACTTCCTTCTTTACCAACAGCTTTACCATAAAAAATAGTGCCATCTGCTAAAAGAACTAGTGCTTTTTTTAATTTTTGATATTTCATTGATTCGAAAAGTTTAACAAAATTGCATAAAAAAAAGGATAAACTAAAATAGTTTATCCTTTATATTTAAAATGCTTATTAACATTTATTCTTCTTCGTTTGAAGCTTTAGTTTCAACTGCAGCAGCTGCCGGCTTTCCACCTCTTCTACTTCTACGAGTTGTTTTCTTCTTAGCTTTATCAGCATTGTAGATTTCGTTGTAATCTACTAGTTCGATCATAGCCATATCTGCGTTATCACCTAAACGATTACCTAACTTGATAATACGAGTGTAACCTCCTGGTCGATCTGCAACTTTTGCTGCTACATCTCTAAATAATTCTGTAACTGCTTCTTTTTGTCTTAATTTTGAAAATACAATACGTCTGTTGTGAGTTGTATCTTCTTTAGATTTAGTAATCATTGGCTCTACAAATTGTTTTAAAGCTTTTGCTTTAGCAACAGTAGTGTTAATACGCTTGTGTTCAATTAAAGAACAAGCCATATTCGCTAACATTGCTTTTCTGTGAGCTGTTTGTCTACCTAAGTGGTTTACTTTTTTTCCGTGTCTCATGACATTTTGTTTTAATCATCATCTTGCTTCAACTCGCTATTGAGGAGCAAAATATGATGTATTAGTCTTTATCTAGTTTGTATTTTGATAAATCCATTCCGAAATTCAAACCTTTCACATTTACAAGCTCTTCAAGCTCTGTTAAAGATTTTTTACCGAAGTTACGGAACTTCATTAAGTCATTTTTATTGAATGATACTAAGTCTCCTAATGTATCTACTTCAGCAGCTTTTAAACAATTAAGTGCACGTACAGATAAATCCATATCTACTAACTTTGTTTTAAGCAACTGTCTCATATGAAGAGATTCTTCATCATAAGTTTCAGTTTGTGCAATTTCATCAGCTTCAAGTGTTATTCTCTCATCTGAGAACAACATAAAGTGGTGAATTAATGTTTTTGCAGCTTCAGTTAAAGCATCTTGAGGTGTGATTGAACCGTCTGAAATGATTTCGAAAACTAATTTTTCGTAATCCGTTTTTTGTTCTACACGATAGTTCTCAATACTGTACTTTACATTTTTTATTGGAGTGTAAATTGAATCTGTAAAGATTGTTCCTATTGGTGCTGAAGCCTTTTTATTTTCTTCTGCAGGAACATAACCTCTACCTTTTTCAATTGTAATTTCCATATTAATGTTCACTTTAGGATCCAAATTACAGATTACTAATTCTGAATTTAATACTTGGAAACCTGAAATGAATTTTTGGAAATCACCAGCTGTAATTTTATCTTGACCAGATATAGAAATTGAAACAGATTCGTTATCAACATCTTCAATTTGACGCTTAAAACGTAATTGTTTAAGGTTCAAAATGATTTCAGTAACATCTTCTACTACACCTGCTATTGTTGAAAATTCGTGATCTACACCTTCTATTCTAACCGATGTAATTGCAAATCCTTCTAAAGAAGATAGTAAAACTCTTCTAAGAGCATTTCCTACTGTTAATCCATAACCTGGTTCTAAAGGTCTAAATTCAAATTTACCTTCGAAGTCAGTTGAATCAATCATGATTACTTTGTCGGGCTTCTGAAAATTAAATACTGCCATATTTGCGATTTGTATCAGTTATTATTTAGAGTATAATTCAACTATGAATTGCTCATTTATGTTTTCTGGAATTTGGATTCTAGCTGGAACAGAAACATAAGTCCCTTCCTTTTTCTCGCTATTCCAAGTTATCCACTCGTATACGTTACTTGAACTTGATAAAGATCTATCAATTGCTTCAAGTGATTTTGATTTTTCTCTTACAGCAACTACATCACCTGCTTTTAATTGGTATGATGCTACATTAACCAATTCTCCATTAACAGTAATGTGTCTGTGAGAAACTAATTGTCTAGCTGCACTACGTGTTGGAGCTACCCCCATTCTAAATACAACGTTGTCTAATCTAGACTCACATAATTGTAAAAGAACCTCACCAGTAATTCCAGGTGCTGCAGTAGCTTTTTTAAACATGTTTCTAAATTGACGCTCTAATACACCATATGTGTATTTAGCTTTTTGCTTTTCCATTAATTGGATTGCATATTCAGATTTTTTTCCACGTCTTCTTGCGTTTCCGTGTTGACCTGGAGGATAATTTCTTTTTTCAAAAGCTTTATCTTCTCCAAAAATAGCTTCTCCGAATTTACGTGCTATTTTAGTTTTAGGACCAGTATATCTTGCCATTTCTAATTGTTTATGAGAGTGATTATGAATTAAGGTCTTAATCTTATCCTTCGAAAATCGTTGATCTCTCGTTGATACTTGTTAATTATTTTTCAGTTTGCAAATTTAAACAGAAAATTAATACCAATTGCATAACAACTAATATTAATTTTTAAACTTCTGAATGAATTATACTCTTCTACGTTTTGGAGGTCTACAACCATTATGTGGTAATGGAGTAACATCAATAATTTCTGTTACTTCAATTCCTGCATTGTGTATTGATCTAATAGCAGATTCTCTACCATTACCTGGACCTTTTACGTAAACTTTTACTTTCTTTAAACCAGCTTCTTTTGCAACTCCTGATGCATCTTCAGCACAAAGTTGAGCAGCGTAAGGTGTGTTCTTTTTAGAACCTCTAAATCCCATTTTACCAGCTGATGACCATGAAATTACATCTCCTTTTTTATTAGTAAGAGATATAATGATATTGTTAAATGAAGCTGTAATGTGAGCTTCTCCAACAGAATCAACTATAACTTTACGCTTTTTAGCGCTTTTAGTATTTGTCTTTGCCATATTTCTATAGTTCGCAGTAATTAGTTGATAGTCGCTAGAATCCTAAACCTTTATAATTTCGAACAGATTCCTTCCAACGTCTAATACACTAAAGACTAATTATTATTTAGTTGCTTTTTTCTTGTTAGCAACAGTTTTTCTTCTACCTTTTCTTGTTCTAGAGTTGTTTTTAGTACGTTGTCCTCTTAAAGGAAGACTCGCTCTATGACGTATACCTCTGTAACAACCTATATCCATTAATCGCTTAATGTTTAATTGTGTTTCAGAACGTAATTCACCTTCAATTGTATAAGATCCAACAGCATCACGGATTGCTCCAATTTGATCATCTGTCCAATCTTGTACTTTGATGTTTTCGTCTATTTTAGCTGATGCTAAAATTTCTTGTGCTCTACTTCTACCTACTCCGTAGATATAAGTTAAAGAGATTACTCCTCTTTTCTGTTTTGGTATGTCTACACCTGCAATTCTTGCCATAATTACCCTTGTCTTTGTTTGAATCTAGGATTCTTTTTGTTAATGACGTAAAGTCTACCTTTTCTGCGCACGATTTTACAATCTGCACTTCTCTTTTTAACTGATGCTCTTACTTTCATCGTAATTAGTATCTATAAGTTATGCGAGCCTTACTTAAATCATAAGGACTCATTTCTAATTTTACTTTATCTCCTGGTAACAACTTAATGTAATGCATACGCATTTTACCAGATATATGTGCTGTCACAATGTGACCATTCTCTAATTCAACACGAAACATAGCATTAGATAATGCTTCAATAATTGTTCCGTCTTGTTCTATTGCTGCTTGTTTTGCCATAGTAATTATATTAAGCTACTGCTTTTCTATTTTTACCAGTCTTCATTAAGCCATCATAGTGTCTATTTAACAAGTAAGAATTTACTTGTTGCATAGTGTCAATTGCAACTCCAACCATAATTAATAGTGATGTACCACCAAAGAATAAAGCCCATCCAGATTGTACATTCATAAGTTTTACTATAACGGCCGGGAACACAGCTATTATTGCTAAAAATATTGAACCTGGTAATGTTATTTGAGACATTATCTTATCTAAATACTCAGAAGTTTCAGATCCTGGTCTAATACCTGGAATAAAACCTCCACTACGTTTTAAATCATCTGCCATTTTATTAGTAGGCACAGTAATCGCTGTATAAAAGTATGTAAATACTATAATTAATAAAGCGAATAATAAATTATACCATAAACCAAAAATATCAGAGAAATTTGTTTGCATCCATTGTCCTGCAGCTGTATCTTTTAAGAAAGAAGACTTACCAATTAAACCAGGTACAAACATAATTGCTTGTGCAAATATAATAGGCATAACTCCAGAAGCATTTAACTTTAAAGGAATATACTGTCTTGAACCAAACACGTTTTTCTCATAACCACCAGTAGCAGAACGTCTAGCATACTGTACTGCAATTTTTCTAACTGCCATTACTAATAGTATAGCTGCTAAAATAATTACAAACCATATAACGATTTCAAATAAAATCATCATCACGTTGTTTCCATCTTGAATTCTAGATGCTGCATTTTGTAAAAATGATTTAGGCAAAGTAGCTATAATACCTACCATAATTAATAGTGATATACCATTACCAATTCCTTTATCAGTAATTTTTTCACCTAACCACATTGCAAAAATTGTTCCTGTTACCAGTATTACAATTGATGAAAAATAAAATACTCCTCCTTGTCCTAATAAAAAGGCTGAATTTGGAATACCAAACATAGGTTGTAAACTAGCTAAATAGCCTGGTGCTTGTACTAAACAAATACCTATAGTTAACCAACGTGTTATTTGAGTTATCTTTTTCTGTCCACTTGCCCCTTCTTTTTGTAGTTTCTGTAAATAAGGAATCGCAATTCCCATTAATTGAACTACAATAGAAGCTGAAATGTAAGGCATAATACCAAGAGCAAAAACTGAAGCATTAGCAAAAGCTCCTCCAGTAAACGCGTTTAACAGACCAAAAATCCCATCTTCAGTTCCACTTTGTAAGTTTTCTAACTGAGTAGCATCAATTCCTGGTAAAACAACTTGTGCACCAAAACGATAAACTAATAATAGACCAAGTGTAACTATGATTCTATTTCTTAGCTCCTCTATTTTCCAAACATTTTTTAACGTCTCTATAAATTTCATACTATTTTGTAGGTCTTATAACGTTACAACTTCTCCTCCAGCTGCTTCTATTGCAGCTTTTGCTGAAGCAGTAAATTTATGAGCTGTTACAGTTAACTTTGATTTCAATTCTCCTCTACCTAAAATTTTAACTAGCTCATTTTTGCCAGCTAAACCTAAAGTAACAATAGTTTCAGAATCTAACGTGTCTTTTATTATTTTCTCATCAACCAATCTCTGTAATGTATCAAGATTAATACCTTGATAATCCTTACGGTTGATGTTTGTAAAGCCAAACTTAGGCACACGTCTTTGAAGAGGCATTTGACCACCTTCAAAACCTACTTTTTTAGAATAACCAGAACGAGATTTAGCTCCTTTGTGTCCACGTGTAGCAGTACCACCTTTACCAGAACCTTGTCCTCTACCTATTCTCTTACCTTGAGTTTTAACTGAACCTTCTGCAGGTTTTAAATTACTTAAATCCATTTTTCAGTATGATGTTATTTAGTTTCTTCTACAGAAACTAAGTGATTTACTTTTTTTACCATTCCTAAAATGTTAGGAGTGGCATCGTGCTCTACTACTTGCCCAATCTTTTTAAGACCAAGAGCTTCTAACGTTCTTTTTTGTCTTAGCGTACGATTGATTGCGCTTTTAACTTTTGTTACTTTTATCTTTGCCATTTCTGTGCGTATTAACCGTTAAAAACTTTTTCAAGAGAAATTCCTCTCTCACGTGCAATTGCATGTGCACTTCTTAATTGCAATAAAGCATCAAAAGTTGCTTTAACTACATTATGAGGATTTGATGAACCTTGAGATTTAGACAATACATCATGTACTCCAACTGCTTCAAGAACTGTTCTTACAGCTCCACCAGCAATTACTCCTGTACCAGGAGCAGCAGGAATGATGTTTACTCTTGCTCCACCAAATTTTCCTTTTTGTTCGTGTGGTAGTGTTCCTTTTAAAATAGGAATACGTACTAAATTTTTCTTTGCGTCTTCGATTGCTTTAGCAATTGCACTAGCTACGTCTTTAGATTTCCCTAAACCGTGACCGACAACACCTGCCTCGTCTCCAACAACAACAATTGCTGAAAAACCAAATGCTCTACCACCCTTAGTTACTTTTGTAACTCTTTGTACACCAACTAAACGATCTTTAAGATCTAATCCACTTGGTTTTACTAACTCTGCGCTTTTGTATTTTTGATACATAATTTCTTAGAATTTAAGTCCTGCTTCTCTAGCTCCTTCAGCTAATGATTTTACTCTACCATGGTATAAATATCCACCTCTATCAAAAGAGATAGTTTCTACACCTGCTTTTAAAGCTTTTTCAGCAATAGATTTACCTACTAATGTAGCTGTATCTGATTTATTGCCTTTTGCAGCAGCACTAATGTCTTTATCTCTAGAAGATGCTGCACTGATAGTCTTACCAGTAACATCATCAACAATTTGAGCATAAATTTCTTTATTACTTCTAAAAACAGATAATCTTGGTTTAGTTTCAGTTCCTGAAACTACTTTACGGATTCTATTTTTAATTCTTATTCTTCTTTCGTTCTTTGTTAACGCCATAACCTTAATTATTAAGCTGATTTACCTGCTTTTCTTCTTAATACCTCACCAACAAACTTGATTCCTTTTCCTTTGTAAGGTTCTGGTGGTCTAAAACCGCGAATTTTCGCAGCAACTTGTCCAACAAGTTGTTTGTCATGTGATGTTAACTTAATGATAGGATTTTTTCCTTTATCTGATACTGTTTCAACTTTAACTTCTGGAGCTAAATTCATAACAATATTATGAGAAAAACCTAAAGCTAGTTCCAATTTTTGACCTTGGTTACTTGCTCTATATCCAACTCCTACAAGCTCTAACTGTTTAGTCCATCCTTTTGAAACACCTTCAATCATATTATTGACAAGTGATCTGTATAAACCGTGTTTAGCTTTTTGATCCTTAGTATCAGTAGAACGTGTAACATATACATTACCTTCTTCTACTTTTATAGCTACAGTATCGAAATTCTGAGATAATTCTCCTAATTTACCTTTTACTGTAATTACGTTATCTTTTACATCTACTGTAATTCCTTCTGGAATTGCAACTGGGTTATTTCCTATTCTTGACATTTCTCTCTCCCTTTTTAGATTAGTAAACGTAACATAATACTTCGCCACCTACATTTTCTCTTTGTGCTTGTTTGCCTGTCATAACTCCGTGAGAAGTTGAAATGATAGCAATACCAAGACCATTAAGAATTCTAGGTAACTCTCCCGAACTAGAATATTTACGTAAACCAGGTTTACTTATTCTTTGGATTTTTCTGATAACAGGTTCTTTTGTTTCTTTGTTGTACTTAAGTGCTATTTTAATAGTTCCTTGTACTGAAGAATCATCGAACTTGTAACTTAAAATATATCCTTGATCGAATAATATTTTAGTAATGTCCTTTTTTAAATTTGATGCAGGAATTTCTACAACTCTATGATTAGCACGCACGGCGTTTCTAATTCTAGTTAAGAAATCTGCAATTGGATCTGTATACATATGTATTAATTTGCGGACTTGGTTTTTAGCACTCTACTAAACCTTAGACCAATTTATAATTTTACCAACTTGCTTTTTTAACTCCAGGTATTAACCCTTGGTTTGCCATTTCTCTAAATAATACACGAGAAATACCGAAAGTTCTCATATATCCTTTAGGTCTCCCTGTTAATTTACATCTATTATGTTGACGTATAGGAGAAGCATTCTTAGGTAGCTTTTGTAATGCTTCGTAATCGCCAGCTTCTTTTAAAGCTTTACGTTTTTCAGCATATTTAGCTACTGTTTTTGTTCTTTTAACCTCGCGGGCCTTCATTGATTCTTTAGCCATTACTTAGTTTTTTTGAAAAGGTAACCCTAATTCAGTTAATAATGATTTAGCTTCTTTATCTGTTTCTGCAGAAGTTACAAATGTAATATCCATTCCTGAAATTTTGTTCACCTTGTCGATGTTTATTTCTGGGAATATAATTTGTTCAGTAATTCCTAAATTGTAATTACCTCTTCCATCAAATCCAGTTGCCTTAATTCCTCCAAAATCTCTTACTCTAGGTAATGCTGAAGTGATCAAACGATCTAAAAATTCGTACATTCTTTCACCACGTAAAGTTACTTTAGCGCCAATTGGCATTCCTTTACGTAATTTGAAAGTTGCAACATCCTTTTTAGACATCGTTGCTATAGCTTTTTGTCCGGTTATAGTAGTTAATTCTTCTACTGCGTAGTCAACTAACTTCTTATCTGCAACTGCTGCACCAACTCCTTTAGATAAAACTATCTTTTGCAATTTTGGTACTTGCATTACATTTTTATAACCAAATTCTTCTGTAAGAGCTGCAATTACTTTGCTTTTATACTCTTCTTTAAGTCTAGGTAAATATGCCATAACTATATTACTTCATTAGATTTTTTTGAAAATCTCACTTTCTTATCGCCTTCCATTCTGTATCCTACTCTTGTTGTTTCTCCTTTAGAAGTTAACAATGATAAGTTTGATATTTGAATTGGCGCTTCTTTTTCAACGATTCCTCCTTGAGGGTTTTGTGCACTTGGTTTAGTATGTTTCTTAACCATGTTTACTCCCTCAACGATCGCTTTGTTCTTATCTGTTAATACTTTTTGTACTACCCCTTCTGATCCTTTGTGATCTCCAGCTATTACTTTTACAGTATCTCCTGATTTTATTTTAAGCTTTGTCATCTTATTTTTCATTAAAGCACTTCAGGTGCCAATGATACAATTTTCATGAATTGTTTATCACGAAGTTCTCTAGCAACAGGTCCAAAAACACGTGTTCCTCTCATTTCTCCCGTAGGATTTAAAAGCACACAAGCATTGTCGTCGAATCTAATATAAGATCCGTCTGGACGTCTTACTTCTTTTTTAGTACGTACAACTACTGCTGTTGAAACCGCTCCTTTTTTAATGTTTCCATTAGGAGTTGCATCTTTTACAGTGACAACAATTTTGTCACCTACAGAAGCGTATCTTCTTTTAGTACCACCTAAAACACGTATTGTTAATACTTCTTTTGCTCCAGTGTTATCTGCTACTTTTAGTCTTGATTCTTGTTGTACCATAATTACTTCGCTCTTTCAATTATTTCAACTAATCTCCAACATTTAGATTTACTTAAAGGTCTAGTTTCCATGATCTTTACAGTATCTCCAATATTACAATCGTTTGTCTCGTCGTGTGCAACATATTTCTTTGTTTTTAACACGAACTTTCCGTACATAGGATGTTTTACTTTTTTTACTTCGGCAACTACAATTGATTTTTGCATTTTGTTGCTAGTAACTACTCCTATACGTTCTTTTCTTAAGTTTCTTTTTTCCATCGTTAAGCAGAATTATTGTAATTCTCTTTTAGTAATTTCTGTTGCCAATTTTGCTACATCTCTTCTTACTGAGCGTAATTGAATTGGGTTTTCTAAAGGAGATATTGCATGTGCCATTTTCAGGTCTGAATAACTCTTCTTTGTTTCACTAAGTTTCTCTTGTAACTCAGCTACAGATAATTCTTTAATTTCTGATTGTTTCATAATATCAAATAAATTATGCTTCGTAATCTCTAGCGATTAAAAACTTCGTTTTAACAGGTAGTTTTTGAGCTGCTAAACGTAAAGCTTCTTTAGCTACGTCTAATGGCACACCTCCTACTTCGAAAAGTATTCTACCTGGTTTAACTACCGCTGCCCAATATTCTACAGCACCTTTACCTTTACCCATACGTACTTCAAGAGGTTTCTTTGTAATAGGCTTGTCTGGAAATATTTTTATCCAAAGTTGACCTTCTCTTTTCATATGACGAGTAGCTGCAATACGGGCTGCTTCTATTTGACGCGAAGTTAAAAAGTTCGAGTCTAGTGATTTTATTCCAAAAGTTCCGTTTGAAAGTTGGTGACCTCTACCAGAGTTCCCTTTCATACGGCCTTTTTGCATTTTACGAAATTTTGTTCTTTTAGGCTGTAACATTTTTTCTTTTCTTTAAAAAATTACTTTCTACGACGAGATTGGTTCTTATTATTTCCACCTGCTCCGCGTCCACCTTTTCCTTGCTTCTTAGATAATCCAACAAGAGGAGAAAGTTCTCTTTTACCATATACTTCACCTTTCATGATCCACACTTTCACACCTAATCTACCATAAGTAGTGTGTGCCTCAACAAGTGCGTAGTCAATATCGGCTCTAAAAGTTGATAAAGGAATACGTCCTTCTTTGTAGTGTTCTGAACGTGCCATTTCTGCCCCGTTTAAACGACCACTAATTTGAACTTTAATTCCTTCAGCGTTCATACGCATAGTAGCAGCAATAGCCATTTTTATAGCACGTCTGTAAGAAATTCTATTTTCTATTTGACGAGCGATGCTAGTTCCTACTAAGAATGCGTCAAGTTCAGGTCTTTTTATTTCAAAAATATTAAGTTGAACTTCTTTATCAGTAATTTTCTTAAGCTCTTCTTTTAACTTGTCTACCTCTTGACCGCCTTTACCAATAATGATACCTGGACGAGCCGTTGTGATAGTAACGGTTACAAGTTTTAAAGTTCTTTCGATTATTACTCTTGATACACTAGCTTTAGATAAACGCGCGTGAACGTATTTTCTAATCTTATCGTCTTCGGCAAGTTTATCACCATAATCGTTTCCTCCGTACCAGTTAGATTCCCATCCTCTGATAATTCCTAAGCGATTTCCGATTGGATTTGTCTTTTGTCCCATATCTATCTTAGCTTTGTGTATTATTGTTAGCTCCAACCACTATTGTTACGTGATTTGAACGTTTTCTTATTCTGTGCGCACGACCTTGAGGTGCTGGACGTAATCTCTTTAACATAGATCCACCATCAACTCTAATCTCTTTAACGATTAGCTCAGCTTCTTCGATGCTTGCATCTTCGTTTTTAGATTGCCAGTTTGCAATTGCAGATACCAACAATGTCTCTAAACGATTTGAAGCTTCTTTTTGACTGAACTTTAAAATGTTAAGTGCTTTTTCCACGCGTTCACCTCTTACTAAATCGGCTACTAAACGCATTTTTCTCGGTGATGTAGGACAGTTATTAAGTTTAGCAAAAGCAACTTGCTTTTTACCTTCCTTAATAGCGTCTGCCATTTGTTTTTTACGACTTCCCATAGCTTACTACTTTTTACCTTTGTTTTTAGCACCAGCGTGACCTCTAAAAGATCTTGTTGGTGAAAATTCTCCTAATTTATGACCTACCATATTCTCAGTTACGTAAACTGGAACAAATTGACGGCCGTTGTGAACTGCTATTGTTTGTCCAACAAAATCTGGAGTAATCATACTTGCTCTTGACCAAGTTTTGATTACTGTTTTTTTGTTGTTCTCAACATTAGTTGCCACTTTTTTCTCTAATTTATAATGAACGTAAGGTCCTTTTTTTAATGATCTTGCCATGTCTTATTTCTTTCTACGTTCAACAATATACTTATTACTCGCTTTTGTTTTAGAACGGGTTCTATAACCTTTAGCAGGTATTCCATTTCTAGAACGTGGATGTCCACCTGAAGATTTACCTTCACCACCACCCATTGGGTGATCAACTGGATTCATTACTACTGGTCTAGTTCTTGGTCTTCTACCTAACCATCTGCTTCTACCTGCTTTACCTGAAACTAATAATTGGTGATCTGAGTTAGATACTACTCCAATTGTAGCCATACAAGTAATCAAGATTAATCTTGTTTCACCTGAAGGTAATTTAATAGTTGCAAACTTACCATCTCTTGCCATTAACTGAGCAAAAGCACCTGCACTACGAGCCATAACAGCTCCTTGACCAGGACGCAATTCAACACATGATATTATTGTACCTAATGGTATGTTAGCTAAAGGCATTGCATTTCCAATTTCTGGAGCTACATCTTCACCTGAAACAACAGTTTGTCCAACTTGTAAACCATTTTGAGCAATGATATAAGCCTTCTCACCATCTTGGTAATTCAATAAAGCAATAAATGCTGTTCTGTTTGGATCATATTGTATCGATTTAACTTCCGCAGGAATCCCTGTTTTGTTTCTTTTAAAATCGATAATACGATATCTTTTCTTATGACCACCACCTATGTAGCGCATAGTCATACGACCTTGACTGTTTCTACCACCTGAACGTTTTTTCGGAGCTAATAAACTCTTCTCCGGCTTATCAGTAGAAATGGAGTCAAATCCATTTACTACTCTAAATCGCTGTCCTGGTGTGATTGGTTTTAATTTTCTTACTGACATTTGTCTTTAATTACATGTTAGTGTATAAATCAATTATCTCACCTTCCGCCAGTTGTACAATTGCTTTTTTAAGAGCATTTGTTTTACCATGTTGAATACCAGTTTTTGTAAACTTGGTTTTTCTATCTGGACGGACATTTATAGTACGAACTTTTTCAACAGAAACTCCATAAGCAGCTTCTACTGCTTTTTTAATTTCTACCTTGTTCGCCTTTGTATTCACGAAGAAACTAAAACAGTTGTTTAACTCACTGTTCGCTGTTGCTTTTTCTGTGATTATAGGTTTAATTAAGATACTCATTGTTTCTTTATTTACTTAAATTCGTTTCAATTCCTTCTAAAGCCCCCTCTAAAAGCACTACTTGATTTGCGTTTAAAATCTTGTAAGTGCTTAATTCTGAAGAAGTTATGACTTCAGAGCCTTTTAAATTGCGTGACGACAAATATACATTATTATTTGAAGCACCCAACACAAAGAGAGATTTTTTGTTTTCTAAGTCTAAAGCTTTTAAAACTGATGTGAAATTTTTTGTTTTTGGTGCATCAAAATTAAAGTCTTCTAATACAACAATTGACTTTTCACCTGCTTTAATACTTAAAGCTGATTTACGTGCTAAACGCTTTAAATTTTTATTAAGTTTGAAGTTATAATTTCTTGGTCTTGGACCGAACATACGACCTCCACCTCTGAAAACTCCAGACTTAATACTACCAGCTCTAGCAGTACCTGTTCCTTTTTGCTTTTTAATCTTACGTGTACTTCCTGAAATCTCAGCTCTTTCTTTCGATTTGTGAGTTCCTTGTCTTTGGTTTGCTAAATATTGTTTAACATCCAAATATACTGCATGATTGTTAGGCTCAATAGCAAAAACAGAATCTGAAAGGTCTGCCTTTCTTCCTGTTTCTTTTCCGTTTATATCTAAAACTGCTACTTTCATTATTTTCTAATAATTACATAAGCGTTTTTATGACCTGGTACACAACCTTTAATCACAAGTAAGTTCTTTTCAGAAACTACTTTTAAAACTCTTAAATTTTGAACTTTAACTGTTTCTCCACCCATTCTTCCTGCCATACGCATTCCTTTGAATACTCTTGCTGGATAAGATGCTGCTCCAATAGATCCTGGCGCTCTTAAACGGTTATGTTGACCGTGAGTAGCTTGACCTACACCACCGAAACCATGACGTTTTACAACACCTTGAAATCCTTTTCCTTTTGATGTTCCTGCAACATCAACAAATTCACCTTCTGTGAAATGTTCTACAGTGATTGCATCACCTAATTTGTACTCCTTATCAAAACCTTGGAATTCAACAATTTTGCGTTTTACAGAAGTTCCTGCTTTTTTAGCGTGACCTAAGTCTGCTTTTGTAGCACTTTTTTCTGTCGCGTCATCGAAACCAAGTTGAACAGCTTCATAGCCGTCAACTTCTTCAGTTCTGACTTGGGTAACGATACATGGTCCAGCTTCGATTACTGTACATGGAATATTTTTTCCATTTTCATCGAAGATGCTGGTCATACCGATTTTTTTTCCAATTAACCCAGACATAATTATTTATTTAATTTATTACTATTTGTTATTAAC
>ERZ1027208.352-NODE-352-length-18856-cov-40.695920_pt1 | contig 18856 bp, 16 predicted proteins | sample MGYA00520867_ERZ1027208 | MGnify/ENA primary metagenome ERZ1027208 (study PRJEB33311, sample SAMEA4378413) | marine metagenome | biome: Marine biome; feature: Fjord; material: Water | collected 2014-07-20T08:00:00Z/2014-07-... | depth 75 m ...
TTCGACACATACATCCATCGCCCGTTAGGGTGAAGAGCAAACGTTTCAGGGTCATCCCCAGAGGGCAACTCACCGATAACAGTCAGAGTATTCAAGTCTAATATTTGAATGCAATTATCATTACTAACAGCGACATACAGTAGGTCCTGATTTTTGCTAAGTGCCAGCCCTCTAGGGCGCTGCCCAACAGCGACCGTTTCCTCTAAAGTGCCCTCCTCGGCGTTAACAATAGCGATGGCATTATCTTTTTCTAAACTAATAAAAAGGCTATCTGCCCCATTCGCAGATGAAAAAAGCATCAAAATGGCCAGTAGTATTTTTTTACTCACGCTATCCCTATTCACTCGGTTGATTAAGTTGACAATTCGACTCAGATTGATCATAACCGAGTGTATCTAAATAGGTCCTAGGGTGCAAAAACTCTTTATAGGGCAACACTGCAACCATCGCATTAGGTATGCCTAACAAAATAGGCTGACGTAACTGTTGATTCCATAATCTAAAGTTAAGTTTTACCCCTTTAAAACCAGCCAAGCTAAAGTCCTCACTTAATAAGTATTTTTTCAATACTGGTGACTCTCCACTTTGGGTTCGCGTGCTTGCCTCTCCGATGGCTCTTACCGCCAACCACGATGCATAATCAATATCTGTCATCCAACGATTTGCTCGTTTAAAGAAGCGCTTCTGAATTTGCACGCCTCCCCAGCGCTCATGCTTATGATGCCAAGCAGTGGCGACCATACCTTGCGTGCCTGACACTGGCCTTGGAAGCCACGTATTCATTAGCAAATAATCACCAAAAAAAGCCGATGAGTCAGCGACCACTACCACGTCATAACCACTTTCTTGAGTAAAAACAGCAATATCAGATTGAGTGGTTTTTCTTGAGTCATGTTCATGCGGCCACATTTTCTCTTTAACGATGGATAAGCCAAAACGTTTAACTGATCGCTTAAGAGCATTAGAATATAAAATATCTTGCGCTGACTCACCTCTCACAAGCAACCACTTTTTCCAACGCTTTTTTAGCATAAACTGCGCTAGCGCATCTGCTTTCATTGCATAACTTGGGCTCATGTTAAAGACGTTCCCCATGCACTCCACTTGCCTTAAGTCATCATTTTCTACGGAGGCATTAAAAACTAACATATTCTTTATAGCCGCTTGCTTAGCGATATATTGCAATGTTTCAAGCGATAAGTTTGCCACAATGTACTGAATACCTTTATCGTGTAGCTCACCCACGACATTGTCAACGCGGGACGTTGTTAAGTGCTCGATATGCGCCACTTGAAAACGTTGCCCAGTAAATTCACCCGTTGTATTATTATCTGCTATTGCTAACAACGCACCTTGAAGCCCCTCATCTACCAATTCAGGCATTAAGTTTGATTGCAACTTTTTAGCTGTCAATGTTTCGCTTAAATAGGCCAGTTTAATAAGTGACGTATCCGCTTGGGCAAGGGTAAGCAGCACCCCTCCCACATAAACCAGCAGAAACCTTATGAAAAAAGTTAACATAGTCGCCCTTATTATTTTAAGAAACCCAGTGCATTAAAAGCCTTCGTCCTTATCACCAAATAACTATATTATGCCTTATGGTTGACAAAACTTGAGGGAAAATAGACTCTTATGTGAAAAGTTCATCTTAAAGTAGGATACCCCCACCACCAAACTGATTGTCTAATGATAAGTCATTCAGCCTAAATAAAAAGCAAAAAAAAGGCGACCCATAGAGAGTCGCCAAAGAGGAGGAGAACATTGTTACTGAGTACGGTTTCAGAGCTGAAAGCCGTAGTAACAATGTAGAAAGAATTTTATACTGCTCCGCAGCATTTGTCAACGCGAATCGGCCTTATTGCTGATTTTTTTAGTGTTTATATGCCTTTCAATCGGCTATCATGCTTTATGAAAATTTCACACAGCTCCACGGCCCCCGCGCTAGATGTTATTGAGTCCCTACCTGCACATTCAACTCGCCCTCCCATACTATTCATTCATGGTGCCAACATGTCTGCTTGGTGTTGGGGTGAGAAGTTTATGCCTTATTTCTCAGCCTTAGGGCACCCAACTTATGCCGTTAGTTTACGCGGTCACGGCCAAAGTGGCGGCCAACATCAACTGGCATCAAATAGTATTGCAGACTATGTAACGGATATTCAACGCGTTGTGAGTCAACTTGAAATGCCACCTATTCTAGTTGGCCACTCCTTGGGTGGGTTAGTGGTGCAAAAATACATTGAGCACCACACCGTACCTGCCTGCATCATCTTAGCCTCTGTTCCCTCTCAGGGCTTGTTACCTTCATTGGTAGACTTGGCTTTCTATAACCCAGCTTTTTACACACAGTTTAATTTAATCCAGTTTTTTGGCACGTGGTCATCCGCTGTTGATGTTGCCCGTGAATCCATATTTTCTGGACACGTCAATGATGATGTGGTTATTCGTTTTTGTGCCCAGATGCAGCCTGAATCTCCCCGAGCATTATTTGATTCTTTATGGCTTGGCTTGCCTACAAAAAAGAACCCTTTTCATTTACCCATGTTAGCCTTAGCAGCAGATGATGATGTCTTTTTTAAACCCCAGCACATCAAAGCAACTGCTGAGGAATATGGGGCAGACTATATTAATATCAAAGAAACCAGCCACACTATGATGCTAGACTCCCATTGGCAAGACACTGCTCAGGCGATGAATGAGTGGCTAGAAAAGCAAGCACTGAATGGCTAATTTCCCCCAGCAACCTTACTTAAGTAAACTTTTCACTTTGCCTTTCTCAACAATCGCGTGCAATTCTTTTAAGATAACGGCTAACTGCTCAATGGCCATTTCTTTCTCTGCCTGTATGATGCCGACGAGGTGTAAATAACGATTAATTTCTGCTTGATTGTCTGCAAACCACCTTTCTATTTTTTTTGATACCGATGTTTTTTTACTCGACAGTTGAAAAATAGATAACAATATTTCTCGATTTTCAGTGTATAAATCATCACGTAAAGCAGATCTTGCTAATGATTCCCAGTAATTCTTACGTGGCAACTGGGTAATAGAGTGTTGAAGCCAGCCAATTTGAAGCTTTTCATTAATTTCAAAATATACCTGCTGAACTTCTCCTTCTTTGTGCTCAACTTGGCTTTGAACAGCAATAATATCCAAACAAGCAAGACTCAATTCTAGGTAACTAACTCTGTTAGACAAGGCTTCTCCCACACCCGAGGCTTGTAAAGCCTTTGCCTTTTCAGATATTCTCGTTTGTATTTCTATCGATACTTGGTCAAGCGTTTTCGGATCAAAGGAATTAATGGCCTCAGAAAACTCACTGACGATATCTTTAATAGGGACTAGCTCAGAGCGATTACTGTGTAGCCAGTACATACTACGTTCTATCAGTTTCCGTACATCTAATAACATTGATATCTGAACCTCTAAAGAAACCCTATTATCAAGTAGCTCTATCTCATCCCAAATATCTGATACATTAAATATTGCACAGGCAATTTTGTATGCTCTAACAACCTCATCAATATTCGCACCCACCTCATCATGCATGCGAAAAGCAAACGATGGTCCTAACCGGTTAACCAAACTATTAACGAGTTGATTCACAATAATATCATCACGCAGACGGTGCTCATTGATAGCTACTGCGAAGGCATCCCTTAAGTCTGATGGAAAGTAACTTAACAAATCCTGCTTGAAGCCCGGGTCCTGCACCATACTTGTCCCGCTCATTAAATCCTTTAGTAAAATTTTGCTGTACGCAAAAATAACGGCTAACTCAGGACGAAATAGCCCCCTGCCTTTTACCTTACGCTGCTCTATTTCTTCTTGACTGGGCAGGTATTCGACATCCCTATCTAAACGACCGTCTTGCACCAGTTTTTCAATTAGTCGGGCGTGCACCTTCAACATCGATGGTGCTTGAGCCTCAACCATACTGATGGCCTGCGTCTGTAGATAGTTATTCCGTAAAACTAATTGACTCACCTCATCAGTCATAGTCGCTAGCAAAGCATCTCGTTGCTTCCCTGTCATATCACCTTGCTCAACCACTTTATTTAGCAGTATCTTTATATTAACTTCGTGATCTGAGCAATCAACACCGGCCGCATTATCAATCGCATCCGTATTAATTCGCCCATTTTTTGCATATTCAATACGGCCCAGTTGAGTGAAGCCAAGGTTTCCACCTTCCCCAACGACTTTACAACGTAACTCGTCTCCGTTAATACGCAACGAATCGTTAGCTCGATCCCCAACCTGGTCATTTGTTTCAAGGCTCGACTTAGCATACGTACCAATGCCGCCATTCCATAGTAAGTCAACGGGGGCTTTCAACATCGTTTTAATTAACTCTGTGGGTGTTAATGACTTATCTGTAATGCACAGTAGCTTTTGAACTTGTGGGCTTAACTTTATTGATTTGTCAGCTCTTGAGTAAACCCCCCCTCCTTTTGAGATTAGGCTGTCCTCATACTCTGACCACGTTGAGCGAGGCATATTAAATAAACGCTGCCTTTCTTTAAAGCTACTCGCTTCATCCGGGTCTGGATCCAAAAAAATATGCAAATGATTAAAGGCACCCACTAAACGGATCTTTTTAGACAGTAACATTCCATTCCCAAAGACATCACCGTTCATGTCACCAATTCCAATAACATCGAAAGGCATACTTTGAGTGTCTACACCCATTTCTCTAAAGTGACGCTTTACTGACTCCCAAGCACCTTTTGCTGTAATACCCATTTTTTTATGGTCATAGCCAACCGAACCGCCTGAAGCAAACCCATCTCCAAGCCAGAACCCCTGCTCTTGAGCTAATCCGTTGGCAATATCAGAAAACGTGGCTGTTCCTTTATCGGCAGCGACAACTAAGTAAGGGTCATCAGCATCATAGCGGACAACTTTTTTAGGTGGGATCAGTTTCTCCCCCTTCAAGTTATCCGTAATGCCCAGTAAAGCCCCTATGAATATACTGTAGCAATCGACAACCTCTGTCATCATGTCATCACGGCTTAAGTCATCTAAGGGCCGCTTTACTATAAACCCCCCTTTTGCCCCAGTAGGAACAATCACCGCATTTTTCGACATTTGTGCTTTCATTAAGCCCAGCACTTCTGTTCTAAAATCTTCTTTTCTATCCGACCAGCGCAACCCACCTCTTGCCACCGCGCCCCCTCTTAGGTGGACTCCTTCAACACGTGGTGAGTAAACAAATATTTCAAATGTTGGTCGTGGTGACGGCAAATCACTAATTAAAGCTGGGTTTAGTTTAAACGATATAAAAGGGACCCCTTTCGAATCGACCTTTTCTTGATAATAGTTTGTTCGAACGGTCGCCTGGATAAGGTTTAAATATCGACGTAATATCCTATCCTCATCGAGTGAGGCTACTTGTTCAATTTCAGCCAGTATCAGGCCTGACTGACTGGCCAGCACATCCTCACTAACCGCTTTTTTAGGGTTGAATTTTCGCTCAAAAAAGGCGACTAACAACGTACTTATTTTTGGATTACTGTATAAGGTTTTTTCCACATATGCTTGACTAAACGTTGCACCTGTTTGCCTCAAGTACAAATAATAGGCACGAAGTAGCATAATTTTTTTCCAGTCCAAATGCGCTTTAATAACCAACTGGTTAAAGCCATCATTTTCAACTTGACCTAGCCACACTTTCTTAAAGACCGTTTGAAAACTCTCTTTTATTTGTTCAATTTCTGGCAGAATTCCATTATAAATTAACCCGAAATCATGCACCCAATAACAATCCCCTGTTTGCTTGTCTACAATTTCGAAAGGTCGCTCATCAAATACCGTCACACCCATATTTTCTAGCACGGGTAATGTTTGCGATAACGGCGCAGGTGCACCCTTATTAATCAACTTAAACTGCAACCCTTTACCATGAGATTCAATCGGTTGATAGAGAGACATTTGAATAGAGTGCTCAGCATTCTGGTTTAAGCTTTCAATTTTTTCAATATCCGCTACTGCGAAACGTGCTGGGTAGTTTTCTTGATAAGAGGCATTAAAACCCTCACCATAACGGGTGAATAATTTTTTTCCCGTTTCATCACCCATTGTAAGCGTTAACGCTGAACACAAGTCATCCTTCCAGTCGCGTAATATATCAATAATTTCTGTTTCCATAGTGTCAGCATCAACACCCTTTACCCAACCTAACGGGGTGTGAACGGTAAAGTGTACGCGCGCAAAAATCGACTCACTAAATTCCACATTAAAGTCAATATCGTCAGCCTCCAACTTACTGCACACAACCTGCTCCATTTTCTTTCTAACACCTGTGTGATATTGATCTCTGGGGACATAGACCAAAATGGAAACAAATCGTCCATATAAATCTTTCCTTGCAAATAAACGTATCCGCTGCCGCTCTCTTAATTGCAAGACGCCCAATGCTAAATTTAAAAGCTGTTCATCACTTGAATGGAATAGCTCATCACGAGGCAGTCCTTCTAGGATATTCATTAATGAATTGCCACTATGGCTATTTACCCTAAATGCGGACTGAGCGAGAACTTTATTGACTTTTTTACTAATTAGGGGGATATCAGTAATTTTGACATGATAAGCACTTGATGTATAAAGCCCTAAAAACCGGTACTCGCCGATAACCACCCCGTCAGCACTGAACTTTTTCACACCTACATAATCCATATAAGCTGCTCGGTGTACCGATGATTTTGTTGTTGCCTTCGTCACAATTAAAGGAGAGAGTTCGCACATAAATGTACAGTTCTCACTACTGACAGGGATCACATCCATATTAGGTATAGGGGCCAATTCATCCCTTAAAATCCCACTACCAGAATCAGGCAGTATTTTGAATCCGCCCTCTTTGTCTCCTTGTATAAACGCGTATTCACGGCTACCTAAAAAAATAAAATTATCATCTTTTAGCCAAGTTAAAAACTCAAGCGTTTCGCTTACTTCTTGAGCCCCTTTTTCTGGAAAAAACTGTTTCAACGTGCTTATCGCCTCATCTAGTTTGGATAGGCTCGTTCCCCAGTCATCCGTCACCGCAGTACAGTTTTTAAGGACGACCAAAGCTTCTTCTTTCAAACTATCTAACTCATTGGCGCTTTGCCGAGTTACTTCAAATCGCAGAAAGGACTCCGCACACGCATCATGAAGCCCCTTTGCTTGACTAAGGCTGCCTTTACTGTCCCTTAGTAAGTTTATTACGGGGTGAACAACTAAATGACAGGTTAAACCAAGCTGGTTTATTTTCATGGTTAACGAGTTAACTAAGTAAGGTCTGTCTTTAGTTACTATTTCAATCACCGTATAAGGCGATTGCCAACCATGTGTTTCAAAATCAGGGTTATAGACACTCACTCTAGAGTCATTTGCTAACCTAATTTGGCTTAGGTTCCAATGCGAAACAGCTGCACCATATAAATCCTCTAGCTCTCTAGATGCTAGGTCTTCAAGAGCTACGTCTCGGTAATATTCAGACATAAAACTATTCATAAGATTGGCTTCATTGTTATCAAAACGAACACCAACAATTTGTCCTAACTGCTTGAAAATTTGTTTTTTTTCTATGGTTAATCTTCTCACTCGCGACATCCCTAATCGGTTAGTTACTTTTACAGTATAGGGTAATTTTATTTTTATGCTTTTCTCTAGAGTTGGTCTTCCGTACTTAGAGACAAAGAGTACTAACTACATGACCTTTCTTATGTCGCGAGTGTGTTTGTCATTAGTTTTTTAGTGATCAAGCTATTAAGTTGCAGCTTATTTTCTTGATCAATGGTGGAAAATTTGACATGGAAGCGATAAATATTTTGGGCCAGCCTATAGTAGGATTTTATCCCACAAATCGCCTCAAACCCTGTATTCAAGTCACCCAAATCAATTTTTATCGTTAGTAGAATTGGTGTTGCCGGATCTGGCTGATAACTATTGGGCACAATACTCTGCGCGGTAAAATGATCACACATAAATCGTGCACCACCAATAGAGATATTATCTAGCTTCACGATCAACTCAAGGCCATCGCTCCTTATCAAGCTTGCGCTCTGCTGAGTGTCAAACCTAACAAACTTACGCATTTCGAGCATCATTAAACCTTTTAAAATTTTAGTGTTTCATCACTGAGTCAATACAACTATAATCTACAAGCAAAAAAGTCAACTTTAGATTAATATTTTGCCTAAAAACCATTATATCTTGGTGACAGCTAACGGGCAATAAACTGGCTGTTCATTAATATGAACAACGCTTTTAACTTGCCCATCAGTCATGCCAAGACTATCATTTATCATTTGATTCATTGAGTAGACAGTTGAAAAAAACCTTCCTTTTCATATCCTTTATATTCCCCCTCCTCTACAGCTTTTCTGTTCAGGCGAACGACGCGCTTCGCTTAGCAACAACAACCAGCACTGAAAACACTGGACTTCTTGCCAATTTAATACCGGCCTTTAGCCTTGAAACTGGTATAAAGGTAGATGTTATTGCTGTTGGAACAGGTAAGGCCTTAGAACTTGCAAGGCGTGGCGATACAGACATTGTTATGGTTCACGCTAGGCAAGCAGAGGATGTTTTTGTTGCTAGAGGGTTTGGCGTTAATCGACGCGATCTCATGGAAAATGATTTTATTTTAGTCGGCCCAAGCAATGACCCTGCCTCAATAAGAGGGCAAAATAATAGCTTATTAGCCTTAAAAAAAATCGCAGCAAGCCAATCCATTTTCATTTCGCGTGGTGATAATTCTGGCACCCATAAAAAAGAATTATCCCTATGGAAACACGCTGGCATTAAGCCTGCTGCTCGTTGGTATAAGGAAGTTGGTCAAAGCATGGGGAAGGCCTTATTAATGGCCAATGAACTATCCGCTTACACCTTAACCGACCGAGGCACTTGGTTAGCCTATCGAGATAAATTGTCACTCCAACGATTAAGTGAAGGCGGGGTTTCATTAAAAAACCCCTATGGCATTATTGCTGTTAACCCTGCCATACACCCTAACATTCAATACCTTAAGGCCATGTCCTTAATTGCTTGGCTTACCGCACCTGTTGGGCAGCAGTTAATAGGTGCTTTTAAACGAGATGGGCATCAACTTTTTTACCCAACCGCGATCAAAGACACCGTCCTAAATGAATAACTTAAGCCAGGCTACAATTAATGCTTTCCAGTTACTCTTATCTGGTAACGCAGGCATCTGGGAAATCATTTCGCTGTCATTTAGTGTTTCACTTAGCGCTATTTTCATCGCCTCGCCGTTTGCACTTGTTATTGCTTTTTTTCTAGCCTTTTTTCAGTTCCCTGGCAGACGAATACTTATTTCTGTCTTTAACACATTCATGTCTGTGCCTGCTGTTATCATTGGTTTAGCTCTCTATTTACTCCTGTCTCGAAGTGGGCCTTTTGGTGATTTACAATTATTATTCACCAGTAAGGCAATGATTATTGGCCAAATTCTCCTAAGTTTCCCTTTACTTGTTGCTATGGCCCATGCATCTTTCCAAGCTGCTGACCGACGCGCATGGGAAACCGCTATTACCCTTGGTGCCAAACCATACCGTGCTTTTTTTACGCTCGCTCATGAAGTTCGCTTTGGCTTGATTGCAGCTGTTGTTGCTGGTTTTGGACGTGTCATCGCCGAAATTGGCTGCTCTATGATGGTGGGCGGTAATATTCTTCATGCTACTCGTAATATCCCAACAGCTATTGCCCTAGAAACAAGCAAAGGCGAGTTTTCTCATGGCATTGCCCTTGGTATCGTTTTACTGGTGTTAGCCTTAGGCTTAAATGCTGGCGTATCGTTGGTTCAAGGCAAGGGTGGGTTGCATTCATGAGTCATTTAATTAGCTACCAAGGTCTCTCCATCTCTTTGTCTGGAAGGCTAATCCTAAGTATTGACCAGTTAGCCATCCCTTTCCGCCAATGCACACTACTGACAGGGCGGAACGGTTCAGGAAAGACAACCTTACTCAAAATAATGAGCGGCCTATTAAAACCGGATGCTGCCCGCATTGACTACCAAGGCCTAAACCTTTCATGGCGGCAGGCCAAGCCTTACATCCAGAAGGATATTATTTATTTACACCAGCAGCCTTACCTATTTGATTCCACGGTATTTAATAACATTGCCTACGGGCTTTACCGTAACGGTGAAAATAAAACGTCTGCTCATAAAAAAGTTAATCAAGCTTTAGAGTGGGCCAATTTATCGCACTTAGCTCATCAGCCAGCCAATAGCCTATCTGGTGGAGAAAAGCAACGCGTTGCATTGACCCGGGCACGCATTTTATCCCCAAGCTTGTTATTACTCGATGAGCCCACCGCCAGTATGGACTCTGAATCAAAGCAGCAAACGAGTTTATTACTTCAGCGCCTTAATGCCGAAGGCTTAACGATTATTATTAGCAGTCACGAGTCACACACGGTAAGTCACCTTATCGACCGACATTTACACCTTGAGAATGGGCATATAGAAGAACTCAATAGCGCCTCTCGAAACAACAAGGTCACGCCTTTTAAAACGACAAAAAACACCCATATCAATGAATAGGATCGATAAAAAATCAAGCTGTGCTGATGAGCAAGAATCCGACACATTAACCGTTAACCAAGCGTTAAGAAATATGCTGAATACGGTTGAAGAAAAAAACAGCAATGAGCTTATTCACTTAAGTACCGCGGTTGACAGGGTATTAGGCAAGCCGATAATGTCCAGTATAAATGTTCCCTCGCACTGTAATTCGGCCGTTGACGGGTATGCTATTCGCTCTGTGGACTTGCCACATCATGGAGAAATAACCTGCTTACCGATAGTGGCTCAAGTTGTTGCGGGGCACCCTTACCATGGCTCACTCAATTCAGGGGAGTGCATTCAAATAATGACGGGGGCACAAATGCCTGATTCAGCCGATACCGTTATTATGCAGGAACACGTCGAGCTTGAAGGAAATACTATTCGCATCGATGCGTCTCACGTACCCGGCCAGAATGTTCGACAAGCAGGTGAAGACATTCAAGCTGGTCAAGTTGTTTTAGACGCTGGCACTCAGCTAACCCCACCTCAAATTGGTTTAATTGCCTCCTTAGGTGTTGCTGAAATAACAGTTAAAACCCGTTTAACTGCCGCTGTTTTCTCTACCGGTGATGAGGTTCTAGGTTTTGGCCAGCCCACACATGAAGGCTGTATTTATGACAGTAATCGTTATAGCTTAATGGCAGCTTTAAAGATGCTGGGCTGCAATGTACTTGATATGGGCATTATCCCTGATGACCCCGTGAAACTGCAGCAAGCGTTTACGTTGTCGGCTAACAGTGCTGACATTATTTTCACTTCTGGCGGAGTCTCTGTCGGTAGCGCTGATTACACTAAACAGATTTTATCAAAGACGGGCTCTATTAATTTTTGGAAAGTGGCTATGAAACCAGGCCGACCAATTGCTTTCGGTAAAATCAACGACAGCATTTTTTTTGGCCACCCTGGCAACCCTGTTGCAGTCATGGTTACCTTCTACCAATTTGCGCTGCCTTGCTTACAAAAAATGATGGGGATTGATAAGCCCCTTATTACTCCATTGATCCAAGCTCGTTGCACTCAGCCTATTCGAAAACTTGCTGGCCGAACTGAATTCCAAAGAGGCGTTCTATCTAGAGGAAAATCTGGACAATGGCATGTTTCGACAACTGGGCAACAAGGCTCGGGGGTATTACGTTCGATGAGTGATGCCAATGCTTTTATTATTCTTAATCACGACCAAAGTAGCATTGAGGAAGGTGATTGGGTTACCGTTCAGCCCTTCTCCGGGCTATTTTAGTGCACCCCTTCCAACATTATTTGACTTCGATGCAGCCCATTAATTGACCAAAAAGGTCCTCGCTTACGTACCCAGCCACGAACTTCGACAACCTTACCAAGGTAGCTAGCTATGGGCGGGAAATTGGCCACAGCATCCTGGTGAACCCAAATATAAACATCTTTCATCAGCCATAGCTTTACACCCTGCTTCACTCGGCTTATTTGTACTATTTTTGCCGTATAGCGCCCCCAAGCATTTACGTTAGCGCTATAAACATGTGAAACCGATTTCGCATGATATGCAGGCATCGACCAAATACCCTGCTGATGCAACTCCGCTTCATTCTGTGCAAATTGCAGGTTAGCAGCATACTGAAGGTTTGGCGGGTGCAAGCTGAGAGTGGCATACCCTTCCTTGAGCATTTCAATATTGACATTCATGCCATCAGCGCGAATTAAATAAGCAAGTGAACGACCAAAATGATCGTTACGCTCAGCACCATACACAACATTAACAGTTTGGTTTACTAACAAGTATTCCAAATATTTTTTTGCCTCAATACCACCAACTTGACTCTCCAATCCATTATGTGAGATTTCTGGTGCATTTATACCAATTAAGCGGATTTTCTCACCGCTAGTTAAAATAACGGTATCACCATCTATAACATAACGTACACTGTCAACCTTCGGGGAAGCCGTTAAGGAAGGCGCATTAAGTAAGAGCAGTACAAAAAGCCAACATTCAGCAATGTTGATCCGTAAAAAATCGTTTATTTGATACTTTTTCAACTTGAGCATTTGCCATCCATAAGCCTATCATTAATAATATAAAGAAAATTTTTCTACACCCACCTTTGCATCGAAATAGCAGGTAGTCACCCCTTGTATACACGAATAAAAGATACGCTTCAAAAACTAAGTTTAAGTGACCAGAGTCACGTTCTTTGTGGCGGCCTAAAAGGCCTAGAAAAAGAAAGCTTAAGAGTTAATAAGCAGGGAGGAATATCTCAAACTCCACACCCGATCGGTTTGGGCTCCGCATTAACAAACCCATACATTACAACGGATTACTCGGAAGCTTTACTGGAATTCATTACACCGCCCTTTAAATCATCCACCGATACCTTAGCATTTATGGAGTCTGTGCATACGTTCACCTACCAACACCTAGAAAATGAAATGTTATGGGCCACCAGTATGCCCTGTATCGTAGATGGTGACCTTAGCATCCCTATTGCAAATTATGGGTTTTCACATAGCGGCAAAATGAAACATGTATACCGGATTGGGCTATGGCATCGGTACGGCCGTAGCATGCAAGCTATTGCCGGCATACATTTTAACTACTCTTTAGCTGAAGAATTCTGGCCTACTTATCAAAAAATCAACAATAACACGCAGGATAAACAGGAATTCATTTCGGAATGCTATATGGACATGACCCGAAATCTTCATCGTTATGGCTGGTTAATATTATATTTATTTGGAGCATCCCCAGCGATATGCCGCTCATTTTTGAAAGGGCAAGATCACGCCTCATTTGACGCTTTCGACTCGGGCACCTTATATAAGAAATACGCTACTTCTCTAAGAATGAGTGATATTGGGTACAAAAACGATAGTCAATCTGGCATTAACATTTCTTACAACAGCCTTAATGAATATGTATCAAGACTGATAGCAGCCACTGAAAAACCCTTCAGGGCCTATGAAGAAATAGGCCTAAAAGATAGTTCTGGACAGTATTTACAACTTAATTGTAATATTTTACAGATTGAAAATGAGTATTACAGTAACGTTCGACCCAAACAAATTATTCAGGCAGGTGAGCGGCCCAGTGAGGCTCTTCAAAAACGTGGCGTGAGGTATGTTGAATTACGCTCGGTAGACTTAAACCCCTTTGCACCCTCTGGTATTGATCAGGAACAGCTTTACTTCCTTGAGGCTTTTATGGTTTTCTGCCTATTAGCAGACAGTCCTTTACTGTCAAAAGGTGCTAAATTAATTGCTGACAAGAACCAGGCTATTGTCGCATCGGAAGGAAGGAAGCCCAATCTAGAATTACAAAAAATAAATGAATCTACCAGCCTTCACGCATGGGGCTTAGAGATTTGCGATGAAATGATTCAACTCTGTCAGGTTCTTGATGCCAACGCCAAAGAAGAGCCCTATAGCGCAGCTTTAGCATTACAGGTTCAAAAGCTCAATGATGTTAGGTTAACCCCATCAGCGATGGTTTTAAAATCAATGCACGACAACGACTTACCTTTCTTTAAGTTTGCCATGTCTCAGTCGCAACAACATCACGATTTCTTTAATCAGAAAGTGCTAACAAAAGCTCACTCCAACTTATTAAAGGAAGCTCAACAGCAATCAATCAGCGATCAACAACAAATTGAAAGGGCTGATTCAGGTACATTTGAAAAATATTTAGAGCAGTATTTTTCTAAACATGCTGGCTCACCGGTTGATTTGCCTCTGTAATACCCAATAAATTCTATCGATATCTCTTATTGGAATTAAAAATAGCGTTAGGGTTTGATACACTCTTCGTTTCGACTAAAAGCAATAAAGCCATGAACAATAATGCACTGAACGCCGAGCTTAGTGGAATGAAACCACGGGATATTATTAAGTCAATCTTTAAAAACAATGACAATGTGGCCCTGTCTTTCAGTGGTGCTGAGGATGTTGTATTAATTGACATGGCCTGTAAACTCGGCTTTAAACCCAATATTTTCACACTTGACACCGGCCGGCTTCACCCCGAAACCTATCAATATATTCAAACGGTCATGGACCACTATCACATTAAAATTGAAATTTTAATGCCCGACCCAGCCGCTGTACAAAAACTTACATTGGATAAAGGACTATTCAGTTTTTATCAAGATGGACATAAGGAATGCTGCAGCATCAGAAAAGTTACGCCTCTTAGAAACCATTTAAGCAATTTTTCAGCATGGATTACAGGACAACGTAGGGACCAAAGTAAAGAAACTCGAGACTCCCTTGATGTTGTAGAAGTTGATAATGCTTTTAAAGGTAACTCAAAGCAACTACTAAAATTCAACCCCTTAGCGCACTGGACATCAGAAGACGTTTGGACATATATACGATCATTAGAAATACCCTTTAACCCTCTCCATAATGAAGGGTATGTGAGCATCGGTTGCCTGCCCTGCACACGTCCAACACTGCCCCATCAAGACGCTAGAGAAGGTCGTTGGTGGTGGGAAGAGGCAAATAGCAAAGAATGTGGGTTACATACAACTCTTGAAAATCCATCAAAACCACCTTCTTAATTAGTAACGTGGAATATCAATTCCATTAAACAGCAAATCAATCTCTTTCTGATCCTTTAGCTTCATTGCTTCATCGATTAGGTCTTTACCTAAATGGGGTGCAAATAAACGGATAAATTCGTAGAGATAACCTCTCAAGAAAGTATCTTTTCTAATACCAATTTTAGTGGTACTTTGTCCAAATAAATGATTAGCATCCAAGGCCACTAAATCGCTGTCATGCTCTTCCTTACAGGCCATACTAGCAACAATCCCTACCCCAAGACCAAGACGTACGTAGGTTTTAATAACATCGGCATCTACAGCTGTTAAGGCAAGTTTAGGTTCTAGGCTTTGCGAACTAAACGCTTCATCTAACTTAGATCGCCCAGTAAACCCAAATACGTACGTTATTAAAGGGTACTCAGCGACATCAGATAGAGTCAAATTCCTTTTGTTTATCAAATCATGTCCTTTTGGCACTAAAATACATCGGTCCCAAGAGTAACAAGGCAACATTATTAAGTTGTCATAAAGCTCTATTGCCTCTGTTGCTATTGCAATATCAACCTTACCCTGAGATACCATTTCAGAGATTTGCGTTGGAGTTCCTTGATGAATATCAAGCTTAATATCGGGTAAGTCATTAATGTATTGCTTTATTACTGGAGGTAACGCATAACGTGCCTGAGTATGTGTTGTAGCAATGGATAAAGTCCCTTTACTATCATCACGAAACTCATTTGCAATTGCCTTAATATTCTCAGTTTTTTGCAACATCTCGCCAGCGATCTTTATAATTTTCTCTCCAGCAGCCGTCATTCCAGTGAGGTGCTTGCCATTTCTTACAAAAATTGGAATACCTAGTTCGTCCTCTAACGTCCGAATCTGTTTGCTTATTCCAGGTTGGGACGTGTATATTGACTCAGCAGTAGCTGAAACATTTAGGTTATGCTTCGAGACCTCCCAAATATACCTTAGTTGCTGTAACTTCATACTTGTTATATAAAATAGTTATAAATATAGGAATATATATTCTTTTTTATTATAAGTGAACTGGATTATATTTCAACTACATTTTCTGACTGAGCACACTTTGGATTTCACTTATATTCTGGCTGGCGCCACTGTTGGCTTTATTGTTGGTTTAACAGGCGTCGGAGGTGGCTCTCTCATGACGCCAATATTAGTCCTTGGCTTTCACATACAGCCAACTATCGCTGTTGGCACTGATTTGCTGTATGCCGCTCTTACCAAAACTGGCGGTATGTGGACACACAACCGCCTTAACAACATAAACTGGAAAATTGTTAAAGGTTTAAGTATTGGGAGTATCCCAGGTTCTATTAGCACAATTATTCTGGTCAAGTACTTCAATATTTCAGGTGAAGATTTCGAGCAAATCATCTCTATGACCCTTGGCATTATGCTGATTATTACAGCGCTGGTTATTATTTTTAAAAAACAGATCAGCCGGTTGACCCAAAGTAAAAGCAGGGGGGAACCTAAGCAGGCGACACTGATATTATTGGGTCTAACCCTAGGCATTCTTGTTACCATATCTTCAGTCGGCGCTGGAGCAGTAGGTGGCGCACTACTTTTATTACTATACCCAAAGTTAAAAGCTCGCACTATTATTGGCACAGACATAGCACATGCTGTTCCGTTAACTGCTGTAGCGGGTCTTGGCCACCTTCAATTGGGGCACATTGACTTTCAATTATTACTTAGCTTGATTATTGGCTCACTTCCTGCAATATATTTCGGAGCCATCATCGGTGAAAAAATTCATGAAGACGTACTAAAGACTTTAGTAGCTTTAATCTTATTAGTAATAGGTTTAAAATTTATACTCTGAACTTGCAAGGTAACACAAAGAATTCACACACATTAAGTTATACCGACTAGCAATAAGCTAAAACTAAACACCCGCCAACATAATTAAAGGACACCAAATGACATTTGTAGTAACTGAATCATGCATCAAATGCAAATACACTGATTGCGTCGACGTATGCCCTGTCGATTGCTTTCATGAAGGCCCTAACTTCCTAGTGATAGACCCAGATGAATGCATAGATTGCACTTTATGCGAGCCTGAATGCCCTGCTGAGGCGATTTATGCTGAAGATGAACTACCTGAAGGCCAGGAACAGTTTATCGCTCTAAATGAAGAGCTTACCAAAATATGGCCGGTCATTACTGACGTTAAGGATGCTCCTGAAGACGCCGATAAATGGCTTAAAACAGAGAGTAAATTACATTTGCTTGAAAGGTGATATTCGTAAAATACTAAGCATAAAAAAAGCCGGGGGAACCCGGCTTTTTTTATGCTTGAACTAAAGACTAAGCTTCTTCTGTGTCGCTGGTTGAACGATCCACCAATTCAACATACGCCATAGGTGCTGTATCTCCAGTACGGAAACCACATTTAAGAATTCTTAAATAACCACCAGGGCGATCTTTGTAGCGAGTCGCTAGAGAGTCAAATAATTTTGTTACACTATCACGGTCTCTAAGACGTGAAAAAATAAGACGACGTTTAGCAACATTATCTTCTTTAGAAGCAGTAATGATTGGCTCAATAAAACGACGTAGCTCCTTAGCCTTAGGCAACGTTGTTTTAATAACTTCGTGCTCAATTAGGGAGTTAGCCATATTTTTAAACATAGCCTTACGGTGACTGCTATTTCTATTAAGCTGTCTTCCTGATTTACGATGACGCATAATTAAATCCTTAGTTAATTTGAGGCAACAACCTTATCACTAGTAATTAAACTAGAAGGCGGCCAATTTTCAAGACGAATACCTAAAGACATACCTTTAGAAGCTAAAACATCTTTAATTTCAGTTAATGATTTCTTTCCAAGATTTGGAGCTTTAAGTAACTCAACTTCGGTTCGCTGAATTAAATCCCCAATATAGAATATTTGCTCTGCTTTTAAACAATTGGCAGAACGCACAGTTAATTCAAGGTCATCAACTGGTCTTAATAGAATGGGGTCAAACTCTGGCTCTTTAGGAAGCTCAGGTTCATCAACAATATCCTTAAGGTCAACGAACACCGCAATATGGTGATGTAAAATTGTAGCTGCAGCTCGAATGGTCTCTTCTGGGTCAATCGTCCCATTAGTTTCAAGTTCAATGACTAATTTATCTAAATTGGTCCGCTGCTCTACTCGTGCAGTGTCGACATTGTAAGAAATACGTTTAATAGGACTAAAAGAAGCATCCAATAAAAGGGTTCCAATTGGTAATTCTTCATCAGCCTGTTTACGTGAAGCGGCCGTTTGGTAGCCTGCGCCTCTTTCAATCTTAATTTCAATAAACAATTTACCCTTTGAGGTTAGGTTAGCTATAACCAACTCTGGATTGAAAATTTCAACATCATGATCTAATTGAATATCAGCAGCTGTCACTACACCTTCACCCTCTTTAGCGAGAGTAAGAGTGACTTCATCTTTAGAGCTCATCGCTACGGATAAACCCTTAAGGTTAAGAATAATATCAATAACATCTTCTTGAACACCATCAATTGTAGAGTATTCGTGAAGAACACCTTCAATCTTGATCTCAGTAACGGCACAGCCTGGAATTGAAGATAAAAGAACACGTCTAAGGGCATTACCTAACGTATGACCATATCCACGCTCCATTGGTTCAATAGTAACCTTAGAGCAAGTAGGAGAAATTGATTGAACTCCAGTAACCTTAGGCTGTAAAAAGCCTGAAAGTAAATTTTGCATTTTAAATCCCCTTAATTACTTAGAGTAAAGCTCAA
>ERZ1027208.354-NODE-354-length-18847-cov-44.755109_pt1 | contig 18847 bp, 13 predicted proteins | sample MGYA00520867_ERZ1027208 | MGnify/ENA primary metagenome ERZ1027208 (study PRJEB33311, sample SAMEA4378413) | marine metagenome | biome: Marine biome; feature: Fjord; material: Water | collected 2014-07-20T08:00:00Z/2014-07-... | depth 75 m ...
GGTTCGTCTAAAATATTCCCCATTAATATTTATTTGGCTTAAATAAATAATTAAGGTAGCAAGAACGATATAAAACATAATTTTTTAATTTCTTAATAAATGTGATCTATAACTAGCGTTCTCTAATGCTTTCTTCTTTGTACCGCAATAGAGGCGCTAAAAAGAACTCAATAATTCGTCTAGTCCCTGTTTTCACTTCTGCTGTAACTGCCATACCGGGCATCAGCCTCACTAACTTATTATTAACTTGGCCGGTGTTTGATGCATAGATTGAGGACAGCACATGTTCAACCTGCGTCCAATCCAACAACGCTTCAGTATTATCAAGCGCATGTAATACAGGATGGTTGATATCTGCGCTTGAAACGAATAATTCAGGCTGTGTAGTAAATGATTTTTGCATGCCGTATTTTAACAATTTAGCGCCATGATTAGGAGGTTATGCTGAGGTCTCAATTTATTAGGTTGATTAAAAAGGTGGTAACTTAATTATTCATGCTGCGATATTCAAAGAAATAATGCGGTACTTTAAGGTTCTTAAGTTAGAGTTTTAGCTGCTTTAGGCGAGGTCATAATAGAAAATAATCAATTGCTCTCTAAAACAGAGTATTTATTGTTTGCATTCAGCTGTTTTCGTTATAAACAGCGGCTTCACCGCGGCGGCCCTTTGCTTGATACAACGCATGATCCGCATACTTGATTAACGCTTCTGAGCTTGTGCCATGCTTGGGGTAAAGGCTAATGCCTATACTTGCACCGATAATTAACTGCTGTTCTTTAATGTGATAAGGCATTGAAAGAGAATGAATGAGTCCTTTGGCTATCTCGAGAATTTTATCAGCACTTGAAATCATTTCTAAGGCAATGATAAATTCATCCCCACCCAGTCGTGCGAGTAAATCGGTCTGGCGTAAATGCGATTGTATTCGTTGAGCGGCATGGATTAATACTTGGTCGCCGTATTCGTGCCCATACGTATCATTGACTGCTTTAAAGTGGTCAAGGTCAATAAATAAAACAGAAAACTGTCGCTTGTGTTGTTTAGACTCTATGAGCAGTGCATCCATATGATTTACAAACTGCCTACGGTTGGCTATGCCTGTTAGTTCATCAGTCTGTGATAGGTTGTGTAGTTGCTCTTCAATTTTTTTACGCTCAATAATGCTAGTCATTGCTTTAGTGCAGGCGGCCAAAAACTCGGTCTCTAAGGCTGTTTGTGTAAGGCCATGTTTGACGTATAAGTTTAAAACACCCAATGTTTTACCATTCGAAAGGATTGGTATATTGTAATGACCATGTGGCTGCATGCCTTCATAGCGTATCTCATGGTCACTATCAGTGCAGTTTTTGAATAGTAGTGTTTGTTTGACCGCTGCTTTGCCACATAAGCACTGTCCAAATTGAATATGGTTACACAGCTTTAGTAGTGAATCACTTAGGTTTTGATGGGCTATTATCTGTAGCCCTTTGCCGCTGTCATCGGTAAGAAATACACAACCTTTTTTGTCTAGCGCAAGCCATGAAATATTTAAGAGTAAAGAGAGAACTCTTTCCATTTGCTCTTTAAGCGAGATTGGCATGAGTGATATATTAAGCATACCATTCAAAGAATCCTGAATATCAATACGCTTTTTCAGTTCAACTAAGCTTGCTTCGTAGTCAATAACCTTCTCTGTAAGCTCCTTTATTGTGTTTTTTAGCAGAGTAGTTTCTATTGTCATTGACGTGCCCTTTGTTTATAGCTGTGGCCTTCCAATTATTATAGTATGAATAAAAAATTTGATTTACTGTGCTCGGTTTAATGAGTCACAGCCTTGTTAATAGGGCTTTTATCATCTAAAATACTGACTTAACGAACGTTAAGTAAAAAAGCAGGGTCATTATGAAGGTAACTGAAAAAACACTAAGCAGTGTTAATAATACGCGCATTGATATTCTCAAGCAGGCTGTGCCGCTCTTTGCCTCGAAAGGTTATAACGGGGTCTCGATGAGAGACTTGTCAAATGCTGTTGAGCTGAGTGTCGCGGCTATCTACCACCATTTTCAAGATAAAAAGACGTTGTATCTTGAGGTTTTGAAGTACACCTTTGCCGATAAAGCGGTGCTTGTAACAGCCGTTATTAATACTGGGGGTACTGCGCTAGAAAGAATGGAACTACTGCTTGATCACTTTACTCAATTAATTAGCTCTGATCCAGATTTCAGAGCATTGGTGCTATGGGAACTGCTCGATGACGATGACGAGCGTCTTCGTTTAGTGGCAGAAGAAGTGCTTATTGAACCGTTCAATGCTATGAGCACCCTAATGAGTGAGCTTGCACCGAATGAAAATAACTTTATGCTGACGATGTCGTTGATTTGGCAAGTTGTTTCTCACTTTGAGACAGCTCCAATGTGTCGGTTTTTACCTGGGTGGAAGGCAGACTATAGTGACCCAAAGATTATCTCTAAACACCTTATGCAGCTTTTAAAAAGCAGCTTAAAATTAAACTAATTAATGAGTAATAAATATCTAATGAATGTTGTAAGAAGACGCAGTATGTTTTTGATAATAGGGTTTATCCCTTTGTTTCTAGTGGCGTGCAATAGCGAGCAGCCAACCCAGCAAGTTAAGCAAACTAATACAGTTTGGGACTTGGTAAGTGTACCTGTTTTACAGAAAAGCCTTGCTGTTAATTACCGAACGACTGGATCAGTTGTGTCCGATCAACGTATTGATGTTGCCTCAAGAACGAGTGGTTATATTCGTGAAATTTTAGTGCGTGAGGGTGTTCATGTTAAAAAGGGCGAACCGTTATTAATGTTAGATGGCGCGAATGTGGAAGGTGCCATTAACCAAGCTTTAGCGGCGGTTAATAAATCAAAATCGGCGTTAAAAGATGCGCAGACTGATTTAATACGCTTTGAAGCACTTTTTAAACGCGGCAGTGTGTCTGACAACAAGGTACGCAAAATTAGGCTTCAGCGGGATGTTGCAAGGGACACCTTAAGTGAAGCAAAAGCGGGCTTGAAAACGGCAAATTCGCAACGTCAATATACTCAAATTACCAGCCCAATAGATGGTGTGGTGGTCGAACGCTATAAACGCGAGGGTGATTTAGCAGCGCCAGGGGTTCCGTTACTAACGGTTGAGTCCAATGAAGGGCTGTTATTTGAAACGTACATTGCTGAAGGTCAACTGGGTAAATTGAAAGAAGGGGATACACTAAATGTAGAAGTGGATGCTTTAAATAAAAAAGTGGCAGGCGTTATTGCTCGGATTGTCCCTTCTGGTAACCCACTTACTAGGAAGTCACGTGTCAAAATTTCATTATCAGCAGTGCCTGGCCTATTGCCGGGTATGTTTGGGCGTGCCCACTTTGAAGTGGGTAAGAAAATGAGGCCGGTTGTTCAGCAGCTGTCAGTGATAAGAAGAGGTGGGCTTGACGGTGTATTTGTCATTGATGAACATAACACTGCGCATTTTCGTTGGCTCCAATTTGGAGAAGTCATTGGGGAAAGTATTGAGGTACTAGCAGGTCTTAGTGAAGGGGAATTAATTTTAGCCAAACCTGATAACCGAGTTCGTGAAGGAGATGCGGTCATGAAAAAGGGTGTGGCCAATGAGTTATAAAAGTTTAAATACAGCGGGGAAAATTGCTGAGCTATTTGTCACCTCAAAATTAACGGTTCTCTTTATGCTAAGTTGCGTGCTACTTGGCGTTATGGCTGTTTTACTAACACCTAGAGAGGAAAATCCCCAAATTATTGTGCCAGGTGCTGAGGTGTTTGTTAGTTTGCCTGGTGCAACACCATTAGAAATGGAACAATTAGTGGTTAACCCTTTAGAGGCCATTATTAGAGAGTTACCCGGTGTTGATCATACCTATGCTGTTGCGATTAACTCAGTTGCTATCATTAATGTTCAGTTTGAGGTGGGTGAAGATAAAGAAAAATCACTTGTTAAATTATATGATCGAGTATTAGGGAAGAGGAACTTGCTCCCCAAGGATGCAACTGCACCCTTGGTGAAAAGTGTTGATGTTGATGATGTACCCATTGTGACCGTCACTTTGGCATCGGATAAGTATGATGACTATGCTTTAAAACGTATAGCGGATAGGATGGTGGAGCGTGTGCGAAGCTTAGAGGCAGTCTCCTTAGCTTTTGTACATGGTGGACGTAATAGAGAAGTGCGTGTTGAACTAGATCCAGAACGCTTACTGGCTTTTGGGCTAACCCTTGATCAAATACATAACCTTTTATTGGCCGCGAACGTTTCTGCGCCGGTAGGCCAGCAAGTTAGTCAGGGAAAAAATACCAATATTTATGTTGAAGGTTTTTTAACATCAGCTGAACAAGTTAAAAAAATTATTGTTGCCAGCCAATCCAATCAAGCCATTTACCTTGAAGATGTTGCCAATATTATTGATGGGCCAAATCAGGAGCGCAGCAAACTATCTCGTTTTGCCTATGGGCGAGCTGATCCGCTGTTTAACTCAACCGATTTAATTGAAATGCCAGCTGTAACGATGGCCGTGGCAAAAAAACCAGGGACAAACGCGGTGCACGTTGCTACTGATGTTATTGAGCGATTGGAGATGATGCGAGCCAATATGCTGCCTGATGGCATACATATGGTGGTAACAAGAAATGATGGCGTAAAAGCTAACGATGCGGTCAACCGGCTAATAGAACATTTGGGTATTGCGATTCTTTCTGTTTTTATTATTGTGGTTTTCTTTTTGGGGGTTAAAGAAGCCATTATTGTTGGGGTGACGGTGCCGTTTATTTTAGCGCTTACGTTAGGGGCAGATTATTTATTCGGCCCAACCATTAACCGCGTGACCTTGTTTGCATTAATTTTATCATTAGGGTTGGTGGTTGATGCTGCCATTGTTGTGATTGAAAATATTCACCGACATTATAATAACTTGGGCGGCATGGATAAGCGTGAAGCAACTATTTTAGCGACTAATGAAATTGGTAATCCGACCAACCTAGCAACGTTTACCATTGTTCTAGTTTTTCTATCAATGAGTGTTCTAACGGGGATGGTTGGGCAGTTTTTTCACCCGATTGCGTTTAATGTTCCGATTGCTATGCTGGCATCACTGGTGGTCGCTTACATTGTGACACCATGGGCTGCCAATAAGTGGTTAGCGGTTGGAGAAGGCCATGATCTTGAAAATCATGATGAGAAAAGCCGTTTGCATTCGATGTATTATGCGGTCATTTCTCCACTATTAGACGTTAGGCGTTACCGTTATTACATGGTGATGCTCGTGATCGTGTTAATTATCTTGTCAATTATGCAGCCTGCTTGGCAATTTATTCGCCCTCAAGGGATTAGTGGCCCAGTTTCAGCAGCGGCTATACCAGTCACCTTGCTACCAAAAGACAGTAAAAACACCTTTAATATTACCATTGACTTAGATGAAGACAGCCCAGTTGAAATAACGGATAAAGTGGCACGTGAAATAGGTACGTTACTGAGGCAAGAAGAGTATGTGGTTAACTACCAGAGTTGGGTTGGGCAACCAGGTATTATTGACTTTAATGGTTTGTTAAAGGGAGCTAACAATAAATCTGGCTCTTATGTGGGAGAGGTTCGTGTGAACTTAACCGACAAAAACACACGCTCCAGTAGCTCAATTGATATTGCGACGGCACTGCGCCCTAAATTACTAACGATACAACAACGTTACCCTGGAAGTGTTATTCAGCTGCTAGAAGACCCCCCTGGGCCACCTTTACGCGCCATTGTTATGGCTGAGGTTTATGGGGAGGACCCTAAAATACTACGGGAAATTTCTGAGAAAGTGAGTCAGGCCTTTAATAACACTTATGGAATGATTGAAGTTAAAGATTCAGAGGTGGCCGATATAAGGCAATATACGATTGTTGTGGATAAGGAAAAAGCTGCTTTGTCGGGCGTTACAACAGCTCAAGTTGCACAAGCGCTGCACCGTTTAATCAGCGGTGAAGAGATGGGACGGCTGCACATTGGGCCAGAGAAACATGTTGTGCCTATTCGTTTACATATACCAAGGCACTATCAAATAAACCCAGAATTATTATCCAGCATTTTTATCAGTAATCAGAAAGGGGACAAAATTCCATTATCTGAATTAACTCAAACGATAAATAAGTGGCAAAACCGACCTATCTATCATAAAGATTATGAGCGGGTGACCTTCATTGGTGGAGAGGTAAGTCATACGAAACCTGTTTATGCAGTCTTCGAATTGGATGAAAAACTTAATAATATGCCGCTAAGTGATGGTACCTTTTTGACAACAGCTAACCTTGATTTAGATGCAGCTATACCCAATACCATACAAGGCTATCAATTATTATGGGATGGTGAAATGAGACTAACTTTGGATGCTTTTCGTGATTTACTAGGTGCTTTTATTATGGCGCTATTGCTAATATATCTTCTGTTGGTGGCTTATTACGGATCGTTTAGCATTCCGTTAATCGCGATGTCAGCTATTCCACTGGGGCTTATTGGGGTTTTCCCTGGCCACTGGTTAATGGACGCCACTTTTAGTACTCCGTCAATGATTGGAATTATTACTTTAGCTGGGGTGGTTGTTCGTAACTCCTTACTTATTATTGATTTCATTTTGGATTATATGAAAAAGGGAATGTCACTTGATATTGCTGTTCGTGAAGCGGGCGCGGTTAGATTAAGGCCTATATTATTAACAGCACTGGCCATTATTTTAGGGTCAGCCATTATGTTGAGCGACCCTGTGTTTGGCGGGCTCGCTATATCACTAATTTTTGGTACTATTTCATCCACCATTTTTACGTTACTCGTTGTCCCAACGCTATTTTATTCAATGATGACACGACGTGATAAAAAAAATGCACTTGGGAGCTAAGATCATGCAAAAGGCAGCCCTGTATATTATATTTCTAACGGTATTTTCACCACTATATAGCCAAGCTGAAACGCTTCAAGAAGCATGGCAAGAAGTGGTGAAAGTTGATTTCACGCTTAAGGCCATAAAGGAAAGCACCCAGGCCAGTGAGTACCAATTAAGGGCGGCTAAGGCGGCACGTTTACCCAATGTATCCTTAAATGCTGCTTACACAATGTTGGAAAATGACCCGACAGCGATTGCAAACTTTCAAGGGCTTGCCTTTCAGTTACCAATGGCGGAACAAGAAAGCCTGCAGTACCGTGCAACAACAACGATGCCTATTTATACCAGTGGTCAAATTAGTCAGGGAATTAAAGCAGCAACTGCACAACTAGAGGCGACAAAATATACTGAAAAAGGAACAGAGCTGAGCTTGAAACTAAGTGTTGCAGAAGCCTTTGTCTCGGTTTTTAGGGCGACAAAAAGTTTAGATGTTGCCATGAGTCATGTTGATAGTTTAATGGCGCATGAGCGCGATGTGGAAAACCTGTACGGGCAAGGGATGGTTTCACGTAACGACTTACTGGCAGCACAAGTCGCATTAGCTGATGCTAAGCAACGTGCGATTAAAGTGGAAAATATTTTTGATATGAGCCAATCTGCTTATAACCGCTTGTTAGGGCGAGCACTTAACCAACCCGTTCAGTTAGAGAAAATAGTCATTGAAACGGTGGGTGAGTCACTGCCTGCCTTAACTCAACGCGCTCTTCAGCAAAGGCATGAGCTGAATGTACTGAGTAAACAAATTGATGCGTTAAATCATCAGGCAAAAGCTATTTATGCAGAATCAGGCCCTCAACTTGGATTAAGCGCAGGTTATGCTTTTCAAGAAAATCAATATCAACTCTATGAAGACCAATGGGCGGTCAACTTAGGAGTGGAATGGTCAATATTTGATGCGGGTTTGGTAAAAAATAAAGCCCGTTCGACAGAGCGTCAGGCAGCAGCCTTAAAATACCACTACCATGACTTATCGGGAAAAATTAAATTACAAGTTAGACAATACTGGCTTGCTCAAGAAGAAACGAGAAAGCGAATCCAAGTAACAGAAAAGTCTGTGGGTCAGTCCAAGGAAAACCTAAGGGTCAATCGAGATCGATACGAAAATGGGCTGTCAACAAATACTGAAGTGTTGGATGCAGAGGCACTTAGAGTACAAAGTGAGGTTAATCATGCTAATGCCATTTATGATGCGGTCCTAGTCAGTTTACGTCTTAAATGGGCAACCAGTGATTTGTAATCTATAAAATGGTCAGAAATACATTCTCACTGACACTTGGTAGGGAGCTGAGGAGGGGTATCAAGCCTGACTATTTAGAATACTGCATCATCGTTTATAACTAAAACGGAAGCTATAAGCGATATTTTTAAACTGTCCAAAGATATTGACATTTTGTTTCATGCGCTTTAACGTTAAAAAATTATAATAATAAGGAAAAGCTAATGGTTGCTTCGCAAAATGCACCTGCATCAACAAGTCAGCAAAAAGTCCCTGTGTTGGTTATTGGTGGAGGCCCTGTTGGGTTAACACTTGCCATGGATATTGCCTCGCATGGAGTGGAGACTATTGTTCTGGAGAAAAGAGCGGCTATGGAAGCGCCGGACCCACGGTGTAACCATGTGTCGGCAAGAACAATGGAAGTTTTTAGACGGCTTGGTTTTGCTGACAAAGTTAGGCAGTCAGGTTTGCCTGCTGATTACCCACACGATGTGTCTTACACGACGAGTCTTTTTGGCTATGAACTTGGACGGGTTAAAATTCCCTCTAGGGCTAATCGATTTAACGATGCAGGTTATGCAGACGGTGGCTGGCCAACACCAGAGCCGCCTCACCGTATTAATCAATCCTTTATGGAGCCAGTGCTTTTTAAATATGCATCTGAAAACACTGATAACTTAACGATTATCTCCAACTTTAATGTCACTGAAGTGACTCCTGCGGACGAAAAGGTCTATGTGACCGGTCATGACTTAGTCACCGGAGAAACGTCAACATTTGAAGCAACGTACGTGGCGGGTTGTGATGGTGCAAGCAGTATGGTTCGTAAAACTCTAGGCATTAAGCTGCAAGGCGATGATAACTTAATGCACTCTATGATGGCGAGTATTACATCACCCAACCTTTTAAGCAAAGCAGCGTGTAACCCAGCTTGGATGTATTGGGTGATGAACCCGAAACAACCTGGCTGTGTTATCGCGCTTGATGGGAAAGATAAGTGGGTAGTTAATGCTTTTTCTTCTACACAGCCTGACCCAGACACATTTGATTGGAAAGGCGCTGTGCGCACCATTATTGGGCATGATATTGACTTTACCATTGAAGCTAAAAAACCCTGGTCAGGTCGTCGTCTCGTGGCAGAGAAATTTTCCGAAGGTCATATTTTTATTCTTGGTGATGCCGCCCATAACTGGTTACCGATGGCAGGGTACGGGATGAATGCAGGTATTGCAGATGCCGCAAATTTAGCGTGGAAAATTGCAGCGGTAGTGAATGGCTGGGCGGATAAAAAACTACTCGATACCTTTCAAAATGAGCGCCAGCCAATTTTAGGCCAAGTGTCGTCCATTGCCATGAATATTCGCAAGAAAAATGATTTGCACTTACCTGACTATATTGAAGAAGACACTGAGCGGGGACAAACAGCACGTCAAGAGGTTGGCCAATTTATGATGGAGACAGATAGTGCTCAATTTGCCTGCATTGGTTTAAATTTTGGGTATTTTTATGAGCACTCTCCGGTGATTGCCTATGATGGAAGTACACCACCGACTTACACATTAGGAAGCTATACTCCATCAACATGTCCTGGGTGCCGGGTTCCTCATGTCTGGATGGATGATGGTACATCATTATTTGACAAGCTCGGCCCAGAATATACCTTGCTTTGCTTGGATAAATCCATCGATGTGTCCAAGCTTGAACAGGCATCAAAAAGTATGGGATTTCCTTTAGATATTCTTAACTTGCAAGGGAAAGCAAACACAACCGTCTTTGATGTTCCATTAGTGTTAGTACGCCCTGATCAGCATATTGCATGGCATGGCACACAATTACCCTCGGACCTGGCGGCGCTGATCAGGCATATTCGTGGGTCAAATATGGCATAAAAAATGGGGTGCCATCTCCGCTGACCGTATAACAACCTTTTTATTGAACCTAGTCGCTCTCAGGTGATCACTGGTTCTCCTGCCTTCAACTCTTCAATCGTGCAAAAGTGAAGTGGTATTACGGTAAATTTTTGGGAGTTGACTAAAGTGCTTGGAGGTTGGCCCTTCATACTGTTATACCGATGGAGTTTTGGTTATGTATTTAACCTTTTTGCCAGCTGACAGGCGTTCTTTCTTCGTTTTTCGAGAGGGCCTAAAGAGAGATAGGGTAAGAGTCATAATAGGGGTGAGGTGCAAGCATGCGGTCACTACTTAAGCGGCATAGTAGCAACAGCATCTCTTGTTATGGTGAAGTGCCCGTTTATCACGACTTGTTTGAGTGGTTATAAGTTTATGTGCCTGATAGCTCAGGCGATAACACTCATACCAATGGTTAAAGTGAGCACGTGCACTGTCGTTTCCCTTTTACGTCCTTCGCAACGAACATCAGTTGTGAAGGAACGGACGCAAATAGATGTCTCTTCACTTAGCTTTTATGAGAAAGAGGCGGTTTAACGTCGAAGCGGCATATTACTCATTAGAAGAAAGGGGATATGTTTAACGGTTAGCCTTTTCTAGCATTTCTTGCGCATGGGCAATCGTTTTATGAGACATATCAACACCACCTAACATTCGTGCAATTTCTTCGGTTCTTGTTTGTTTGGTTAAACGGTTAATTTTGGTGCTTGTTTGACCGTTATTTTTATCCTTGCTGATGAATAGATGGTGGTGGCCTTGAGACGCAACTTGGGGTAAATGGGTGACGCAAATAACCTGGCGGTTAATGGCTATTTCACGCAGACAAATACCAACAGTTTCAGCAACACCGCCACCAATACCTGCATCAACTTCATCAAAAACAAGGGTGGGTATGGTGTTGCTTTGACTCGTTACTACTTGAATGGCTAGACTTAGTCTTGATAGTTCCCCACCAGATGCTACTTTATTGATAGGGGAGGCGGGCATTCCAGGGTTTGTGGTCACCAGAAAGTTAATGCTATCAAACCCATTTATTGCAGGTTTTTCCTGCTCTTTGTAATTAATATCAATTTTAAAATCACCCTCTGGAAGGCCTAATGTCTTTAGGGTCTTAGTGATCTCTTTACTAAGCTTTTGGGCGGTTTCACAGCGCTGTGTATGCAGTTTTTTTGCCGACTGATTATACTTATTTTTCAATGTATCCAGTTCAGTATGCAAACCTTCGAGGCGCTCGTTGCGGTTTTCCAGCGTCTTTAAACGATTCACTAAGTCGGTATATTTAGCTTTTATTTCGTTAGGATTAACATTAAGTTTTCTTGATAACTCATGGATCTTGCTAATTTTATTGTCTAAATCTAGCAGTGCTTTTGGATCATCTTCTTGTTGATCTAGCTTGTGCCTTAAGTCGACACCTGCTTCTTGAATTTGAATTAAAGCATCATTGACTTGTTCGGCTATTGTGGCAAAGCTTGAATCCAGCGAGGTAAGTGATTCAAGTTCATGGGCCGTACGACTTAGCAGGGTATGAATTGAAGCATTGTCATCTTCATACAAGGCGCTGATTTGCTTTTCAGCAAGCTCAATAATCTTGCTGGCATTAGAGGCAAGTGCGTGATCTTGGGTTAGCGTGTCGTACTGCAGGTGAATAAGGTCGGTTTGCTCTAGCTCTTGAATTTGATAAATGAGTAGCTGCTTTTCACTGTCGTTATCGTCGTTGCCATCGGTGAGAGATAATAATTCATTGTGGGCGTTCTTCCACTGAGTATAAAGTTGTTGGCAATTGCTTAATGCGGTGTTTGAGGTAACGTAGTTATCTAATAATAGGCACTGATTAATCGTGTGCAGCAGGTCTAAGTGAGCATGTTGTCCATGAATGCTGATTAAGTGCTGCGAGAGTTGTTGTAAGGTTTTTAAATTAACGGGTTGCCCATTAATAAATGCTCTTGAACGACCATCTTCGCCGATGGTTCGGCGAATTAAGCAGTCTGTTTGGTCATCTAACTCATTTTCTTTAAGCCATTCATGAGTGCGCGGCATGTTGTTAATATCAAAATCCAAACTAATATCGGCTTTTTTAACACCAGGCCTGATTAGGTTAGCGTCGGCTCGTTCACCTAAACACAACTTCATGGCCGTTAGTAAAATAGATTTTCCGGCGCCCGTTTCTCCGGTCAAAACGGTCATTCCTGGTTCAAGTTCAAGGTTTAACTGCTCAACGACAGCAAGGCCTTTTATATCGATAGATTTAAGCATATGCGATTAGGGTTGTGGGGCTCTACTCCAACCTAACTTGGCCCGTAAGGTGTTAAAAAAGTCATGATCAGTAGGGTGCAGTAATTTAATTTTATGTTCATGCCGTTTAATACTAATGAAATCGTCTTCATTTATACTAGGAAGGATAACATTATCACAGGTGAGTTGTGCTTGGTGTTGGTCACGTTGGTGAAAGCGAATGCCTATATGACTTCTTCCATCAACGACTAAGGGTCTATTACTTAATGTGTGAGGGTTGATTGGGACTAAGACCAATGCATCTAATGAAGGGTGCATAAGTGGGCCGCCACCGGACAATGCATAGGCTGTAGAGCCTGTGGGTGTCGCAATGATTAAACCATCTGAGCGTTGAGAGTTGACGAACTTATCGTCAACATACGTGTCTATGTCAATTAAACCAGGTGAGTTTAAACGATGAATGGCTACCTCATTAAAGGCAGACTGCTGATGAATGATCTTTTGTCGGCGGATGATTTGAGCGTTTAGGATAATGCGCTCCTCTTCTTGATAGGCACCTTCAAGGACTTGTTGTAGTTTAGTGGCCATTTCAATGGGTGAAATATCGGCTAAAAATCCCAAGCGGCCTAAATTAATTCCAATTAGAGGGACACTTTTTCCAACAAGTGAACGTGCTGCAGACAGTAAGGTGCCATCCCCCCCAAGGGATATGATGACATCGCAATGGTCTCCCAGCGTGTCAATACTAATAACTTGTTCGCTAGGTATCTCAATATGTAACGCTGTTTCGGGATCCACGAAAAGGGTTAAGCCAAAGTCACTTAGTAACCGGCATAAGGACTGAACGGTTACTGAAATATCAGTTGCGTCAGGCTTAGAGATAAGGCCAATGCGTTTAAATAATGTATTCATCTGTCACCTTTGTTGGAAGTGGGATTTTACACTATGTCAGTGTGAGTGCGACTAGGTTTAGTAAATGATCTGTCATATTTGGTATACCAATACGCTTTAAGTTGATGTTTATTTTGTTAATAGCTAACTATTTCTATTATGCTGATTTATTAGGAAAGCAAGGGTTTTGCCTTGAATTTATAAAACTTGTCACCATATAAATACTAATACGCCTGTTTTAAACTAGTTTTAAGTTTAAATAATAGGGCTAACATTTTGTTTTATATAATAATGAGGAATAACAGATGGTATCTGAAGAGCAAGTTGATCAGGAGTCTATAAATGAACAACCGGTTGAGATCGAAGAAGGGTTGGTAGGAGAAATTGTTGAGGAAGATGACGCAACAGTTGAAACAGAGGAAGATGATTTTCAAGCGCAACTAGAGGCTGCTAATACTCGAGCTGATGATAATTGGGAAAAACTCTTGTTAGCAAAAGCGGACGTTGAAAATATAAGACGTCGTACGCAAAAGGATATTGAGAAAGCGCATCGATTCTCGGTTGAAAAATTCGCAAAAGATATGCTTCCGGTAGTTGATAGCCTGGAGATGGGCTTATCAGCGGCGGCTGATAGCTCAAGTGAAGCAGATGCACTTAAAGAAGGGATGGAGCTTACCTTAAAGCAGCTGCTCGATTCATTAAAAAAATCTGGGGTTGAACAGCTAAACCCAATTTCAGAGGTGTTTAACTCAGATTTCCACCAGGCAATATCCATAGTGCCCAGTGCCGAACACGAACCTAATACGGTTATGCAGGTTTTTCAAAAAGGCTACACGCTAAATTCCCGCCTGCTCCGTCCTGCTATGGTGATTGTCTCTCAGTCTGCACCACCGTCTGATGCAAAGAAAATTGATGAGCAGGCTTGAAAAATAAGCTTAACAGTCCCATATCACTAGCAACATTAAATTAAAGAAAGTTTAGGAGTAATACAAATGGCTAAAATTATAGGTATAGATTTAGGAACCACGAATTCATGTGTTGCCGTTTTAGATGGCGACAGTGCGAAAGTACTAGAAAACAGTGAAGGTGCACGAACAACGCCTTCCATCGTAGCGTTTACCGCAGAAAATGAAGTACTTGTTGGCCAGTCTGCAAAACGCCAAGCAGTGACTAATCCTACCAACACAGTGTTTGCGGCAAAACGTTTAATCGGTCGTATGTTTAAAGATGACGTGGTACAAAAAGACGTTAGCATGGTGCCTTACAATATTGTTGCTGCAGATAATGGTGATGCATGGATTGAGGCGCAAGGCAAGAAAATGGCGCCACCAGAGGTTGCTGCACGTATTTTAATGAAACTTAAAAAAGATGCGGAAGCGTACTTAGGTGAAGATGTTAATGAGGCTGTTATTACAGTGCCAGCTTACTTTAATGACTCGCAACGCCAAGCAACTAAGGATGCCGGTAAAATTGCAGGTTTAGAGGTTAAACGTATTATTAACGAACCGACAGCAGCTGCATTAGCCTACGGTATGGATAAAAAAGCTGGTGATCGTACGATTGCAGTGTATGACTTAGGTGGTGGTACATTTGATGTTTCTATTATTGAAATTGCTGAAATTGACGGCGAGCACCAGTTTGAAGTGTTATCAACTAATGGTGATACATTCTTAGGTGGTGAAGATTTTGATATGCGCATCATTGACTTCTTGTCTGATGAGTTTAAAAGAGAAAATTCAGTTGACCTACATAATGATCCATTAGCCCTTCAGCGCTTAAAAGAAGCGGCTGAAAAAGCTAAAATCGAATTATCTTCAAATCAGCAAACGGATGTTAACTTGCCGTACATAACAGCTGATGCGACTGGACCTAAGCATTTGAACGTGAAATTAACACGTGCAAAATTAGAGTCATTAGTGGGTGATTTAGTTGAACGTACTGTTGGCCCTTGTGCAACAGCAGTAAAAGATGCTGGTTTATCTACATCAGACATTGACGATGTGATTTTGGTCGGTGGCCAAACACGTATGCCAAAAGTTCAAGACACAGTTGCGGAGTTCTTTGGTAAAGAGCCACGTAAAGACGTTAATCCAGATGAAGCAGTAGCAGTAGGTGCAGCTATTCAAGCGGGTGTGTTAGCAGGTGATGTAACTGATGTTCTGTTATTGGATGTGACACCGTTATCTTTAGGTATTGAAACCATGGGTGGCGTGATGACAAAACTGATTGAGAAAAACACAACGATTCCAAGTAAAGCTGGGCAAACCTTCTCAACCGCAGACGACAACCAAACAGCGGTAACTGTTCATGTGTTACAAGGTGAGCGTGAAGTCGCATCAGGTAATAAATCGCTCGGTCGTTTTGACTTGCAAGATATACCACCAGCACCACGTGGAACGCCACAAATTGAAGTATCTTTTGATATTGATGCGAATGGTATCTTAAATGTGTCAGCTAAAGATAAAGCAACTGGTAAAGAGCAGTCTATTGTCATTAAAGCGTCAAGTGGCTTATCTGACGAAGAAGTTGAAAAAATGATCAATGATGCTGAGATTCATGCAGAAGAAGATAAAAAGTTAAGTGAATTAGTAGCGGCAAGAAACACAGCTGACGGTATGATTCATGCCACAGAAAAGTCCATTGAAGAAATGGGTGATAAAGTTGATGAAACTGAAAAATCTGATATTGAGACAGCAATAGAAGCACTTAAGGAAGCAGTGAAAGGTGATGATAAAGCGGTGATTGAAGAGAAAACAGAAGCATTAACTGCCTTGTCTGGAAAGCTAGCTGAGAAAATGTATGCAGGTGCTGATGAGCAAGAACCAGGTGCCGAAGCACAAGCAGGCTCAGAATCTGAAGCGAAAGCGGAAGATGTAGTTGATGCTGAGTTTGAGGAAGTTAAAGAAGACGACAAGAAATAAGACAAATCGCTTAGCGACTAACTATAGCCCAATAAGGGCTGCGACATGGCCGCCGATTTATCGGTGGCCTTGCCGTATTCAAGGTTTTAAATTATGGAAAAAGAAGATTTTTATAAAGTTATAGAGGTGTCCCGCACTGCGAGTGAACGAGAAATTAAAAAATCCTATCGTCGCTTAGCGATGAAATATCACCCAGATAGAAACTCTGATAACCCTGAGGCTGAGGAAAAGTTCAAGGTCATTCAAGAAGCCTATGCTGTTTTAAGTGATGAACAAAAAAGAGCGGCTTATGATCAGTTTGGTCATGCAGGTCTTGATCCTTCGATGGGCGGACGTGGTGGTCACCAAGGCGGTGATTCATTCAGTGATGTGTTCGGGGATGTGTTTGGTGATATTTTCGGTGGTGGTGGCGGAGGTGGTCGCCGCAGCCAAGTAACCCGTGGAGCCGATCTTAGGTACAACCTAGATATGACGCTTGAAGACGCGGTATCTGGTATTGAGAAGAAAATTAAAGTGCCAACCTCAGTCAATTGTGTGCCGTGTAGCGGTACTGGCTCAAAAAGCGCGGGCTCTACTTTATGTACCACCTGTGCTGGTCATGGGCAGGTTCGTATGCAGCAAGGCATGTTTTCAGTTCAGCAGACGTGTCCTACCTGTCGTGGATCAGGCTCGGTTATAAAAGATCCATGCGGTAAATGTCGCGGTACCGGCAAAACAAAAGAAACAAAAACGCTATCCGTTAAAATCCCAGCAGGAGTCGATACAGGTGACAGAATTCGCTTAGGTGGTGAAGGCGAGGCGGGTGATCATGGTGGTCCTTCAGGCGATTTATTTGTTCAGGTAAATGTAAAAGAGCACAATATTTTTACGCGTGATGGAGCAAATTTATATTGTGATATGCCAATTAGTTTTGCGACTGCAGCGTTAGGTGGTGAAGTTGATGTCCCAACTTTAACGGGTAAAGTGAAGCTAAAGGTACCCGCTGAATCACAGACAGGTAAACTGTTTAGGTTGCGAGGTAAAGGTGTTAAGCCTGTTAGAGGTGGCCCATTAGGCGATTTATTGTGCCGAATTATTATTGAAACGCCTGTTAATTTAACCAAAGACCAAAAAAAGTTGGTGCAAGAGCTTGAGGCATCGTTTAAAACTGCAGGAACGCACCATAGTCCACAAGAACACAGCTGGCTGGATGGGGTTAAAAGTTTTATAGATAAAATTAAAGGCTAAGGGGAAGGTTATGGCTCGTATTGCAATATCTGGTGTGAGTGGACGAATGGGAATTAACCTTGTTAAGGCCTGTCAGCAGAATGAATTTGCTGAAATGGGTGCTGCTATAGAAAGAGAGGGCTCAGCTTCAATTGGAAAAGATGTTGGTGAAATGGCGGGTTTGACAACACAAGGTACTGCAATTACATCAAATGTAGCATCAGTGACTGACCAGTTTGAGGTGCTTGTTGATTTTACGCGGCCTGATGCGTGTTTAGAAAAAATGGAATTTTGTGTGAGCAATGCTAAAGCCCTCGTTATAGGGACAACAGGTTTTACCGATGAGCAGAAAAAACTAATCAGTCATGCGGCACAATCAATACCCATTGTTTTCGCGCCAAACATGGGGATTGGGGTAAATGTTACCCTTAAACTTCTCGAGCTAGCAGCAAAAGCGATTGGTCACACAGTCGATATTGAAGTGATAGAAGCACATCATCGTTATAAGGTTGATGCCCCATCGGGGACAGCTTTAAAAATGGGTGAGGTTATTGCCGATGCCATGGATAAAAAACTTGATGACTGTGCAGTTTATGCAAGGGAAGGTATTACGGGTGAGCGTGAGTCAGGAACTATTGGTTTTTCTACAATAAGAGCAGGTGATATTGTAGGTGAGCACACGGTGATGTTTGCTGATGAGGGTGAGCGAATTGAAATTACTCACAAAGCAACCAGTCGAATGACCTTTGCAACGGGTGCTATTAGGGCAGCATGCTGGTTGGCTAAGCAACCAGCTGGTTTGTATGACATGCAGGATGTTTTAGGCCTAAATAGCTAAATTGAATGATTGAGCTGCGGATTTTCTGATAATATTAATGAAAATGAAGAGACTGCCGTAGGCAGTGCGCGCAATGTACGGGCGATGAGTTGTATGAACACCTAGCTGTAACGCCTTAAATTAACTGAAACTAAAAATCAACGGAACAAAAATGGCTTCGACTATAAAAAAATACGTCCTTATTGGGGCTGGCCCAGCATCTGTAAGAGCTGCGGAAACTCTTCGTAAGGCTGACCCTGATTGTACGATCACAATGATCGGTTTAGAGCAGGAAGCACCTTACTCAAGAATGGCATTGCCGTATTATTTAAGTGGCATAATCGAAGACCATGGAACTCATTTAAGGAAAACAGCTGGACATTTTGAAGACCTTGGTATTTCACATGTCCAAGCTAAAGTTGAAAAGGTCGAGCCTGATAACCATCGTGTTTGCTTAGATAACGGTGAGCAATATAGCTATGATAAGCTGATGATAGCAACGGGTTCACGTCCAGCCAATTCTCCTTTCCCAGGTGCTGACAATGAGGGTGTGCTTAATTGTTGGACCCTTGCTGATGCTAGAGCGATCCTTAAAGAAATAAAGCCAGGTTCAAAAGTGGCATTACTTGGCGCAGGTTTTGTTGCTTCAATCATCATTGAAGCGATGGTTAAAAAAGGTGTTGATTTAACCGTTATGATGGGTCGAACTGGCCGGATGGTCAGCCGTATGATGGATGAGC
>ERZ1027208.355-NODE-355-length-18829-cov-8.530148_pt1 | contig 18829 bp, 19 predicted proteins | sample MGYA00520867_ERZ1027208 | MGnify/ENA primary metagenome ERZ1027208 (study PRJEB33311, sample SAMEA4378413) | marine metagenome | biome: Marine biome; feature: Fjord; material: Water | collected 2014-07-20T08:00:00Z/2014-07-... | depth 75 m ...
GCCGATACATAAATCGCATATAGGTGAGTTGTTGCTGCAAGAACGCCGCAACACGCCAAGAGAACTCATCGATGCCATTCCGCAATACATCAACAGTGACATGCCGCAACAGCATGCTGATTTCTTTGCTACCCTATCCTACTTACCGCTGGCGACGCTCGACCACCGGGGGCGTCCATGGGTCAGCCTTTTGGTCACAACGTCGGGTGACGACTCGTCCGTCGGCATCAAGGTTTTAGGCGACAACCTAACGGATATCGTTGCGGAAACCTCACCCTATGACCCGTTTGCGCGTGCCTTGCAGCAAGAGCCTGCGTCTGCCGATGAAGAACGTCTCTTTGCCGGTGTCGGGATCGATTTCAGCAACCGCCGACGTAACAAGATAGCCGGATCAATCGGCGAAGCCTCTTTTGAAGCCACAGGGAAGATGCGGCTTCGGCTCCTTTCCGACCAACACCTTGGGAATTGCCCCAAGTACATCACCATGCGCACATTGGCGCACGAGAAGCGCACTGCTGAGCTTTCTTATGATAGCTTTGAAACTGGTACTTCTGCCTTGCCAGCTGACGCCAAGGCAGTGGTTGATCGTGCAAGCACGGTCTTTCTGGCAACAAAGTACATCGCCGAAGACAATGCCTCGGGCACCCAGACCGATATGGGTGTCAATCATCGCGGCGGCGCCCCGGGCTTTACGCGCATCTATGAAGAAAGAGATGGCAATCGTGTCACGACTTATCTGGTTTTGCCTGACCATTCCGGCAACCGTTTTTATCAGTCCTTAGGCAACATCGAGACGGCCCCACAAGTCGGCTTGGTTTTTCCAGATTTCACTACTGGTGATGTCCTGTATGTCAGTGGAGAGGCTGAAAATCTGCTGGATCAAGAAGCAGAAACGCTTATGCCGCGGGTTAGTTTGCTGACTCGCATCAAGGTGACTGGTGCAGTATTGGTCAAAACGGGTCTCAACCTCAGATTGACGTCTGAGGAACAGTTCTCTCCTTACAATCCGCCGGTGAAGCACTTGCGGCAGGAATTGGAACAAATGGGGCATGCCGCAGTCGCCCATGTCAATTCAGACCCGATAACGGCTACTCTCGTTTCAACTCAAACTCTTTCTGGTAACATCAAGACATTCAACTTCGAGCTCTCATCACCGATCAATGCGCCTTTGCCCGGTGGTTTCGGTGTCTTCGACTTCTCAGATATTTTCGATGCCGGGTACAGCCATATGAACGAGGTCAATCCGCAATTAGTGAACGAAGATTATGTGCGCACTTGGACACTTTCGAGCGCGCCCAGTTTTGATGCAAAGAACAATGCGTTCTGTGCAACCAATCATGTTAGCGTTACCGTCAAGCGCAAACCGGGCGGTTTGATGTCCAGTGCATTGCACGACAATGCCGACAAACTCATCATGCATAGACTGCCCGTGGCGTTCAAAGGCACGGGTGCAGGCTTTACCTGTTTCGCCGGGGGCTCTGAGGGCACCCCTCTGACTGTCCCATCGCAGATGCTTTGGATTGCTGGCGGCGTTGGCATTACTCCATTCATGGCGATGTGGGACGGCATTCTGGAGGTAGCGAACGCACACCCGGGCAAGATTTCGGCCGACATCGTGCTTCTATTTTCCGGACGTGATGACGACATCAACGTTTTGAAGCGCTTTGGTTCTCTGCATAGTTCGCTTCCAAAGCAAGTGAGGCTTCGCATCGTTGCTCTTCACAGCGTCAGGAGTACCTCCTCCGCAGCGCAATCCGCACGGGACGTTTTACGCGAAGCGCTCTCTGACGATGTGCTGACGTTTGAAGAACGGCGAATGCAGTTCGATGACATTCAATCCGTCGCGGACCTCAATGATCGTGAAGTGTTTATGTGTGGGCCTGATGCTTTGATGAATTGGAGCGAAACCATACTCACCGAACTAAACGTTGAAGAAACTCGACGTCATCGCGAGTCTTTTTTCTTTTGATAGGAATGGACACAGTGTCGTGCAACCACGGAGGGCCAAACATTTCGATAGTTACTTTGATGACCACGTTATTGATTGCACGCTTAACCAGGGGCGTTTGACGTGCGGGTCGACAATCCAGTCAGTCCACTCGCAACATGCCCTATGATCATATTCGAAACCCGTACAAATGAGAGAAGGATCGCGATTAAAATTTGAGCTGACATCCACACGAGATAGCGGCCCAATGGGCGTTGCTGAAAGGAACCACTATGAGACACATCGACGACCTACCTCAAATTGACTTTGCAGCGCCAGAATATCAAACGGCCCCCTTTAAAATGCTTTCTGAATGCGCGCAAAACTGGAAAATTGCCCGTTCTGAACGTGGGGTCGAACTGTTGGACTATGACCTGTGTCGTCATGCAATCGTGGACCGGAGGCTAGGCACTGGTCATCCAAAGCTAATGGATGTTCTAGGCCTACCCGAAGGACGTGCGCTGGATTACAAACGCGAGTCTATTTCGTATCACAACCGTGGCCCGCATCGACGTAATTTGCGCATTCCAGTCACCAAGCTCATGGGCCCAGAAGCATCAGAACGTTTTCGCAAGGATATCAAGCACGTGATCATGCGTGTCATTGATGCGATCCCGACCGACAACTCTGTTGATATGATCACGCATCTTTGCGATCCAATCCCATCCGCGGTTTATTGTTACTGGACAGGGGCGCCGTTCGAATACGCGTCTTATGTCGCTCGAACATCCCACACCGTGCAGCAGGTTCACACGCGTGATCCTCAGCATACCAAGAATATTGTTGCTGGGTTTGAAGGGCTGCTCGATTTCGTGGACGAACGGATCAGAGATCGACGGGCCGATATGAAAGATGACCTGTTATCAGACCTGATCCGTGCCACTGATGCGGGACAATTGTCAGAATCCGGCCTACGCAATTGGGTTGTGAAACTGGCAGAGGCCAATACAGATAATTCGTCTCATCAAATTGGTATTGCTTTGATCGAACTTGCCTCGAGACCACAGATTTGGGCACGGCTTGGCGCTGATCCATCGTTAGTGCCAGCAGCTGTGCGCGAAGTTATGCGGTTTCATCCGCGTTCGATATCGACTTCACGTGAGGTGATGGAAGACATGGAAATCGAAGGCACAATCTTGCCCAAAGGCACGCCAGTGTTTGCCAACATCGGCGCGGCCCATTGGGATGCACGCCATTACGCTGATCCCGAGAACTTTGATATTGAGCGGACTGGAGAGCCCCCACATCTGAACTTTGGTGGTGGCATCTTTTCGTGTGTTGGGCGCTATGCTGTGACCATGGAAGTTGAAGAGGTTATTGCTCTTCTTGCACAGCGTCACCCCAATCTTGAGCTGAAGAAGACAGGTTTCAGCCACTCACCTATCTTTACATCCGTGAGTGAACTTGACGTTGTTTTGGGTTCTGCATGATCGATCGCACCACGCCTTTCTCCGCCGGCACATTGCGCATCGCAGCCCTGCAAGTTGCGCCGGTTTATTTGGATGCATGGGCCACGTAGGATAAAATTAATTCTATGGCTTTGGACGCTGTAAATGATGGGGCTGAGGTGCTGACATGGGGCGAAACGCAGATACTGGGCTATCCCGAGTGGGTTGCCGTTGACACGACAGAGGCACAAGAACCCGTTTACGCGCTTTACTGGGATCAGGCGGTGACGCTGGATGGTCCATTGGTGGCCGATATTAATAAGTTCGCAAAGCGCCACTAGGTCATGATCATCGGTGGGGTAGCAGAACGATCGGGTGGTTCTGTCTATGCGACCATCATCACAATCGACGCACAGGGCGAACTTGTCGGGCGTCATCGCAAATTAAAGCCAACATGGCGAGAACGTTTGGTTTGGGCAGACGGTGACAGTTTGGGGCTGCGAACACATGATACCAAGATCTGCAAAATAGGGTCACTGATTTGTTGGGAAAACTGGCTGCCGCTGGCGCGGGCGGCACTGCACCAACAAGACGAATTCATTCATATCGGTGTCTGGCCGGGTAGTATTACGCAAGTAGATGACATTACCCGTTTCATCGCCATTGAAGGGAAAACGTGGTCCATCGCCGCCTGTGGATTGTTGCGTGCACAAGACATTGAGCACCTTAGTGATGATATTTTCCCCGTTAGAGAAGACATGCTGGCGCGCAAGCAATCTTGGCAAAATGGCGGCTCGCTAATCGTCGCGTCGGATGGTTCAGTTGTGGCGGGGCCATTGATCGACGAAGAAGGGGCTGTTGCTGCGGATATTGATACCAAATCTGTTGTGATGGCCCGTCAACTGTGCGATCCGAGCGGCCACTATTCGAGACCGGACATTTTTGGTTTGACTGTTAAGAGCGCAAACGTGGTCGGGGCTGGCGACAAGTGAACCGTTAATCTGTACCAAAGATAACCGGGAGCAGACCAGATGGATTTCGTTAAAGACCGATGAGCCCTTATTGGAGCAGGCGCGGTAAAACCTCACTGTCGGGCAATAGCGAACCTCACAGGTGATTGCGGGCCTCCGGCAGTCCCTGAAGAACAGATACTACGGGGGTTCTTTAGCCTTATCGTTAGCATCCCATTCGTCGAACGAATTGAGAAAGGTATACAGTCCACCTTGCAGTTAACGACAAACACGGCAGGACAATGCTTGCTATGCAATGTCGCTCATCCGGGCGCGCTCAGAGACTGCGGGAAATCTTCGCGATCTAGCTTTGTTTAACGTCGCAATCGACAGCAAGTTGCGCTGTTGCAACTTGGTAGCGCTCAAAATTACAGACATTGTAAGGGGCGACAGAAATCGCAAACGCGCTGAGCATTTCCGAATAGATCGATCCCTAAGAACATTGAGTACGGGTAAGAGCCGTTCGCCAATTTGAAGCGGTTGTAATCGTCTGAGACTTCCTGCGGCAGCGCTCAGCCCATTGCAGACATCCCTAACAAAGCTTAGGTTTTCGAGATTGATGTCAAAGATTGCATACCAAAAGATAAATTCGATATGGCAGCAATAGAGCGGGCGGACCATGTTGGCTTCCCCAAGCTGAACACTGTCCTCTCTGATTTATTAGTCTGGATACAAGACGCAAATTGGCCAGTCGCACCCTGCACGGCTTCGCTCCTATCGAATGCTGGTGTTGAAATATTGTCCTATATCAAAGTCATACTGAACTCAGGGGATGGGGTTTGGAAATATTGGACTATCGATCTTGTGGGGCGAAACCTGAGTTCCGATGTTCTGACTGGGCTTTGAAGCGATCTCGCTAGACTTACAGATTACCCAACGCGTAACGATCAAGTTGAGGGAATTGATGCCGTCGCTCTGGTCATATTGAACAGGTGAAGATTCCAGCATGAGCTAACTTTCGAACGGCAACAAGACCCGCAGAGCACGTAACATCATGCGGCCTTTGGGATTACGGCGAACGACGGCAAAGGGCCTGCTTTGCCTGCATGCTGTGGCGCAACGAATGTCATCTTAAAGGATCTCATTGAATGGGGTCTTTGCTTACGAAGATCGGCTGCGATTTCTTTTCGGCGTTGTCAGAAGACAAGTGTCTTATGAACGCAGAGTTTGGGAAGCTTGTACTGGAGGACAGGTTTCGAATGATCGAAGGGACATATGAGGCTAGAGTGGTCGGACAACCTAACGACATACCATTTTGGTCACTTTCGAGATCGCTATGTTTAGATGTGCTGACCATCCGGACTGCAGAAGGCTCATGAGGTCTATTGTTTCCGCGCATGCAGACCGGTGTTTCGAGATGGATGGCTAGTCATCAAGTCAATTTCGCACTAATATGGGGCTAATTAAGGCGATTAATGCTTATGTCGGCACGGAAATTTTAGTTGGCTCAGGGCCAGTCTCATCTGTTGGGCACAAATTGTAGTGTGCTTTTCAGGCTTGCTGTGTAGCGCACGACGGCCGCACCCAAAGACATAGAGAATGAGATTTACCATGGTCACCATTATTAATGATCCAATTACACTCGACGGTGTTCGTTATCAGACCACCGACGGCATTCGCGAGGATACCTCATCGCGGGGGGTTGATCTTGCCGGCGCGCTGATTGTCGCTACCTATGGCGATGGCACAACAGAAAATCTGACGTGGACGGCCTTTGATCCCTATACTTTTGGCGGTGCGACCGGAACGGACATCGCTATGTCTTTCGGGTTTGCAGAGCATATCCTGACCACCACCAAATTACTGACATCGCTCGAGGTGAACCTTAAGCCTGCAAGTTCCGTATTCGACATTACCACCACGATGGAAGATGACCCTGACGGGATCAACACACCGACGTCCAAAAACGGGTTTCCGTTTGAAATATTATCGGACGATGAGACGGAAACAGGCAGCGTCACGGCGACTTATTCGAACATCGTGAGCCTAACAGGGCACCCGGCTGAGGGAGATCTGTTTACGACAATCCTCATTGATTTCTCTAGCCTGTCAGCTGGCGGGGTCTTGGGCGAAATTAGATGGAACTCAGATATTGATACGTTGGAAACCGCTGGTGATCTGGTGCCTGTCTCCCCATTGGTCACCACCAACACGGTTGTAGACACAAATGAGGATTTCTCGTGGGCGACTTATACTGATAGATTTGAGGATAACGTGCATGTGTTGCGTGAGTTAACCTATGACAACGGGCGCCTGCTCGAGGTTACCTTTGAGGGCGGGATCAAGACGCAAGCATCGATAACGGACGCACAGGACGCTTACAATTGGGAAAGTTACGTCGACACATTCGACCTTACCGGAAGTCGCGTCTCGCGCGGGGTCACCTATGATGACGGCAGACAGGTTGATACAACTTACGTGGACGGCTCGAAAACTTCGCAGGTCACAACGGATCTGGCAGATGTCTTTAGCTGGGCGACATATACCGATTCATTTGAGGATAACGTGCGTGTCTTGCGTGAGTTGACCTATGACAACGGGCGCCTGCTCGAGGTGACGTTTCAAGACGGGATCAAGACGCAAGAGTCGGCAACGGACACGCAAGGTGCCTACAACTGGGAAAGCTACGTCGACACATTCGACCTTACCGGAAGTCGCGTCTCGCGCGGGGTCACCTATGATGACGGCAGACAGGTTGATACAACTTACGTGGACGGCTCGAAAACTTCGCAGGTCACAACGGATCTGGCAGATGTCTTTAGCTGGGCGACATATACCGATTCATTTGAGGATAACGTGCGTGTCTTGCGTGAGTTGACCTATGACAACGGGCGCCTGCTCGAGGTGACGTTTGAAGACGGGATCAAGACGCAAGAGTTGGCAACTGATGCGCAGGACGCTTACAACTGGGAAAGCTACGTCGACACATTCGACTTGGACGGAGACCATGTCTTGCGCGAGATCACCTATGATGACGGCAGCGAAGTCATTATTTCGTATCTGGATGATTTGTCCCTCGCTTAGCGTCCAGTTATTTGAAGCTAGGCGATCTCCAGATGATTTTGTTGTATAAGTCCTCTTATGGAATTCACTGTATGAATCCAACGTGGTAGATGTGGGCAAAGAGCAGTTGGACCTGCCGGAAATGGGGCCACGCATTGGTCAATTTACTATGGCAGCATGAAGTAACGGGAGGATTTGTCGATCTGTTTTGACCCTGAGAGGGGTGGACGGCTCTGCCGAACGGCAAACGCGGTCGGCAACCACAATTTAGTCATGCGGCTATTCAAACTTGCTTGACCATTGCCCGAATAGGTATTGCAAAGCGATGCCCGTATCCTGCACCCATTTTGAGGATCGCCATGCTGGTGAACTCAGTTCCGTTGTCCGAAACTATTGTCATTGGGCACCGCGATCAGCAATGATGCGATCCAGTTCTCGCACCACACGATGCCCTGAAAGTAGATGTATCTGCGACCAGTACCAGATTCTCTCGGCTGTAATCATCCACGACGGCCAGAATGCGGAAGCGACGTCCGTCTGTCAGCGCATCAGATACAAAATCCAGCGACCAGCGCTGGTTCGGGCCATCAGGTAGCACCATCGGCTTTCTGGTGCCCAAAGCACGCTTTCTGCCACCTCTGCGCCGCACCTGCAGCTTCTCTTCGCGGTAGATGCGCCTCACCTTCTTGTGGTTCACTGTGAAACCTTCCCGCTCGATCATCACGTGAATACGGCGGCACCCAAACCGTCGCCGTTCCCGCGAAACTCGTTGATCGCGTCTCGAAGTTCGGAATCATCGCCATGATGCGACAGACACCGCACCGTTGATCGATCAATTTGCAGTACATCACATGCCCGCCGCTGGCGCATCTGATGAACATCCATCAGATACGCCACAGCTTGCCACTTCCCCCCTCTCATCGATACTTCGTATCGACTGTCGGGCAGTGAACGGGCGTCACCATTTTTGAATTGATATCTCGCAGCATAGCGTTGTCCAGCATCTGTTCTGCTAGTAGCTTCTTCAGCTTGCCGTTCTCATCTTTTAAAGTACGCAGTCGCATCGCATCAGACGGCTCCATGCCGCCGTACTTCGATTTGTATTTGTAGAACGTTGCCGAGTTGATCCCGTGCCGCCGATATACATCGGTTGTCTTCTCGCCTGCTTCCTGTTCTTTGATCATTGCAATGATCTGTTCATCCGTAAATCGTGCCTTCATTTGTCCGTCCTTTTGTTGGGCGGACACTACACAAATCTGGAGCAGCTTTAGGGGCGCAGGTCATTAGTATAACAAGCTTTTGGTGCCAAAAATCTAACGACGTACAGCGGGGCTGGTATTTCGAAAAGAGTGGGTTCTTGTGCGCTATGGTGATGCCGTATGGATTATCCATACATGGGGAGCGTAATTTGGCGCCCCTGCGCTTGCATTTGTGTTCTATGATAGAGACAACCGTGATAATATTGGTGAGTACTGGGTGGGGTAGACTGAACACATGACCTATTTGCTTGAGCCAGCCATTGGAATTTGTCGGTTCTCCTTTTGCGGCAAAGGGGATTGGCGCACGTCTCGCAGTGCAAAGACTCCAAAAGAGATCAATGCACTGCGGACCAAGGTTGCCGTTGATCTTTATACTCCTGAACGGATGGAACTTAGGTTTTTCCTGTTCGAGAATTTTCTGGTGCCGTCGCTTGAGGCACAGTTGGACAAAAACTTTATCTGCCTGATTTTGACATCTGACATCATGCCGGACGCATATCAGGTGCGGTTACGCGATATTTGCGCTGCTTCCCCAAATCTTGAGCTATTGGTGTCATCCGAAGTGACTGTTCATGAAGCGCTATGGCCCCGAATTTCCGAACTAAATACGCTAGCAGGCAGACCCTTGGTCAATTTTAGAATTGATGATGATGATTGCTTGTCCCGCAACTATATCCAAGAATTGCGTAGTTTTATGAACCGCCTCGGAGATCGTGTCCCTGTTAGCTATTCGCGTTCTAATGGGCTCGTCATCACAAGATATAACACCGACAACGAGACGTTTATCTACAAGGCCAACTTGCCGTTTAATAGCATGGGAACAGCCATCCGCGTTCACGGGGAGCGAACAGTATTTTCATTTGGTCACAATGCTTTACATAAACGGTTTCCTGCGATTGTTGACAATTCAGGCATGGGGTTTATCTCGATCAAGATTGACGGTCACGACTCTGAGCCGATCAGCATGTCCATGCCTCACATCCGAAACAGCCACATACCAATAGAGGCGGACGAAACCGAAGTGATCCTATCCAAGTGGTTCTCGTTTCTGGGGGATGATAACAGTTCGCGTTATGATGTTTTGGTCAGTAAAATTGATCAGGCAGTGTCTCTGTCTAGACAGGCAGTACCTGCGTCGGCATCATAACCAATGCGCGCAATATTTTGCCGTGCTCTAGGGAAACTGTAACGGAGAAATCTGTTGGTGATCAGTGATAGTGGTGCCAATGCACGGAGAGATTCGATGGCCTTAGGTTCCAAGAAGACACGGGCAAGGACGTGACGAGGGTCTATAGCATCTTCGAGCGGATCGGTCTTGGCGGCGGCGGCAAGGTGAGAGCCGTCTATCATCGCTTGAATGCGTTTGCTGAAATGCCGGAATTTGATCCTATCTTGCTCAATCTGGACCATAATCCCAATCAAAAACTCAAATTCGCCGAGCTTCAGGCAAATGGCATGATAGCGTCAGGTGTTCGCTACATGACTGTACCCGAGGCTTGTCATAGGGCGGCTATCGATACTGGAGTTCAACCCTTTACCGACTTTCCCGCATTTGATGAGACAGAGAAAAAGGGCAAGAAAACCGTTTACCTTAAAAATGGCGAAACGGTTATGGTGGATAGAACCAAACAAACACCGATTGGTGCTGTTACCAAACGCGCTGTGCCGTTTAAGGGCAGGGAGCGCCTTTTTAAGCTGATCAACGGCGAGATCCACCAGCTCATTGAACGGCAAGAGGACGGCATTGTTGAAACGACTGATTTCACGTCTTCGTTGCCTGTGCGTTGGACCAAATCCCAAAACGGAAATTTTGTAATCGGAAGGAACCTGATTACGGACACGATCTGCAGGATGGAGCGCATCTATGGTCAAAACGTTTTTGAAATGATTGATTGGAACGATTCCGTTATATTCTTTGATGGGGTGACGTCGGCGTATCTATCACCGGTTACGACGGGGCAACGGGCGTTGTTCCTGCATGCTGATCATCGTGGCCCTGACGGAGAGATTGTTCCCCGATCAAAGTTTTTGATCGAAAATTTCAAAGGCGAAGCGATCATCACGTCGACCAACGTTCATAAAGCGCAGATTGAGATAGACCTGACGCCTTCTGCCAAGTTGTTTGTTATCCCGCATTTTTGCGAAACGGAGGAATCTCCTGAACAGGAGCGGCAACACCTGGTGACTGTCTCGCGGCTGGAACTGACAGGAAAGCCAATTCACGAATGTATCGAAGCGTTTTGCAGGGTTAAAGACGAATTCCCAGAAGTTGATTACCTGATCTATGGCGATGGCGCAGGTAAGGAACAGCTGGAAGCGCAAATTGCAGAATTGGACTGCGGTGATCGCGTGCAGTTGGCAGGCTATACGACTGAACCGCTGGCAATTTTCAGGGGTGCTTTGGCATCCGTTTATCCAACCACGACAGAAGGGTTCGGCCTTTCTATTCTTGAAGCGCTTTCAAACGGTTGCCCAGTGATTTCTTATGATGTGAATTACGGCCCGCGTGAAATGATCTCACCAGGTGTGAATGGTGAGCTTTCGCTTCAAGGGGATATCGAGGCAATTGCGGAGGCGATGCGGAGGGTGTTGTTGGAGCCTTTACGCTATCAACGCGACACTATTATCGGACTGGAACGTTATGCGCGGTCAGCCTATCTTTCTAATTATCGCGAGACTGTGAATGTGCTCACGGGATCAATTTAGACGATTGGCTTTAGCTGACGTGTTCGTGTTGGTACAATGGCCGGAGAGCCTGATATGACGCAGGTTAAAACATGAGTATACTAGGTCCCAGCGGGCTAGGGCATCCTAGTGAGATTGAGGTTTGCGAGCGCACTGAATACGCTACCGCAATACAACAGTTTGCACAGAGGCTGGTTGATGACCGTGTTGTATACGATGCTTTAAGACGCGTAGGCGTCGGTGCCGAATTTTCTGCGGATGAAGTTACGGATATTAATGCACGGTTTGGGTTAGATCGGCATTTTGTCAAAAAGCATGTGAATTTCTTTTCGTTGGACCAACAGGCCGTGATTATGAGTCTGGCCAGACGCATTGTTGCAGGCGAATTCGCCGATACCATGAGCAAGGACAGTTTTGACTTTGTTTTTGATAGGGTCTTCGCCTTTCGCGGAGATGTGAATTGGCAACGCCGAAAAAATGATGTGCGCATTCCTTTCGACGATTATTATCAGATCGTCGGAGAATTTCACAATTGGCGCCAAAGTATGGGGATCACTGAGCTCCTCGACAAGGAAAAGCGCAGGCGCATGGATGAATTCGATGCCGCTGATGAACCTTTTAACGAAGATGATTTGAATGCCAAAGTTTATGAGCCATTGCGTGCCGAAGACAATCGGCTATTTCGTAAGTACGGCTGGATCTCCTCGGCAAAGGTTTGGGGTGTTAGCAATGGACTACGGCTGGATCAAAAGTCTATTGATGATGTCGATTATATTCGAAATCAGGCATCGCGCTACATAATCCAACCGGGCGATGAAGGGACTGAAGATGAGTAATCCGTTTGAACTGACGGGTGTGGACGGTGCACGTCACCTGATTACTAAGGAGCACTATGCGGTCCGGTACGCAGGTCAGGCCGGTTTGGTCCAACGATCTGGGTGCGCCACAATGAATGCAGGGTGCGCCTCGCAGGCCGCTTCAACCGATTTGATGCGGGGACATCCGGAATAATCCGCACCCCAACGTTTTGCATTGTAGATTTGCGGCATCAGGACAATGTCGGCCAGCCCGGGTGTGCTTCCACAACAAAACGGATTTTGCTCAAAACCTTCCAGCAGTGTTTCGAACGCGGCCATGCGGGGCGCGATGAAATGGCGCATCCAGTCTGTGCGGGCCGGTTCTTCGCCTTTTGTGGCAAAGCCCACAACTGACAGGTTGCAGACCGGATGCAGATCAACGGCTATGGCATGGGCCAGCGCGGTTTGGCGTGCGCGCTGGGCAGGATCGACAGGTAGCAGACCCAAGGCGCGCGTTGCGTCCAGATATTCCAAGATCGCAAGAGACTGTGTCAGGCGGTGGCCGTCAATGTCTAGAACAGGCACAAATCCCTGTGGATTGCGGGCTAAATGATCTGTGCCCAGATGATCCTTCCCAAGGAGGTCAATGTTTTCAATCCGGTACTCAATACCCGCAAGGTTAAGGGCAATTCGCAGGCGGTAGCTGGCGGAAGACTTTGGATAGTCCCACAGGACAACATCACTCACTTTGCAGCCTCTAGTGCTTGGGTGATGATGTTGCGCTCACCGATGTGGTTGGCCAGCACCAGAATAAGGCGTGCGTTAAAGGCATCGCTTTGTTCTGTGCTAAGACCCTCATGGGAACGGATCAGCTCTTCGTAAAAACCGTCAGGATCGGGGATGTTAGGGTTTAAGTTGAGCATGATCAGGCCTTTCCAACTGCGGTTTTTAGGGCTGCGGCGATTGCACTTGGGTCAAAGGATGGCCAACGCGCTACAATGTGCTGATCGGGGCGGATCAGGTAAACTGCTTGGTGTGCGTCACCCAAGTAGCGGGCGCTGAGCGCTTCTGACGGCGTGGCTAAACTCATCACCTTTGCGGTTATTCCATGAGCGGTCACATCTTGCGCTTCGCTCGCCAATGCGAGGACGGAAAAGCCCCCCCCTAAATGATCAAGGATAAACCCGTCACCATGCGGTGCATCTGGGCAGGTCATGCCAGGTTGCGTGCCGTCTGGTCCGTTCAGTGAATCATCACCGAACAGATCAAAGCTAATATAGCTACAGGGCACTGATAAACGACCCGAGTTCACCAGCGGACGTGCAAAAGCGTGTTTATTGGCGAGTTCCAGCACGGCATTGCGGAAGGTTTTAGACACCTCGGTTTTGGGTGTCATAAAGTCAGTCGCGCGAGAGGAATTGAGAATGTTCTCATCGGCAGCATGCTCTCGCTCGGTTGCATAGCTGTCTAGCAAAGTGTCATCGGCCAGTCCTTTTAGGACAAGATCCAACTTCCATGCGAGGTTATCAGCATCTTGCACGCCAGAGTTAGCTCCGCGTGCGCCAAAGGGTGAAACTTGATGTGCGCTATCGCCTGCAAAGATCACGTTACCATGGCGGAATTTCTCCATCCGGCGGCATTGGAACGTATAGATCGAGGTCCATTCCAGCTCGTAATGGGGCACCTCACCAACCTGCGAGGCAAGCATCGCATCAACGCGGGCGCGGATGCGGTCGGGATCTAATTCATATTCGCGATCGATGTCCCAACCAAGTTGGAAATCGATCCGCCAGATATCATCAGGTTGCTTATGAAGCAGCGCAGATTGGCCGCTGCCCTTGAACGGAGGTTCAAACCAGAACCAGCGTTCGGTCGGGAAATCAGCCTTCATGTGAACATCCGCAATCAGGAAGTTATCCTCAAAGACGCGCCCATCAAAGCTGAGGCCCATCATGTCACGAATCGGCGAACGTGCACCGTCACAGGCAATTAGATAGTCGGCTTCGATCTGGTAGGGGCCGTCAGGTGTATCGACGGTAAGAGTGCTGTAGGTGTCGTGGTTTTCGACGGCTGTTACGCAGTTTTGGCCGCGAATTTCGATCGGGGTGCCAGCGGCTTGAGCTTCCCTGATGGCATCAACGAAGTACTTTTCAAAATAGGGCTGCTGCAGATTGATGAAGGCCGGATTGCGATGGCCTGCTTCGGGTTGCAGATTGAAATCAAACACTTTGTGATCATCGTGAAAGACCTTGCCGACGTTCCAGACAACACCTTTGTCGACCATCGATTGGCCTGCACCCATCCTGTTCGCGATGTCGAGCGTGCGTTTAGCAAAACAGATGGCTTTGGAGCCGAGGCCAGCACCGTCATGATCATCAAGAACCAGCGCAGGTGTGCCCTTGAGCCCAAGGTCTAGAGCTAGGGCAAGGCCAATGGGCCCACCGCCTACAATCACAACGGGATGCCGAGCAGCAGCGTTATCTTGCGCGTCTACCTTTGCGTATGGGTAGAGCTGGAATGCGGTTTTGTAGCGTGTGGCTACCATGATCATTCTCCTTCAAGAAGTTGGAGGTTGAGTTGCAAGCGCAAAGATTGCGAGCATCCCTGAAAACACCAAGGCAACAGAACCAAAAGCCAGGATGACATTTGCGATTTTTCCAACACGGCTAGAGCGTAAGAAAGTCCCCGTCGTTGCTGTACCTTGACCAAAGGCATCATTCTTCTTGGTGTTGTTCAGTGTCGAGAAAAATTCGTTTGAGTCGAGGTGAACCATTAGGGCAACCATGCAGATGGCAACGCCTAGCCAGAGACTTAGGCAGGCTGCAATAAACGTGCCTTCTGCAAGGTCCCAAGCGGTCATCCCTGCAAAGCGGCCCACATTTCCAGATCGCGTTCGGCGGTCCAGATGCGTGGGTGGGTAATGCCGCGGGCTTCGTCGTAGGCGCGTGCAACGTTGAAGGGCAGGCAGTGCTCATAGATCGCGTATTCTGCGAACTTGGGGTCACATTCTGCGCGGACAGCGTCCCATGCCTGTTTCAATGTACCGCCTTGGGCAGCGACACGTGCGGCAGGCGCATAGGTAGAGTCGACAAAGTCGCGGGTACTCTCAATGGCACGGTTCACGGCTTCTTTGCCAATCAGTGCGCCGCCACGGCCAGGCGCAATCGAGTTCACATCATAGGCCTTGATTGCATCCAGTGTGTTGCCCCAATCGGCAAAATGTCCGTCACCGCAATAACAGGCTGAGTGGTCTTCAACGATGTCACCTGTGAACATGACGTTCTCATCGGGCACATGGATAACGATGTCACCCGCCGTGTGTGCGCGACCCAAATGCATCAGGTCAACGCGGCGTTTGCCAAGATGCACAGTCATGCGGTCGTTGAACGTTGTGGTTGGGAAGGTGAGGCCAGGGATGCTCTCATACCCTTCAAACAGGCGGGGGAAGCGTTGGAATTCTGAATCCCAGTCTTCTTGGCCGCGCTCCATTACCATGCCGCGGGCGGCTTCGCCCATGATGATCTGATCTGCGCCGTACGCAGAGGCCCCCAACACGCGCACGGCGTGATAGTGGGTCAAAACCACGTGGCTGATCGGCTTGTCCGTGACTTCGCGGACTTTCTCGATGACTTTATGTGCCAGACGCGGTGTGGCCTGTGCCTCAACGATCATGACACTTTCGTCGCCAATGATCACACCTGAATTGGGGTCACCTTCGGCAGTGAAGGCCCATAGGTCACGACCGATTTCGTCGAATGTGATTTTCTTCTCAGCCATGTCCCCTTGGGACGCGAATGCTTTTGCCATTTTGGTGGCTCCTTTTTGGTGCGCCTGTCGGTGTTTGATGCCGTGGGCGGTGTGTCTGTAGGGAGTTATGGGAGTTCAACAGAGGGCAAAATGGTGCCCACGCAATCCCCAAAACCGATTTGAAAGCCGTCGCCTTTGGCAGCTCCGCGCAATGTCATTGTATCGCCGTCCTCTAGGAAGGTGCGGGTTTCACCGCCTTCTAGGGTAAACGGCTCGCGACCTGCCCATGAGAGCTCCATCATTGATCCGTACTCTGCCTTGGTTGGGCCGGAAATTGTGCCTGATCCCAGTAGATCGCCTGCGTTCATGCCGCAGCCCCCAATGGCGTGGTGGCACAGTTGCTCGGCTGCGGAGTAATACATGCGGCTGTAGTTGGTCTTGCTCAGGCTTGTTGTAGTGTCAGAGCCGCTGGGTTGCATCAGGACTTCAAGCTCGATGTCATACAACCCGTCAATGCTGCTGTTCAGGTAGGGTAGCAGTTGTTTTTCGCGCTCGGGTGTCGGTGCGCGGAACGGTTCAAGCGCTGCGGACGTCACAATCCATGGTGAGATAGAAGTGCCAAAGGCTTTGCCCTGAAAGGGTCCAAGCGGTTGGTATTCCCAGCCTTGGATATCGCGCGCGGACCAGTCGTTTAGCAATACATAGCCAAAGATCATCTTGTCAGCTTCGTCCACGGTAATCGGTTGCCCAAATTCCGAAGACGTGCCGACAATGGCACCGAGTTCCAGCTCAATATCCAAACGTTTGGACGGGCCAAAGGATGGCATGTCTGCATCTGGTGCTTTTGATTGACCAAGTGGGCGGTGAATGTCGGTGCCAGACACCACTACCGATGACGCGCGCCCGTTATAGCCAATCGGGATGTGCAGCCAGTTGGCGGGTAAATCGGGTGACCCGCGTAAGATTGCGCCCATATTGGCGGCGTGCTGACGACCTGCATAAAAGTCGGTGTATTCGGAAACCACCATCGGCATTTCCAAAGCAGCGTCTGCCAGTGGCATCAATAACGGTGCTACGGCTGCCTGTTCTGCGGAACCGTCTGCAAGCAGTTGCTGAAGACGCGCGCGCAAGGCACTCCATGCTTCTGGACCCAGATCCATAACGTCATTCCAGTACGGCACGTCGAACACTGGCTCTTCGCCGATCTCGATCAGACCTGCTTCTTCTGCGGCATACATATCAAGGATCATGTCCCCAATTGCCACACCACAGCGCGGTTCGACGTCTGCAGTAGAGAAAACGCCATATGGCAGATTGTTGAGAGGGAAGGGAGTGTCTGCGCTGTTGGCGCTGTCCACCCAAGATTTCATCAGAGTCATGTAAGTTCCTTAAGTCGTAGTGCAAATTGTTCGCACCGTTTATCAGTCGCCGCCGTCGCCACACCGGCCATCGTTATCATTGCTGCCGAAGTAGCCACCGTCGTTGTTTTTCTTTACGTTGTGATAGCCTGTGCGAAATCGAGAGGGTTTATAATAATCCCACGCGATACCCGCGCCGCAAAATACGATGAATCCAAGTATGATGAGCGCCATTTCCATTATTTCTTGCCCGGAGTGCCGTCGAATTTTTTCTCCAGATCGCTCCAGCAATCAATGTAGTCATCTTGCATTGGCGCTTCCTTGGCCGCAAATTGCGTCAAGTGTTGAGGGAAGCGGGTTTCGAACATGAAGGACATCGTGTTTTCCAACTTTTCCGCTTCAAGGTCAGCGTTGGATGCGCCTTCAAATGCGTTTTTGTCAGGTCCGTGTGGGATCATCATGTTGTGCAGGCTCATTCCGCCGGGGATAAAACCCTTTGGTTTGGCGTCATATATACCAAAGATGTTGCCCATCATTTCTGACATGACGTTCTTGTGGTACCAGGGTGGGCGGAATGTATCTTCGGCAACCATCCAGCGGTCGCGGAACAATACGAAGTCGATGTTCGCAGTACCTTCAACACCAGAATCGGCGGTGAGCACGGTAAAGATCGACGGATCAGGGTGGTCAAACAGGATCGCGCCAACAGGGCAGTAGGTCCGCAGATCGTATTTACAGGGCGCGTAATTACCGTGCCACGCAACCACGTCCAAAGGTGAATGGCCAATCTTGGTTTCGTGGAACTGGCCCGCCCATTTGATGGTCACTGTTGAGGGGGAATCGCGGTCTTCAAATGCAGCTACTGGTGTTTTGAAGTCACGTGGATTGGCCATGCAGTTTGCACCAATAGGTCCACGTCCCGGAAGGTGAAATTTTTGCCCATAGTTTTCACAGACAAATCCTCGCGCTGGCCCTTCAAGAACCTCAACTCGGTACACCAAACCACGAGGAATAATAGCGATTTCCTGCGGTTCAATATCAATGACGCCCAGTTCGGTGGCAAACCGCAAACGGCCTTCTTGGGGGACAACCAACAATTCGGAATCAGCAGAATAAAAGTATTCATCCTTCATGGATTCGGTGACCAGATAGATGTGGCTGGCCATACCTACCTGTGTGTTTACATCGCCCGCTGTCGTCATGGTGCGCATGCCCGTCAGCCAATTGAGCGGTTGATCGGAATGGGGCACTGGGTCCCAGCGGTATTGACCCAACGATGTTACATCGGGATCAACATGTGGGGCGGACTTCCAAAAGGGTAGATCGATCTTTTCAAAACGGTGCGTGTGTTTCACTGAGGGGCGAATGCGATAGCACCACGTGCGCTCGTTCTGGTGGCTGGGTGCGGTAAAGGCGGTTCCGCTCAGTTGCTCTCCGTACAGGCCATAGTTCACCTTTTGAGGGGAGTTCATTCCCTGAGGCAATGCGCCAGGCAAAGCCTCGGTTTCAAAATCATTGCCAAAACCGGGCATATAGCCTTCGGTGGTGCCAACAGGCGCTGCGGCAGATTGAAGGCCATGTGACGTGCGTTGTTT
>ERZ1027208.359-NODE-359-length-18699-cov-9.301759_pt1 | contig 18699 bp, 15 predicted proteins | sample MGYA00520867_ERZ1027208 | MGnify/ENA primary metagenome ERZ1027208 (study PRJEB33311, sample SAMEA4378413) | marine metagenome | biome: Marine biome; feature: Fjord; material: Water | collected 2014-07-20T08:00:00Z/2014-07-... | depth 75 m ...
ATGTAACCCTCGTTGTCCATGACCTCTAGATCTCGCGTGCGCAGCCAACCATCTTGCTTGGTTTCGGCTGTTGCTTCGGGTTTGTTGCGATAGCAACGCATGTTAGCGGGGCTTTTGATGGTGATTTCACCCAGTTCGCCTAATTTTACATCATGTCCGGCATCGTCCAGTAGCCGCAATTCCTGAACTGGCGGGTGCAGTTTTCCGGCACTTTCGGGGCGGTTCACGTAGTCCTCACCGATCATCCCGATGCCAAGCGCGTTTGTCTCGGTCATGCCCCAGCCTGTTGCGATCTCGGCATTCGGGAATGTCTTGGCCAGTTGCCCGACTTGCGCGCCGGGCCGTTTTGCACCGCCTGAGCCGAGGTAGCTCATCGTTTCGAGGGTTTCATCAGCGGCTTGGGCTGCATGCATTAGTTCCGCCGATTGTGTCGGAACGCCTAGAAACCGCGTGATGCCCTCTTCTTTGATCAGGTGGACCGCTTCGTTTGCGTCCCATTTGCGCATTAATGTGATCCGCGCACCGGCAACCAAGCTGAGGAGGAACAGCGGGTGCGTTGCGGTGACGTGAAACAGGGGAGTGACCACTAACGCAGAAGGACGCGGCGCCTCAGGTGTGTCATCTTCTGGGGGCACAACAAGCGGCGCAATTACGGCCTGCAGCAGCCAACTGAAGACAGCATTCACAGCGCCTCGGTGGGTTTGCACAACGCCTTTTGGGTGACCTGTCGTGCCTGATGAATACATCACGGCAAAATCGTCATCAGTGTCGATTTGGACGTCTAGCGGGGCATCAGAGGCAACAGATTGTAATGCAGTATAGCTATGATCCACCATTGTTTCGCCGTCACGGACACCAACCAATGTCAGACCATGTTCGTCTACCAGTGGGAGCAGTCGTTCAATACGTGGGCCGTCGGCAAAAACCAGTTTGGCGTCGCTGTCGCGCAGGGCATACTCCAACTCTTCGGTGGTCCACCACGCGTTTACAAACACGACAGTGGCACCCGTGGCAGAAATCGCGAGCACGAGGGTCATCAATTCGGGATAATTACGCATGGCAATCCCGACACGGTCGCCTTTTTCGATGCCAAATTTGCTATGCAACACCTGCGCTACGCGACGCACTTCGGCATTGAATTCACCATAAGTCCAACGCTCGCCTTCATAAAGAAGGTAGTGTGACGCGCCATCTTCGTGCTGCGCCATTCCTGCTGCCAATAGCATAGGTACGCTGGGTGGAATGTTCTGAAACGCGTTATAAGTGACCCCTCGGATTACCATCGGTGCCACGGCAAACGTGGGGTTCGTCGCAATAACATGTGCTACAGCGGCTTCTGGTGTCATCGCATTCATCGGATGGAACCGATCAGGCAGTCTACATTAATCATCGTGACCCTCCCAAGTCTTTTAGCCGTGCGCCCCCTTCCTCCCAAGGGTGCGCGACTCTCTTCAGACCAGAGACTAGGGGGAAACTTCGAGACTGCCAATACCGCAGTACGGAACTTCGTTTCGCAAAACGGCAATTTCTGGTTGAACCCGTTTGGATTAAGCCTTTGCCGAGAAATTTACGCTGCGGAAAACCACGTATTTTCTGGCGCAATCCTTGATTTCAAACCTTATTGGGCAAGCTAAGATGTGAAAAATGCCTATTCGACTTGAAGTTGAGCAATCTCTCTGAGACACCATCGACATGGTTTCTCGTAATAACTTTCTTGAGGGTGTTGGCCTTCGCCTGCTTGCCGCATTCCTTGTGACGGCAATGTCGGCAGCCGTGCATGCGGCGGCCGAGACCGTACCAATTGGCCAGATTATGTTTTGGAGATCGGTCTTAGCGCTTATTCCGATATGCCTATATATGTTGTGGCTACATGAATTCCCTAAGGCGTTAAAAACGCGGCGGCCGGGTCTTCATATAACGCGTGGTGCTTTTGGCGCGTTTTCGATGGCAATGTCATTCTTGTCGCTTGCGTATTTACCTGTCGCAAATGCCCAAGCCATCGCATATCTTGCGCCGGTTTTGGTGCTGCCGCTTGCTGCGATTATGTTGAATGAAAAACTGACCAAAGCAATCTTTGCGGCAATATTTTTTGGGTTTTCAGGCGTGGTTCTGTTGTTATGGGAAGCATTCGAGCTGCCCGGAGATGGCGCGCTAATCGGTGTTGCGGCAGGGCTGGCCTATGCAGTTACAATGGCTTTTGTGCGGGTTCACACAAAAACAATGACACTAACAGAAAGCGCATCAACGATCGCGTTCTACTTTGCGGTTGTGGCGGCGGTCATCGGATTGGCTACGCTGCCATTCGGGTGGGTTACGTTAGATTTTACAATGTTTGGCTGGCTTGCGCTTGCTGGATTGCTGGGTGGAGTAGGTCACATTGCAGCAAATGAAGCCGTCGCCCGCGCGCCCGTAAGTGCCTTGGCCCCTTTTGATTTCACGGGCCTCATCTGGGCCTTGGGTTTCGATCTGATCCTATTTTCGGTAGTACCTGGTCCGCTTGGTTTCCTTGGTGTCTTTTCGATCACCTTTGCGGCTTTGATCGTGACGTTTGCCGGGGCAAAAGGTACTGTGCCTTAGCGACGTCTTCCATCCAAGCAAAGAAGCCCTCAGTTATTTCCGTGGGCGCGGCATCACTTGGTACGAACCCTTCTGTGCGATCTATCCATGCGTGGGCCTCGATTAGAATGGAATGCCGCTTTCTTTCTTCGAAGGTTTGCCGTGTCTGGGCAGGTGCCGTTTTGTCAGTGATAAACGATGGCAAAGTCGATCTGATCCGGCCTTGACGTACGTTGTCATAGGCCTCCCAGAAAGCATATTTTTCGGCGTCTTTTATCTGTGCTGGAAGATGACCATGTAATGCGTTTGAACCTACGATGTGCGTGTATAGACGAAATTCCACTGGCCATTCCAGCTCTGTGAGCAGATTTGGCCGGCCCCCAAATTTACTTTTACCGTTTCGCTGATTTGGAGCAGGAGGTGGACAGGGGAGAGACAAGTAAATCGCTGCATGAGCATGCTCTGAAAAAAAGTTATACAATCACTTCAGAATAGGTATCAGTTTCCAAACCTTTTTCCTTTTATCGGTTTCATCAAAGCTGCGTAAAACTTGCCTCAGCCAAATCACATTTATCTACGTACTGCTTGGTGGCGCAACTTTAGCGAGTACTCCGTGATAACTATTATTCAATCTGCTGCTACTGCGCTGTTGGGGCCATTTATACGCAGCTGTCGTGGGTCTCCTCAATGTTGAGGAATGCCTGCAACAGGACACTTGTCCGGAAGTCTGTGCGGATTTTTTATGAAGTACGTTGTGCTTGGAGGATGAGACGTCCTTAAGGTTGGATCCCATTTATGGCGATAACGGTGTTTTGCTCAGGATAGTTATCTGTGCTGCGTTCAAAAAATCTTGACTCTCCGGAGTAAGTTCTATGAAAATGTCCAATATTATTTAAAATGGTGAGTAAATTGCTTTTTGGTGGACGTAAATCCAGTGATGATACCGTCGTCGAAATGCTCGCCTCTGCGATCCGACGTGACATATCTTTTGGCGTGTTGCGGCCTGACCAGAAATTGAAATTGGCCGATCTTCGGCAGGCATACGGTGGCTCAAACCATTCGATGCGGGAAACGCTTCGCATTTTGTCATCAGAGGGCGTGGTTGAAGCGACAAATCAACGTGGGTTTCGCGTAACGTCAGCTACTGAGGATGATCTTCGCGATATTTTACTTGTGCGGCTAGAAGTCGAAAAAATTGGGCTGAAGCGTTCGCTTGAACGCGGTGATGTCGCATGGGAAAGCCGTGTGGTTGCGGCTTTGCACGGTGTCAGTCGTGCAGATGCCGTTGTTCAGGAGAACCCGGACGACGTTACGGCGTTGGAATGGGATGAGGCCTGTCGCAACCTTAGCATGACGCTGATTTCAGCAAGTGGATCGCCAAGGGTTTCAGATATGGCTGCGCAGTTTTACGGGCAATCACGTCGCTTCCGGCTGGCGTTATTACGCGAAGGGCGCATCGATTTTGGGGCCCGCGATGCCCGTCGCGCGGCCCTGCAAGATGCCGTTTTTGCACGTGATGAGGTTCGTGCGCTTGGCATTCTAGAGGACGAAATAGGTGCCGACTTAGGTACTTAAGATATTCGAAACAGATCATTTAGGGAGGAAACAATGGTCACTTTCAACAGGCGTCAGACAATAGGTCTGATCGGGGCCGCGGCGGCATCTAGTCTCGCAGCACCAGCAATTGCCGCAAACAAAAAAATCGTCGTGGGTGCGTTGAGGTTCACGTCGCACTCGGCCAGTTTTATCGCGGCAGAGCGTGCGTATTTCAAAGACGCAGGTCTTGATGTCGAGTTGCGCTTTTTCCAAGCAGCGCAACCTATGGCCGTCGCCATTGCATCTGGCGATGTCGATTATGCCGTTACGGCAATTTCAGGCGGATTGATTTCGCTTGCTGATAAAGGTGCGATCAAAGTTATTGGTGGTGCGCTCAGCGAAGAACCCGGTATCGATGGTCAGAAAATCCTAGCCTCTGACGCAGCTTTCAAGGCGGGTCTTACGTCACCTGCGGGCTTGGATGGCATGAAATTCGGCATCTCGACAGCCGGATCTTCGTTTCATTACATGGGCTCAAAGATTGCACAGGCTGAGGGCGCAGACGTGTCCTTTACACCGCTTCAAAAAGTGGGCGCGATCATCGGTGCACTGAAGTCCGGCCAAATTGATGCGTGGTCTATCGTGCCTCATATCGCGAAACCACTGGCAGGGTCCGGTGCAGTCCACATCATCGGGAATGTATCTGATTATCTACCGAACTATCAGGTTACAACTGTGTTCACCTCGGCCAAAAACGCAAAGGATGAGCGCACGCAAACCGCGGACTTTATCAAAGCGTTTGGCATGGGGGCGTCCGATTACAACTCCACCATGATCGATAGATCAGGTGGCGACGATGGCGTGAACGAGATGGTCGATCTGATCCACAAATACGTCTACACAGACCGTCCGCGTGAAAAAGCTGCGCCGTCGATAATCAATGGCACCATGCGGATTAATGAGGGCGCGCGCTTGAATACAGCCTCCGTTCAAGACCAGCTTAGCTGGTTCCAGTCAGAGGGTTTGATTGACGCTGACATCACACTCGATACCTTTGTCGACACCAGCTACGTCGAAACGTTTGAGGCTTAAGGTCTAAACCACAGCTGGCCCGCGAATGGCGTGGCCAGCTGATTTCTCATTTATTCAGGACAAGTTCATGGATATTCGCTTAGACGCGATCAGCCACTCCTATGGTGACACCGAAGTGTTGCGCGATATCTCGTTGGACATCCCGACGGGCAAAATTGTTTGCCTTGTTGGGCCTTCTGGATGCGGTAAGTCTACGCTGCTGCGCCTGATTGGCGGGTTGGAGCGGGCCTCAAAGGGTCGCGTTCTTCAATTGGGCTCTCCGCCGGAGGGGTGTTTGAACCCGCTCACGTATGTTTTTCAAGATTTTGCGCTGCTGCCATGGCGATCTGTGCACGGCAATATCTCACTGGTTCTTGAAGATCATGGTATTAAGGGAGCCCGCGCGGATGCGATTATTTCCGATGTTCTTGCTCGGACCAAACTGAGTGATTTCAGCACCGCGTTGCCGCGGCAATTGTCTGGCGGCATGAAGCAGCGCGTCGCGATTGCCCGCGCGCTCGCCGTTAAGCCGGCGGTGATGTTGATGGACGAACCACTGTCCGCCCTTGATAGTCAAACGCGCGAATTGCTGATGGATGATCTGGTGGCCCTATGGACTCGCCAACAATTTACTGCCGCTTACGTGACCCACAATCTGGCGGAGGCCGTGCGACTGGGGCACCGCATTGTTGTTCTCTCACGTCGCCCAGGTGAAATCCGTGAAGTTGTCGAGATTGATAAACCACTAGCAGATCGCAGTCACGGCGACGCGGATCTAGAGCGCACGCAAAAGTATCTCTGGGATTTGATGCGCGATGAGGCCCGCGCGGCTGATGAGGAGTTGCTAGATGTCTGACGCGAATAATAAACCAGAACCTATCGAAGTTCGCTTTCGGGGCGGTGGATTTGCCCCCAAATCGCATCGCTGGGTTGGCTTGGCTGTTTTTGTTTTCCTGATCACAATCATGGAAATTGGCACGCGCACTGGCTGGATTTCTGCGCTGACCCTTCCCAAGCCCTCTGATGTGCTGGCCACGTTTGGGGAGCTTTGGGAAAGCGGCCTTCTCTTTAAACATCTCGCACCGTCATTAAGCCGTTTAGCAATTGGAGCGGCGATTGGCGCGTCTATCGGGATCGTCGCGGGCATTTTGATTGGGTTGTTTTCATATGCGCGCGCAGGCCTTGTGCCATTGGTCGCGGCGATATTTCCGATCCCAAAAATCGCACTCTTGCCTCTGTTCGTTATCTGGTTCGGGATCGACGAGAGCAGTAAATATGCTTTGATCGCATTTGGTACCTTCACGCCAACCGTGGTGGCCACTTACGGTGCGGTCGACAACGTTGACCGGTCTTTGATCCGCATGGGTCAAAGTTTTGGACTGTCGTGGTTTTCGATCGTGCGTAAGATAGTGTTGCCGGGCGCGATGCCCGGTATTTTGTCAGGTCTTCGCATTTCGCTCGCCATTGCGATCATCCTGCTTGTTGCGGCTGAAATGTTGGGTGCGGAATATGGCATTGGTGCCTACATCCTAGAAGCGGGATCTCTTTATGATTTGGAGCGCCTGTTCGCAGGTGTTGTTATTCTGTCGCTTCTGGGCGTCATCCTTAGCGCCGTAATCGGATTTATTGAGCGCCGCCTTCTTGGATGGCGGGAATGAACTGCAGACGTGAATGTGCTTACCTATTGCGGCTTTTTTCAACTGGGTGTGACAGTAATAAATGAGGATTGAATGATTGGGCCGCTTAGGGTGCGGGCTAATATCAATAGAGCGCGGTATCCTAAGATTGAGCTTTCCTAATTGTCATGTAAAGTGTTAGTTTCTGCCGTTTAGATGCGGTGTTGGAATGCAAATGAATCGCCGGATTAAGTACCGTCATCTAGAAGCTTTTATCGCGATTTCCCGAGCAGGGCGATTGAACCGTGCTGCGGATCAACTGAATTTGACGCAACCCACGATTTCGAAAACGCTGAAGGATCTAGAGGATATTCTAGGCGTCACTTTGTTGTTGCGCGATCGAGCAGGTGTAGCGCTGACACCTGAAGGGCAGGTTTTTTTACAATTTGCTGAGCAGAGTGTCGCTGCGCTTCAGATTGGATTGCAAAATATTACCAATTTGGGGTCGGTTGTTGGATCGACTCTGTTGATTGGCGCGCTGCCAAGTGTAGCTGCTCAGATCCTTCCACGGGCTGTTGAAAAATTTCTCCACCTTGCGCCAGATACGGTCATCCAAATTGAAGAAGGTTCTCATGCGGAACTGACGGCGCGTTTGAGGGCGGGAAACCTTGATCTACTTGTCGGGCGTATGGGCCCCCTTGAAACGATGGAAGATCTTTCGTTCACTCAGCTTTACAACGAGAAGATTGTCGCTGTTGCCGCGCCTGAAAATCCTATTTGTAACGCGACAAAGCTTGCACAGCTCGCGGATTCAATGGTGATCTATCCACCCAAGGATTCTGCGATCCGACCGCTTTTGGCCCGCACGATGATTGCGAGTGGTCTGCCCATTTTCAAGAAACGGATCGAAACGGTTTCAGGCTCGTTTGGGCGCGCGTTGGTGTTGGGGTCGATGCAAGCTGTCTGGTTTATTTCTCACGGGGTTGTTGCCGATGATCTTGAAAAAGGGCGGTTGCGCGCTTTGGAGCTCGATTTGAGCACAACGGAGGGACCTGTCGGAATAATGGCACGATCTGAAGAAATGGCTGACACACATGTTCATCTATTTCGCCAAACGTTGCTTGAAGCCTCGAGATCGCTCCGAGGTTCGAAAATGTGACGCCATTAACTTGGATTTTCAGGTAGATACCCGATCACAATTACGCCCAAAGTGATTTGGCGATGTTGGGTTTGTCTTTGTTCAACGGCAAACGCATCGGCAAACGGGCAAATGAGTTGTGTTAGAATGGTGCCAGTCGACGCGGTTTTAGTTGCTGTAGTACACGCGGGTGGCGGAAGCATCGATTGGTGGCCTCACCCTTTCGCACACAGATTTCGAACGTAAATATTGTGGCCAGCATATGGTTTGAATTATTGGCTAGAAGTCAAAATCCTTGATGATGCTCGCCAGATTGAAGTCTCGGTTAACGCTACCACGTTTAGGTCTTAAGAGAGTGATCCATCTCCATTAGATGCCCACTTAATTGAGGTTACTGACATGGTGTGCGATGTCGTCTCAGGCCAGAAGTTAGCCGACATTGCTAAATATTCTGGGACCCATCTTCTCACTGGGTCTGAGATTGGGCAGGCTAAGGTGCTTCCTTAAATTGGTTTCGTTGGGTCAGTCTAAGTTTTGAGGTATTTCAGGTTGTATCGCCTTTGATGAGTTGAATATCCAATTCTGACATCATTGACGAACCTGCATCATCATCAGAAATACGGCTGCGGATATCTACCTGATATACTTGGTAACATGCTTGGTATCATACTTGGCGCATTGCCAGATATTAGGCCCCAGCTGGCTGCCTTTGCGCTCAACTTTGGACCGATCGAAACTTTTGCGCTGATCCTGCTTGTCCGAAGCTCTTACGTGTGCTGCTTCTCGGCGTGATGACAACACGCCGTTGATTGAGTTTGACGGCATTGTTCTGCCCAAACTGCAGGAGTGGAAGGGTCGTATTGAAGGCGTCGTGAAGTCGGTGTTGATTGGGAATGGTATCGGGGTTCTGCGTGGTACTGGTGCCGGAACGACGGCGTTCATTTCTTATGCCGAAGCATCACGCTCCGCACCAACCCGCGAAAACTTTGGCAAGGGCGAACCGGACAGTTTGATTGCACCGGAGGCGGTCAACAATGCGGTCACGGACGGGGCCTTGGTTCTGACCATGGCGCTAGGTATTCTAGGCGACGCGATTACCGTAGTGATGTTAGCCACACTCATCTTGCATGGTGTGACGCCGGGGGATGCGTCTTATGACAGAAAACCCGGTCCTTATGGCTGCATTCTTTGCGGGTCATCCGATTGCTAGATTTGGTACGAGGGGTATGCTGTCTTTGCCACCCATCCGCGCCTTGAAACAAGAAATGTCGCTTAAAATGATTGCAGGGTTTTCGATAGTTCATTTCTAAAAGAGCCATTTTTATGGCTCCTTAAGGTGCTAAGTTGGTTCACCTGATGGAGCCTCGCAAACGCAAGATCAACTCAAACTTGCTTTCGCTGTATTCTTGTTCGCTAGCGGTATTCGCATGCTGTGGAAAGCACTTGCATGACGGCTCTGCATCTGGTCGCACTAGCGCCATAACGGATCTACCTAGTGGTATTTTGCGCGGGGGCTGCTGATGGTTAATTCTACCCAATTCACGGAGCTGAGACGGCAGAACACTGATGTGTGTCTGCGTGCCAAGAAGACGCTACAGATAGTGGATACGCGTTTTGAAACGCAAATAGTGCATGATCCGGTTGCTAATTGACGCAATGATTGACCCGCGCGGTGCCTCTGATGCCACATTCATGGCACACCACAAAAATGCAATTGGCTGTTCGCGCCTTTTGCGGGCCCGCGAGGAAAATGGTACGTGAACAAAGCTGCTCAAAATATCATCATTGTGATGTTAAATGCGAGGCTGCATATTGTTAACGGCGGTCATAAGATTTGCTTTGCCACTCCAATTCCGACGGCAAAGATCATCGAAATCTGGACTTAATCAAAAATGAGGCTGCACATGTCTAAACAAAACATCTCGATCGTCGGTCTGGGCTCTATGGGCTATGGCATTGCACAATCTATCCTGCGGGCTGGTCATGGCGTACAGGGATTTGACATCAACTCTGATGTTGCTGCTCGTTTTGCAGCCGAGGGTGGGCTCAATAGACCGCAACCCGATGCTGCCGCTGATTGCGATGTATTAGTTGTCGTAGTTTTGAACGGTAAGCAGACTCAAAGCGTTCTTTTTGACGAAGGCGGTTGGGCTGGGCAAATGCGAAAGGGCGCGACTATTATTGCTTGTGCAACAGTTGCACCAGAATTTGCAAAAGACATGGAGCGTCGCTGTGGTGCGCATGGTTTGCATTACCTTGATGCACCCATTTCTGGTGGCGCGGCAAAGGCTGCAATGGGTAAATTGAGCGTTATGGCGTCTGGCTCCAAAGCGGCTTTTGACGGTGCGGCGCCTTCGCTTGATGCGATGGCCGAAAAAGTGTTCGAACTTGGTGATTCCGCAGGGGCAGGCTCAGCGATGAAGGCGGTCAACCAACTGCTTGCCGGTGTCCATATCGCAGCAATGGCGGAGGCGATGACTTTTGGCATGACCCAAGGGGTTACGCCGGACAAATTTGTAGAAGTCATCAGTCAGTGTGCAGGAACCAGCTGGATGCTGGAAAACCGTGCGCCGCATATCGTTGAGGGCGATTACAGCCCCAGGTCGTCGGTTGATATTTGGCCCAAAGATCTGGGGATCGTGCTGGATATTGCTAAATCGGCGAAGTTTGGTGCACCGCTCACGGCGGCGGCGTTGCAACAATTCTTGGCCGCTTCAGGTTCCGGACTTGGCGGTGAGGATGATGCGGCTGTTGCTAAGGTTTATGCCCGAAACGCAGGCCTGACTTTACCGGGAGAAGATTGATGCTTTTAGGGTGTATCGGCGACGATTTCACAGGGTCTAGTGATCTTGCAAATACCTTGGCGAAACAAGGGATGCGAACCGTTCAATACACGGGTGTTCCGAAGGAAGCCGCAGACGCTGATATTGAGGCAGGTGTTGTTGCGCTTAAGACTCGTTCTATTCCTGCGGCTGATGCCATCAAACAGTCGTTAGCGGCGCTGGAGTGGCTGCGTGCACAAGGCTGCGAGCAGTTCTATTTCAAATACTGCTCAACATTCGACAGCACAGCTTATGGCAATATCGGCCCCGTGGCCGAAGCATTAGCGGATGCGTTGGGTGCCAAAGCGGTCATCGTTTGCCCTGCGTTTCCCGGTACTGGACGCTCGATTTATCAAGGGCATTTGTTTGTGAACGACATGTTGCTCAGCGAAAGTGGGATGCAAAACCATCCGCTTACCCCAATGACAGACCCCGATATCCGGCGTGTGCTGGCCGCGCAATCGAATGGGCCAGTTGGCCATGTGGATGCGCGGACGGTGTTATCCGGCGCAAAAGCCATTCGTGCCAAGCTGCTTGATGAATCTAACGATGGCAAACGTTTGATCGTTGTAGATGCGTTGCAGGATGCTGATTTGTTGCAGATTGGCGCGGCTGCCAAGGGGTTTGAACTGGTGACTGGCGGGTCAGGTGCCGCACTTGGGCTGCCCGCAAACTTCGGAATTAGCAGCAAGGCGGCCCAAAGCTGGACGGGTGAAACGGGTAAATGTGTGATCCTTTCGGGTTCGTGTTCAATCGCCACGCGTGCTCAAATCGCACATCACAAGATCAACCACTCAACATTCGAGGTCACTGCTGACGCACTATTTGACGGGCAGGTAACGGCAGAAACCGCTGCGGATTGGCTAATGTCACATGATGGATGTCCGCTGGTGTATAGCTCTGCTGATCCAGCAATCGTTAAAGATGCACAAGATCGTTACGGACGCGATGAATCCGCCCAGATGTTTGAGCAGTTTTTTGCGGATGTCGCGCGGCGCAGTATCTCAGCGGGCATCACTAAGCTGCTAACTGCAGGCGGCGAAACTTCGGGCGCGGTGGTGGAGGGGTTATCGCTCAACCAACTTGAGATCGGCCCTGAGATTGACACTGGTGTGCCCGCGTTGCGTGCCAGCGAAACCCTTGTGCTTGCGCTGAAATCAGGCAACTTTGGCAGTGAAGATTATTTTGAAAAGGCTGCAAAAGTGCTGACAGGATCTGCAAAATGACAACTGCTTTGCGCGAACAAATTTGCACGCTGGCAAAGTCGATGTTTGATCGTGGCCTGACAGGAGGGAGCACGGGCAATATTTCGGCGCGTACTTCGGATGGTGGGCTCCTTGTTTCGCCCACGGGCACCAGTTTTGGGCGGCTTGACCCTGCGCGTCTTAGTCATTTTGATGCCAGGGGAATGTTGATTGGTGGGGATGCTCCAACCAAAGAAATGCCACTGCATTCCGCGTTTTATGACACACGAAGTTCAGCGGGTGCGGTTGTCCATCTGCACGCATGCCATTCTGTAGCTTGGTCGATGATGCCTGATGTGGATGAAGACAATTTTTTGCCACCTATGACGCCCTATGCGATCATGAAATTGGGCAAGGTCAAGTTACTACCATTCTTTCGCCCCGGTGATCCCGCGATGGGCGAAGCTGTGCGCGGCTTGGCTGGCAAGCGATCTGCGGTGATGCTGGCCAACCATGGACCAGTGGTGGCCGGAAAAGACGTGGAAGCCGCGTGTAATGCTATTGAAGAGTTGGAAGATACTGCGCGGTTGGCGATGATGATGCGCGGTATTCCTGCTCGGATGCTGGACACCACGCAGGTTGCTGATCTGGTCACACATTTTGATATTGAATGGGAAGATTGATGAAGTTCTCTGCTAACCTTGGTTTTCTATGGTCTGAATTGCCGTTGCAGGATGCAATTCTGGCTGCCAAAACAGCAGGGTTTGATGCCGTTGAATGCCACTGGCCTTATGATACGTCCGCAAAATTGGTGATGAATGCCCTGAACGAAACTGGTCTGAAAATGTTGGGGCTGAACACCTCACGGGGGGATGTTGCTGGCGGTGATAATGGCCTATCAGCTTTGGTCAACCGTCAGGCCGAAGCACGTGCGGCGATTGATCAAGCGATCGAATATGCAGTCGCGACTGATACGCCAAATGTTCATGTTATGGCCGGGTTCGCGAAAGGGCATGAGGCACATGCGATCTTTGTTGAGAACCTACGCTATGCCTGTGAAGCAGCAGCACCGCATAATGTTACTATTCTGATCGAACCGCTGAACTCATACGACGCACCGGGATATTTTTTGCAAACTACCGTGCAAGCAGTGCAAATTATTGCAGAGGTGAACCTGCCAAATCTAAAGCTAATGTTTGACTGCTACCATGTTCAGCTGATGGAAGGTGATCTGTGTAATAAGTTGGCGGATTTGAAAGACGTTATTGGCCACATCCAGTTTGCCAGCGTTCCGGGTCGTAGTACGCCCGATCTGGGTGAGGTGAACTTTACCCATATATTCAACGAGATCGACAGGTTGGGGTATGATCAACCAATTGGTGCGGAATATAAACCAAATGGACCAACTGAGGCCACGCTCGGCTGGTTGGCCACCTTAAGGGATTAAGATTGAGCTACGTTGTTGGGCGATCAGATCACGATAGCACCATATTTGACGACTCTCCGGTAGAAATACCATGCTCTGGACGCCAGTGTTAAATCTAGTTTAATGCAGTCCAGTTAGCGTTGCACTCAGCGTGTTAGATTTCCGGTGTGAGCCTTGCAGGTTTAGCTTGGTTATATGGGTAGGCTGTCTTTTCGCGCGGCTCTGTCTTGAAATCTCCACACTAACGGTATACCGTTGCATACAAATGATTGGCCGCTGTTTAAGAAACGGGTCGCACCTAGATAATTGAACAGTTGAGACAGCCATGACCTTATATGTATCCTACCTTGAAGAGATTGAGACGCGCAAAACGCAGGGCCTGAGCCCCAAGCCAATTGATGGTGACGCGCTGACAAAAGAAGTCATTGCTCAAATCAAAGATGTTAATCACGAACATCGCGCAGACTCGCTTCAATTTCTGATTTATAACACCTTGCCCGGTACAACGAGCGCGGCTGGTGAGAAGGCGCAGTTCCTAAAGGAAATTATCCTTGGTGAGGCCGTTGTCGCAGAAATATCAACCGATTTCGCATTCGAATTGTTGTCCCACATGAAGGGCGGCCCTTCTGTTGAGGTTCTACTTGATCTTGCATTAGGTGATGATGTGACGATTGCGGCGCAGGCCGGTGAAGTCTTAAAGACGCAGTTCTTTTTGTATGACGCGGATACCGACCGTCTTAAGGCGGCGTATGACAGCGGTAACGCAGTTGCACTCGATGTTTTGCAAAGTTACGCCAAAGCTGAATTTTTCACAAAGCTGCCTGACATCCAAGAAGAGGTAAAAGTTGTTACCTACATCGCTGGCGAAGGCGACATTTCGACTGATTTGCTGTCACCTGGGAATCAGGCGCACTCGCGTTCTGACCGTGAATTGCACGGAAAGTGCATGATTACGCCTGAGGCGCAGGTTGAGATTCAGGATCTGCAAAAGCAACACCCAGATAAGCGCGTTATGTTGATCGCCGAAAAAGGCACGATGGGTGTCGGATCATCGCGCATGTCGGGTGTGAATAACGTAGCCTTGTGGACTGGTAAACAGGCCAGCCCCTATGTGCCATTCGTCAATTTTGCACCGGTTGTTGCAGGCACAAATGGCATCTCACCTATCTTCCTGACGACTGTTGGTGTGACGGGTGGTATCGGTGTCGATCTGAAAAACTGGATCAAGAAAGTGGACGGCGAAGGCAACCCGATCATGAACAATGATGGGAATCCAATTCTTGAGCAAAAATACTCTGTTGAAACAGGCACTGTTTTGACGATCAATACCAAAGACAAAAAGCTGTTTGATGAGACTGGTGAGGAAGAACTTGTGGACATGTCGTCCTCGTTCACACCCCAAAAGGTTGAATTCATGAAAGCTGGCGGGTCCTACGCAATTGTGTTTGGTAAAAAACTGCAAAACATCGCGTGCGAAACATTGGGGGTTGAGCTGAAATCAGCCTTTGCGCCGTCCAAAGAAATCACATACCCGGGCCAAGGTCTGACAGCAGTTGAAAAAATCTTCAATGCCAACGCGCTGGGTGTCACGCCTGGCACTGTTTTGCATGCTGGATCTGATGCGCGGGTGAGCGTAAATATCGTGGGTTCGCAGGACACTACGGGTTTGATGACCTCGCAAGAACTAGAAGCGATGGCAGCGATGACATTGTCACCAACCGTGGACGGTGCGTATCAATCGGGCTGCCACACAGCGTCTGTATGGGACATCAAGGCACAGGCAAACACGCCTAAACTTATGGCGTTTATGCATAAGTTTGGTTTGATTACTGCGCGTGATCCCAAGGGTGTCTACCACTCGATGACCGACGTGATCCATAAGGTCCTGAACGATATCACAGTTGATGACTGGGCCATTATCATTGGCGGTGACAGTCACACGCGTATGTCCAAAGGTGTCGCGTTCGGGGCCGATTCAGGCACTGTTGCGCTAGCCCTTGCAACTGGTGAGGCGACGATGCCGATCCCTGAGTCCGTTAAAGTGACGTTCAAGGGTCGTATGGCCGAGCACATGGATTTCCGCGACGTGGTGCATGCTACGCAAGCGCAAATGCTGCAGCAATTTGGTGACAACGTATTCCAGGGCCGCATCATCGAGGTCCACATTGGTACGTTGCTTGCCGATCAAGCATTCACATTCACTGACTGGTCAGCTGAAATGAAGGCCAAGGCGTCGATTTGCATTTCAGAAGATGATACTTTGGTTGGCTCGCTTGATATCGCTAAGGCGCGCATCCAGATCATGATCGATAAGGGCATGGATAACGATGTCGAGATGTTGAAAGGCTTGATCGCGATTGCCGACAAACGGATTAATGAAATTAGGTCCGGTGAAAAGCCGGCGTTGACGCCAGATAATAACGCAAAATATTTTGCAGAAGTCATTGTTGACCTCGACGCAATTGTTGAGCCGATGATTGCCGATCCAGATGTCAAAAACATCGATGTATCTAAGCGTTACACGCATGATACAATCCGTCCTATTTCTTACTACGGTGCGGAAAAGAAGGTAGACCTTGGCTTTGTCGGATCCTGTATGGTGCATAAGGGTGACGTCAAGATCGTGGCTCAAATGCTGCGTAACCTTGAAGAAGAATTCGGCAAGGTGGAGTTTAGGGCACCTTTGGTTGTTGCAGCCCCGACGTACAATATCATTGATGAATTGAAGGAAGAAGGAGACTGGGCCGTCCTGCAAAAGTACTCCGGTTTTGAATTCAATGATGCAGCCCCAAAAGGTCACGCGCGCACCGAATATGAAAATATCCTGTACCTTGAGCGCCCGGGTTGTAACCTGTGCATGGGTAACCAGGAAAAGGCGGCAAAGGGCGATACAGTTTTGGCGACATCTACGCGTTTGTTCAAAGGCCGTGTTGTTGAAGACGCTGATGGCAAAACGGGTGAATCGCTGCTGGCCTCAACTCCTGTGGTGGTTCTGTCGGCAATCCTTGGGCGTACGCCAACCTTGGATGAATACAAAGCTGCGGTGAAAGGGATCGATCTGACTAAGTTCGCTCCGCCGCTTGCAAAACCTGCTGCGACGCAATCTGCTCACTTCTAAGTCTCTGAGCAGAAGTGTAAATTTTAATCGGACCAAATATCTTGGTCCGATTGTTTGAGTAGTTTGAAGATTTGCAACCCGTGCATTGTGCACTCAGAAGTGGGCTAGAAAGGCCCGATCCCTTTTGAACGAAAGGTGACAAAAGCGAGTGCTTGGAACGAAACAGGTCTAGAAAGATTAGATGCGTGAGGTCAGTTTGTGATCGCGTGCAAAATAGAGCTGTGCATAGGTCACGCTCTTATCCTCGAGCCAAGTAGTGCGTTCGATGGAGAATAAAGCTGAATCCACAGGCGCCTTTAAAAAACGTGCAATGTCTTCGGGCGCATTAATGGCACTAAAGACCAGTTCCCCATCAGTGAACGGAACTTGCTGCAATAGCCACTCATTTGGTCCAATATCTTCGAAATCAAAATCATTGGCGGCTGGCACGACGTCAAGGTTAACCCAACGGTCTTCGTATTGATACGGATGTTTGCCGCTGTAGTGCATGCATTTTATATGAAGAACAGGTTCGCCGATTTTCATTTTAATGCGTTCGCATAACCAAGATGGGGCAGGGAGGACATTCCGTTCAATCAAGCTGTAGGAATACTTAGCGCCGGCTTGTTCGACCTCGTCGCGTACCACTGCTATTGAAAACTGGGCGCGGCGGGTTGGCGATTGTTTGACCTTTGTGCCGGCCTTGCGTTTGCGTTCGAGAATGCCGTCGTCAACCAAATCGCGCATTGCGCGATTCATCGTTGCACGTGCACATCCAAATTCTTTGGCTAGATCAATCTCACTTGGAAGGTTCGAACCAAGTGGCCAGGTATTGTTTCGAATGCGGTTAAGAATTTCCGCCTTAACATCACGATAGCTAATGCGCATTCGTTGACCTCAATCATTACGTTTCATTATGTCTATGTTTATGCGTGCTTATGCCTATACATGCAATACTGAGGTGCACCATAAGGTGATCAGATATGCTGCATAACTTCTTGAATATCGCGAAAGAATTCTGGCCTTGATAATTTCGTCTCAACTGGAGCGAACTGGTGATTTCGTTTTGTATCAGGAAGAGGCAAAAATGTTCGACGATGTTCAAAATAGGTTGGCCGCAGGGGTGCGCAACCTTTTGATCAACTGCGCGGGATGCCAGGTGGGGCAACGCGTTTTAGTGATCCACGAGACGGAACAAGACGGATATTACGATCCAGAATTGGTGACTGAATTTTCAAAATGCGCCACCGATTTGGGTTTTGCAGTCGAACTTTTTGGGGTACCGCTAAATAAGGCTGCGATCGGTCTCGACGCGGGGTTGCTTGCCAAAATAGAAACCGTTGATTGCGCGGTTTTTCTGGCCCGGTTGGGAGATCAGGTCAGGTTTCACTCTAAGGCCTGCAATACTACTCAAGTGATGAGTTATGCGTTGGACCGCGATATGCTGGGGTCTTCTTTTGGGGTGACCAGTTACCAAGCGCTTGTACGCCTAAAGACCGAAATCGATCGGGCGGTCGCGCGGGCGAGAGATATTCATGTGACCTGTTCGGCTGGTACAGATTATCGTGGAACGGCTGTTGATTTTGATCCCCTCAGTGGGGATACCACGCTAAAACGCTTTCCAATGTCGGTTTTTACGCCGGTCCCAGCAAAGGGTTTTTCCGGCCGCATCGCGCAGGTCGGGTTCCTAACGGGGACGGGTTCAAACTTTTATACGCCATGGTCATGCGAGGTCAAAGACACGCTTTTTGTGAACATCGAAGGTTCGAGGATTGTGGGTTTTGAGGGCACTGAGATTGATGTGGCAGCGGTAACAGCACATTATGAATTTGTTGGTAACCTGTATGGCATCGAAACATATGGGGTCCATTCGTGGCACGCAGGGATTCACCCGGGTCTGTGCTACGAACAAGAAGCTGCGCGGCATTTCGAACGCTGGAGTGGGTGCGCATTTGGCAATCCGCGTATCTTGCATTTACACACCTGCGGGGGTTATCCTCCGGGCGAAATTTCACTTAATGTTCTTGATCCAACTGTGTGTTTGGATGGCGTAGCTGTTTGGGAACGAGGGCGCTTGATGCCAGATCGGCTTCAAGGCGGACCAGAAGTTTTCGATGAATTCCCGGAGTTGAGACTGCTTTTTGAACAGCCGCAAACAGCGGTGGGTCAGGCACCTTGTGGCCGCTTAGCCCTGTCTCTATACACATCTCCGAGCCCACGAGACCGTACTAGAGCTCGTATGCCGTCTTCTGC